>Ga0315284_10010210_pt1 | contig 13378 bp, 9 predicted proteins | sample YL17G09_16_MG_FD_203696 | JGI IMG/M metagenome (GOLD analysis project Ga0315284, IMG submission 203696) | Sediment microbial communities from Yellowstone Lake, YNP, Wyoming, USA - YL17G09_16 | ecosystem: Environmental > Aquatic > Freshwater > Lake > Sediment | place: USA: Wyoming | collected...
TCATCCCTATCAATAATTCCTTCCCTGGGATGCCTGCCATCTGGAGGATGAGGTTCAGATCTATTGCTAAAGCGACCAAGATAATCAACGGAACGATAAGGACTTCAACCTTGACGTTTCCCGGCCGCTTCTCTGTTCCACTGAACCAACGCCAGATTAGCGTGCAGAGGAGGGCGCCGATGAGGGTAACGACCGTAATGTCTATGGTTTCTTCCGGAAAATGATAATGGCTGACAAGGAGCCGCTCAACGACTTCGATGAGCAGCCAGCCGCCGCCGATGAAAGCCGCCAGGGTCTCGATGATGTGCTGTTTTCTGAGCTTAGCGAGGAATGACTTCAGAGAAGATTCCTTCACGTCCTTGAAAGGAGCTGTGTCCCCTTTTCGAGAGCTCATTGTCTCCCCAACCTATTAGCTCATGACTGGCTGGATTGAGGGTAACAAGAAACAACCCAAGAGTCAACTACTGAGAAGGCGGACCTCTCCCCCGTGTAAAACACGGTTTGGACATATGGGGAAAACCCGCTGTTCCCCTGAAGGACGCCATGAACGCGACCGGCTCGAAGACATGGGCCGGCGGAGGTTTCTCTGCGACAAAAGACAACTTCAAAAGTCCGATGATCGATCCATGACGGCATACTCCGTGCGATACGCCGCGGAAAGGCAGCCTTTTCCTGGCATCCTCAACTTCGGACAAGCCAGGGTCGGCGTCCTTTCAAATGTCGAGGAATCTCTGATAATACTCTTTGGCTTTTCCGCTGGGGAGTACGCCATGTTTTGCCTTTCACTTTGGAAAGCCCATTCTCGTTAGAATTTCAGCAAAACGAGAATCGTTTCTAATCGGATCAAAGGCAGCCTCTGTATTCAAATATGGCATGATCAAGTCATGCTCCGAATAAGCCCTTTCCAACCATTTAATTGCTTCAGCTTTATGTCCGAGAATAACATGACATTGGGCAATAAGAAAAGGTGAGACACGTTCTTTTTTTGCCTTCTCCATCATCCTATCAAGATTCCATTCCAGCCCACCCCTCCATCCCCTTTCTTTACTAATAATCTTAAACTCTTCCATCTCCCCGGGGGTAGCATGCCATCCTGGAAATCCTCCGATTTCCATTAACTTCTCCATTTCTCTTAGAGCGTCCTTATACATCCCTCTATACATATATATGAGCCAGAGGCTAAAGTGGGGATTGTCATTGTTAGGATCCATTTCAATACCCTTATTTAATACCTCTATTGCCTCGTCATACCGACGCATATGCTTAAGGGTATCTCCAAGATAAAATAATCTCATGGGTGAGAGGGGATCAAGTTCTTCGCCCTTTTTTGCCTTTTCGAATGCCTCATCAAAACGTTTTAAAATCATCAGGCAGGTCGAATACTCACTATATGCCCTCGCGTAATTCGGATTAAGCTCGATGGTTTGGACATATTCAGCCTCGGCAGCGGCCCAATCCCAATCATAGAAAAACTTGATGTTAGCGAGTGACAAATGGGCTTCTGCAAGTTTACCGTCTATTTTTAATGCTTTATGGGCAGCCTCACTTGCCCTCGGCATAAATTCATTTGGGCTCGCACCAGACATACAAAGCCAAACATAAACATCGGCTAAACCTGCGTAGGCTAATCCATAGTTTGGTTCTAATTTAATAGCTTGACTAAAATAATCTCTGGCCTGGCCTAAATAAGGGGCTCCTTTATCTATCAAGAAACGTCCTTGCAAATACAGGTTATAAGCTTCGAGATTCTCGGTAGGACGCTTCGTAAGTTTAGACTTTTCTTCGCCTAGAAGCGTGAGCTTCAATTTATCTGCAATCATTAAGGCGATTTCATCCTGGATGGTGAAGACATCGGTTAGTTGTTTGTCATAACTATCCGACCACAGATGAAAGCCATCGGCGACATTGATGAGCTGGGCCGTGATCCGGAGTTTATTTCCAGCTTTCCTGACACCCCCTTCAAGGACTGTCGCCACATTAAGTTTGTTGCCTATCTCTCGGATATCAATTTCTTTGCCCTTAAAGGAATAAGCCGATGTTTTTGCTATGACTTTAAGCTCCTTGATATTGCTAAGCCTGGTTATGAGTTCATCTGTCAGGCCATCACAGAAATAGTCCTGCCCTTCTTCTGGGCTGATATTCTGGAAAGGAAGCACTGCGATTGAATTCTTCCATTTGGCGGCGGGGATGGTCTCTGATTCGGGGCCCTTAAGGTGTATGAGGAGATTGATGTCCAGAAGAGCCGTGACCAGGACAAGGAGAGGTATCAGGACGAGTTCCAACTTGAATATACGCGGCTTCTCCCTGCCGGAAAACCACCGCCAGATGAGCGTGCAAAGGAGGGCGCCAAGGATTGTGACAAATGCGATGTCAATACTTTTCTCAGGGAAGTGATAGTGGTCGACGAGAAGCCAGTGCACGAATTCCAGCAGCAGCCAGCCGCCGCCGATGAACGCGGCCAGGGTCTCGATGATCCGGCGTTTCCTCAGTCTGGCGAAGAGGGCCCTAAACCCGGATTCCGCAATCTGCGGATGCTTTTCGGCGCTCTGTGGAGGTGTTTTCCCCTCGCCTTCCGGCATTCCCGATACCCCTTTTCTACTCAGGAATTCTAAGACTCAAGCGTTGTCTGAACTATAACGTAATGCCGGTTTTTTTTCAATCAGATAACGATTATTAGGTCCAACGAAGGAATCAATGAATTACTGGATGATGAAACCTGATCTTAGCGGTCCTTGTCACCTTTTCGCGCCCTGCAGCCAGTTGATCAGCTTCCGGTCGAACAGTTCTTGCTCCTCCAACATCGGCCAGTGCCCGCTCTTTTGGAACAGGTGGTAACTTAGGTTGGGCAGTTTTTCTTTCACGGCATCCCACAGCTCGGGCGGAGCCCAGTAATCGTAGCGGCCGAGCGCAAGAAAAACGGGCGGTGTAATCTCGCCGAAGTACGGGGTCGGATCGAAGTCGGCTGTCAGGACGCTGTAGTATTGATGTTCGAAGTCCATGCTGGCGCCTTTGCCCAGCCAGAGCCAGTAAGAGTCGTATGTGGGATTCGCCCAGCACATCGCCCGATCCCGGACGTACTGCATGACCCAGCGTTCCCGCGGCCCCAGCTTGTCCAGCAGGCTGTTCGGCGACGCTTCCAGATTGCGCCGGTGCACCGCTTTCCTTTCGGGCGATGCGTCCTGCTCCCAAAATTCGGCACTGGTCTTGTCCGTTATCCGATTCGCATAGGGCGGACAACCGATGATAATTAAGTGCGATGCGTGGCTCGGGTACTTTTTCCCATAGGCGAGCGGCAGGAATCCCGGCCAGGAGTGGCCGAGGATCGCGATCTTCTCGTGGCCCAGCTGACGGCGGACCTCGTCCAGATCATCCACCAGGGTTTCCATCGCGATCATTCCGGCCGGCGGGAAAGGATCATCCGCCGTGAACGAGTTCTTCCAGTCCACGAATATGAATTGGAAATGCTTCTTCAACTCGTCCGAGAAGACTGCCTCGTACAGCGTGGAATACCCTGTCACCAGACAGGGGATGCCGGAGCCTTGGGTGAGATAGGGAAGCGCCGTACCGCGCACCATCACCACGCCGGAAGACCTGGGGGATTCCGCCGCTTTGACCTTGGTGGCTTTTAAGCTGGACGATGGCACCCACGTCTTGCCGTCCACAGAGATCTCGCCCTTCTTAATGAAGCTCTTCCCGTCCGGAGCGACAGCGTCGGTGCCCCTCTCCCAACCCCGTTTGCCACCCGCCACGTAGGTTCCATCCCAAGTCGCGACGTTTCCGTTCATCGTAAAGGAACCCTGGTAGAGGCTCCCGTCACTCGAGACGCAGATGTAGGGAAAGTTTTTCGCCACCGGATCGTAAGTATCGATTTCGACCGTCCGGACTTCCCCGCCAGGCCCATTCTCGACGAACACATACTCCGCGCCAAAACCATCCATGATCGGACGCCCGGTCATTCTACCGGTGAATTTTCCGCCGGGGCCAAGAAATGTGGCTTGGTTTTCGCCCTCGTAGGTCCACTCCCCGAACCACAACTGCAGCTTCTGATGCTCGAGGCTTGGTTTCGGCGGCTGGCTCGACTGCTGGGCGAAGGCCGTCCCGGCACAGCAGACAGCGGCGAGTAAAGTCCCAACAGCCAGGACAAAAAAGACGAACCGCTTGCTTTTCATCTTATCCCTCCTTATGTGATCGGCCGATCGGGGGTGATCTGCTCCCGACCACCGCTGCGATACGGGGGGGGTGTCTACCATTACGCCGAAAAGAAACGAATACTAATCCAGCCTATTTTTGCGAGGATTTGGTTCTGGTCCACTTTGCCTCAAACTGCGGCATCCACGTCTTTCCGTCGACAGATACTTCCCGCTTTTCCACGAAGCTCATAAGATCGGGAGCAAAGACGATGCTCCCTCTGAATTTATACTGCTTTTCTCCTAGGAACGAGGTCCCGGAAATGTTTACCGTGTTGGCTTCAATCGTATAAGCAGCCGTTTCGAAGGATCCGTCGCTATCAAAGGAGTTATACATGAACTTCTTGTTCAACACGTCGTAACCATCGATCAAAAGCCAATGGAAGGTCCCCGCAGGCCTTTTTGCTTCTCCAAGCCACTCCACGAAGAAACCACCCAAGACGGGCCGGGCTGTTGCCATCGCACTAAATTTCTCTGCAGGTCCGAGCGGAGTAGCCTTGTTTTCTTGTTCATAGGTCCAATCTCCGACCCAGATTTCCAACTTCTTGTGTTCTGGCCCCGGTGTTGGAGCCGGCGACTGCGCCTGCAAGGCCGCCGCACCGAGCAACACTGCCATGCCGATAACGATTGCGACATGTTTCATGGAATCCCCCTTTCTCCCTGGCCGTACCGAAAACGTATCACCGGCCGCATGGCGATGTCAAGAACTCCATGGGCTCAACGGCGCGTGTTCCCGGTCCGGATCAGGGTCCAGGGCTGGGGCTTCATGTCCCTCAGGAAGGACGCCTGCCAGCGGAACTGGGGATGCTGCTCCAGAAAGGCCGCCGCGTCGAAGGGCTCGCCGCAAGGATGGCCGGCCCGGCCCCAGAAGGCGAAGGACTTCGCAAGCTCCGCCGTCGTGACCTTGGCAGAAACGGCGCCACCCGGATTGAAGGGCGGGTTCCCCCATTCCGGGCATCCGGCGGGATCCCGGTCCACGTGGCCGCAGAGACCGTGGCGGTTCAGGAGGGGCTTTCCTTCCAGCACGTCCATGTGATCCGCCAGCAGCTTCATGCCGAGTTCCGCGTCGATCTTCCCGCGGCATTCCGGCATCAGCTGATCCCAGCGCACCCGCCGTGCCGCCTCCGAGGTTGCGGGGTCGGCCGGATTGAACGTGGTCTCCCCCTTCAGGAGCTGCTCGTCCGTGGCGTAGTTAGCGCCCGTGAAGGCGCCGTCCTTAGTGCGCCACAGGCGACGGTACTTGAGGCCCAAGTCCAGCTTGGCGATTTCATTGGTCTTCAGATTGCCGACGAGCCAGGTGTTCGCAAGAGCCCCATTGCTGTCCTCGCCCATGATGCGGACGAAGTCGTCGATGGATTCGGAATACTGGGCGGCGCGGCGAGCGCGCACGAACTCCGGCGTCCCCTTCCAGTCGAAGCCTCGGTAGCCGGTGATAGTGGTCTCCGTAATGAGGATCCCCGCGCCGTTCAGTGCGAAATCGTCCCCGCTCATGATCATCCCGGGAAGTCCATCCATGACCATGCGATGTCCCTTGGTAGGTTGGATGTCCCAAGCGATGCGCCAGCGGCTGCCCACCGCATAGTCCACCCAGTTGCTGTGGCCCATCACGATCTTGCCGTCTCTGGTCATGGCGCCCGTGGCGATGAAGGCGCTGCAGTGCCCCGGTGCTTTGTTGAGGCCCGAGCCCGCTTTCTCCTTCTCCGCCAGCTCCGGCAGGTAGTACCAGGCCAGCTCCATCCAGGCGTTGAGAACGATCAGGTCAAGGGCGTCATAGCGGTAGCCGCGGCCGCGAAGCCCTTCCACGATGCCCTCGATCTCAGCGCGGTATTCCTCCCCGAGCTTCGGCAAGAACACGTGTTGCGCCACATCCCGTAGGAAATCCCAGTCCTTGCCGGCGCTCCCCTTTAAGAATCCCGCCAAGGTCTTCAGGGCGTCATCGATTTCAGGCGCCAGCAGGGAGCCGTGCTGATAGCCGATGTCGGCGGGGAGGCCTTCGAGGTGGACTTGGATCCAACCATCCTGTTCGGCCCGGGCAGCGCGATTGAGGCGGGGATCCATTTGGGCGAAGGCCGCACCGGCACAGCAGACGGCGGCGAGTAAAGTCCCAACAGCCAGGACAAAAAAGACGGACCGCTTACATTTCATCTTTCCCTCCTTATGTGATCGGCCGATCGTGGGTGATCTGCTCCCGACCACCGCTGCGACAAGGCACGGTAATCTGCCAGTTTTATTACCAGACTTGGGCGCCCTGCACCTCCACATACACGGCATAGAGGGACTGGCTGGCGGTCATGAACAAGCGGTTTTTCTTCGTCCCCCCAAAACAGAGGTTCGCGCATGCTTCCGGCAAACAAATTTTTCCGATGGGCTTGCCGTCCGGAGCGATGATATGCACCCCATCGTATTTTTCTCCGCCCCATCCTGCGCTCGCCCAGAGGTTTCCTTCTCGATCGCACCGGATCCCATCGCTCCCCCCGGCTCCCATGTCATAAAACACCCTTCGATTCGCGAGCCGAGCGCTGTCCACAACATCGAATACAAATATATTATGGGGCTGGCCCGGTTTTTCTTCCGTGTCGACGATATAGAGTCTCTTGAAATCTGGAGAAAAACATATTCCGTTCGGTTTTTCAATGTCCTCGTTGGCGACAGTCGCCTGGCCTGTGGCGGGATTGAGCCGATAGGTTCGCGTGGGAAGTTCGAAGGGCTCCCGCTCACCCTCGTACCAGGACATGATCCCGTATCCCGGGTCGGTGAACCAAATATGCCCGTCCGGATGGACTACCACATCATTTGGCGAATTCAAGTGCTTACCCTGAAACCGATCCATCAAAACTGTAATTGTGCCGTCCGGTTCCGTTCTCGTCACCTGGCGCCTCTCGCAAGTGATCAAGCGCCCTTGGGCGTTACGGGTATTGCCGTTGCAGTTATTGGAGGGATGTCGGAATACGCTCACCTGCCCGGTTTCTTCGGTCCACCGCAGAATCCGGTTGTTCGGAATGTCGCTCCACAATAGGAACCGACCGTCACCGAACCAGACGGGACCTTCCGCCCAACGCATGCCAGTATACAGCCGCTCCACCGCCGCATTAAACACGACCATCTTACCGAACCGGGGATCGATCACTTCAATCCAAGGATCGGGATAGCGGACGATTCCCCGCTCCTGTTCTGCAAGTCCGAAGGACGAAGGCACGGAAATGACGGCGGCCGCCGCGACGCTTGATTTAAGGAAATCGCGTCTATTCATGACTGCTCCTCAAAATGTTTATTTTCGGGTTTCGCACATACTAGCAAGCGCATGGGCTATTGGGAATTACTCCTTCACTGGCTTTATCAGCCCGATTTTCTTCAGCAACGCCTGGAAGCGCGGCTCGTTGCGCAAGGGGGCCCACCAGGGTTGCGCGTGCATGTCCCACATCCAGCCGTCGTGATCCTCGTATGCTTTCTCCAGCCAGTCGAGCGCGATATCCTTTTGGCCCAGGCCCAGATAGATAATTGCCTGCGCCCAGTGCGTGACATAACGTTTCCGAGAAATCTGGTCTAATTTTGCAAGGATGTTCCTTGCGTCCGCGGGGCGGCCCGTGACGCCGTAAAGATAGCCGAGCGACCCTTTCACCCAAGGCAAATCCGGTGCCGATTGCTCAATGGTCTGAAACTCAGCCAAGGCTTCGGAGGGTTTGCCGGTTAAAACATAACACAAGCCAAGCAGATTACGTGATTGGTGAAAGTTAGGATCCAGCTCTAGAGCTTTGCGGAAAAAAGTCATGGCCGGGTCGAATTTAGCGGAGTCTAAATATGTCCAACCCATATCGTGATGTAATGCCGGCGAAAGCGGATCCAACTCCAGGGCCCTATTCAGCACCGCCAGGGCTTCGTCGAACCGGCCTCGCACCACTAAAATATTGGCGTAGCCGTCGAGCGCCAACGTCGAATGCGGACTCAGCTCGACCGCCCGCTTGAAGTCCTTTTCCGCGCCTGCCCAATCCCAATCAAAGTTCGCGAGAGCCCAGCCCATACCGACGTAACCGTCGGCGAGCGTGGGGTCCAACTGGATGGCCCTCAGAGCAGCCTCTTTGCCTTTGGGTACCCCTTCGCTCGGAGGCCAGAGCAACAGCCAGGTCGAACCCCAGATATAGGCCAGGGCAACGCCCGCATGGGCGGGCGCAAAGTTGGGCTCAATCTCGAGGGCACGCTGAAAATGCCGAAGCGCGTTGGTCACGCTTTCATCGGTCCATTGCCACAAGAAAAGCCGTCCTTTAAGATAAGCTTCGTAAGCAACCGGGTTAATCCCCTGGGCCTTCACAAGCCTCGCTTTTTCGTCGCCAAGTAGCGTGAGTTTCAGCTTGTCCGCAACGGCCAAAGCGATTTCATCCTGAATCGCGAAAACGTCCTTCATCTCACGGTCGAACTCCTGCGACCAAAGATGGAAGCCGTTCGCAATATTGATCAGCTGGACTCTGACACGAAGCCTCGTTTCGACTTTCTGGATACTACCTTCAAGCACTGTGGCCACGCCCAGCTTTTTCCCAATTTCCCGGATGTCTTGGTCCTTGCCTTTGAAGTAAAAGACCGAGGTCCTGGCTGGAACCTTGAGTTCGCTAATGTTGCTGAGGCGGCCGATGATTTCGTCGGTAATTCCATCGCAGAACCAGTCCTGGTTTTTCTGGGGGCTCATATCGACGAAGGGAAGGACTGCGATGGAGTTCTTCCATTTAGCAGCGGGAAATGTTTCTGATTCGGGCCCTTTAAGGTGTAGGAGGAGATTGATATCCAGAAGGACCGCAATCAGAACAACCAGGGGTATTAACACCACTTCCAGCTTGAATTTTCTCGGCTTCTCCCGGCCAGAAAACCATCGCCAGATTAGGGTACAGGCAAGAGCACAGAAAAGGGTGACAATTGTAATATCCAGAGTTTTTTCGGGAAAATGATAGTGTCCGATTAAAATAAAATGGACAACCTCTATGATCAGCCAGCCGCCGCCGATGAAGGCCGCCAGAGTCTCGATGATTCGGCGTTTCCTGAGTTTAGCGAGAAAGGCCTTGAGAGAGGACTCCTTTATTTCCTCTGCAGGAGCTTTTCCCCCATTTGAAGGGTTCATTCTTACCCCAGCCTAAAAGCTATTTTCTAGATGGATTAAGGCTAACAATAACTGGGATAAGAGTCAAATCGAATGGGTGCAGGGTCAGTATTTTTTTTGGTGAAAAAGGAACTTCCTATTCCTCAATGGCGTATCACGAGGTTAAACCGGTGTTCAATTCGCTTTTAGGGCTAAGGCAGAGTGTCCGTAGCCCGTCGGCAAAACGTAGGGGCTTCGATAGAGGTTCATGCCGCGAACATCGTACACAACTACGTGATTTGCTCGTGTCGAACCGACGAATAGCTTTGTGCCGTCAGGTGTGAACTCGATTCCCTCGGGGACCAGTTCGATCGGTATGTGATGGAGTAGCTGCACTTCATCGCCTCTCAAATCAACGATTGCGAGATGACTCGTCACCGTCCGTCCATGCATGTCCAGACAGGTGATGACTGCGAATTCACCGGAAGGATGAATGGCTAGGCTTTCAAGACCGTCAGCGACCTGCTTAATACTCTGCGAGATTTTGACGGTGCCGGTCAGATCAAGCACGAGCACGTCATCCAACACTCCGTCGGACCCCCCCTCGCTGTTCAGCACCAACGCTCGCTTCCCGTCGGGCGAAATTCTCGGAGAGAACGGCCCGTCGATTTTAAATTTGTCCGATGAAATCTCTCCAACGAGATCAATGCGGTCTTCTTCATTCATCACGAAATGGAAAATCCCCGCTTTTGAGGAAGCGGGGTCAACGCCTTTGGTCATCGTCGCGATGATCGTTCTTCCGTCATTGCTTATGTCAAAAGAATAAACGATTCCGGGAGACGCAGACTGCGATACCTCGACGAGGGCACCATCATCCTTGACCTTGTAGACGCCCCAATGATCCGAGAGAGCCACAATCACTCTTTTGCCATCAGGATGAGCCAGCGCGAGCAAGGGTTGCTGCGCTAGCTCAACGCGGGACACTACCCTTAGGTCATCTGATTCCAGATCTACAGCGATAATCTGGTTTTGCCCAGCAACTTCCGGCGGCACCTTCAGACCGGATCTATCGTCGTGGTTCGTGACAATACCGTAACGACCAATAATCGCCGTACGAGGCGAGCCGAGGATTGTACTCGAAGTGGTCCCATACACCGTTCTAGTGTCTGGCGGCCTATCCTTGGACAGCCGGATTACCGTGATTGAGTCCTGCACGTTATCCTCTGGGCTGAGATGAGGCAAAATTGAAGGCACCTCACCGTCATTGATACTGAACAAGATGATTGGCTGCTTTGTCGTTATGTAATTGTGTTCGTTAGAGAGGGCGCTTTGCTGTTTCTGGCACGCTAAAGTAAAGCAAAGCAGCAAGACCAACGAGAAGGCCAACATTGTGTTTTTCATTTCCCCCTCCTTGATTCTCAATAATAATCACTTGGCCTGGGTCTTGACTCCCTTGACCTCAAATGAAGTCCACCATTTGCCGTCCTGTTCAATTTCCTCTTTCCCCGTAACAGACATAAAGTCAGGAGCAAAATTCCAAGCGTGTCGAAATTTTACGGCCTTCCCATCAGGAGAAAAGGATGTGCCGCTCTCAAAACAGGACCTATTGTCAAATGTCGATGTATAGATACCCAAAGTTCCACTGTAATCGAACACATAACCGAAATATATCTTTTTGACCGGGTCGTAGCCGAGAATTTCCAGCCAATGGGCATCACCGTTTTGGTCTTTCAATGTGCCATGGATTTCTAAAAAGAAACCGCCCGGCAACCAACGGGCCTTCCAGCCCCAATCCATTTTATAGCTGGGTCCTGATGGGCTGTCCTTTGCTTCCCCTTGAAATATCCAGTTTCCAGCCCAAACTTCTAATTTCTTATGCTCCGGCCCGGGCTTGGGAGCCGGGGTCTGCGCATGGATGGCGACGGCGAAGATCAAGAATACCACGTTGACTGCAATCGCAATGCGTTTCATAAAAACCTCCCCCTATTGAGATATATAGATTCGGGAATAAAAGTCAGCCTAGTGGCTCTGCTTTTGATCGGTTACGTTTTACTGATTTAATTTATCCCCAACCTATTACATCTAAATATGTATCACCGCAAAAATGGCAAGTCAATGTGCAGCCAAGTAAGTCCGGCCAGTCTGGCAGCAGGTCACGTGCCCGTCAGCCCGGCCAGCCTCTGCCTGGCGTCGTCGACGTCGGGCAGGCCGCGGTCGGCGTCCTTATAGCTCACTTCTCCAAGCCGATCTTCTTCAACATCATCTCAAACCTTGGGTCGGAACGCAGGACATCAAATTTGGGATCAACGTTCAAAAAAATCAAGTCGGCATCTCTTTCCTTGTATGCAGATTCTAATGACTCAAACGCTTTGTCTTTGTCCCCCATGGCCGCCTGGATGGGTGCCAGGTAGTATTTGGGGACATAAACGTGTTCAGAAAGCTTGTCCAGTTCCCCGAGTACCTCATGAGCCTTCTCAAGATTCCCCGACATCACATATGCGTATGCGAGGTAGGACAAAAACTCCGTGTTATTCCCGGAGGAGGCTGCGGCTAACTCGAGAGCAGCAATTGCTTCCTGAAATAGTGACTTTTGAATAGAACATAAACCGAGATTGGAAAGGGTTAAAGCAAATTCGGGATCGAGTTCGAGCGTCTTCCAACACTGCTCGAGAGCATCGTCATACCTTCGAGCCAGATACAGAACCCATGCACAAGCCCCCTGCATCAGCAAAGATAGAGGGTCAAGTTCCAACGCAGCTGAATTCTCTTCGATAGCTTTTTCAATCTGTCCATTGGTCAATAGAAAACGAGCCAGACCAAGATGGGCAAATCCCCAGTTTGGATTGATTGCAAGAGCCTTTTTTATGTCAGATTCTCCCCCTATCCAATCATATTCAAATTGATATTTGATCCTGCCCAATAACGCAAGTGCCTCAGGCAGCTCATGGTCAATCTTCAGGGCATGCTCTAATGCTATTTTTGCTTTTGGAATCGCCTCCTCGGCCGAAACAAAATGAAGGTTTGAAAGGCTAAATTGAACGCCAGCAACGCCGACATAAGCCAGCGAAAAGGTCGGATCTATTTCGATGGCTCGTTCGAAATTGAGGATGGCCTTCCGCCAGTCTTTTTCCGTCAGTTTGTTATCCCAAAGCCACATCCCTTTCATATAAGAATCATATGCTTCAGTATTATCCGTATACCGTTTCACAATTCTGTCCCTCACTTCACCGAGCAATTCGATTTTCAGCTTATTAATGATCTGAAGCGATATCTCATCCTGGAGGGCAAAGATGTCCTGCAGCTCCCGGTCATAGGTCTCCGACCAGAGATGATAGCCGTCAGCGATGTTGATGAGCTGGGCCGTGACCCGGAGTTCGTTCCCTGCTCTCCGAACACTCCCCTCGAGCACCGTATTCACTTTGAGCTTCTGGCCGACCTCCTGGATATCCTGGGCTTTCCCTTTGAAGAAAAAGGCTGAGGTCCTTGCCGGCACCTTGAGCTCCTTGATGTTGCTCAGCCGGTTGATGAGTTCCTCCGTCATGCCGTCGCAGAAATACTCCTGGTCTTTCTGGGGGCTCATATCGACGAAAGGAAGAACGGCGACGGAGTTTTTCCATTTGGCGGCGGGTACGGTCTCAGGTTCAGGTCCCCTCAGGTGGAGGAGGAGATTGATGTCCAGAAGAACTGTGACCAGGACAACGAGAGGTATCAGGACCAGTTCCAGCTTGAATTTCCTCGGCTTCTCCCGGCCAGAAAACCATCGCCAGATTAGGGTACAGGCAAGAGCACAGAAAAGGGTGACAATTGTAATATCCAGAGTTTTTTCGGGAAAATGATAGTGCCCGATTAGGATGAAGTGAACGACTTCGATAATGAGCCAGCCGCCGCCGATGAAGGCTGCCAGGGTCTCGATGATGTGCCGTTTTTTGAGCCGAGCAAGGGATGTCCGGATGAAGGACTTCTTCCCTTCCTGGGAAGAAGTTGTTTCCCCTTTTCGAGAGCTCATTGTCTCCCAAACCTTTTATGCTTAGACGCTATCTCAAAAGCCTTTCCTGAATAGCTTCCCATATATCTTCTAGATTGAGTTTCTTTGCCCATAATGAAATATATTTTGGGTCAATCATTTCAC
>Ga0315284_10010211_pt1 | contig 13378 bp, 15 predicted proteins | sample YL17G09_16_MG_FD_203696 | JGI IMG/M metagenome (GOLD analysis project Ga0315284, IMG submission 203696) | Sediment microbial communities from Yellowstone Lake, YNP, Wyoming, USA - YL17G09_16 | ecosystem: Environmental > Aquatic > Freshwater > Lake > Sediment | place: USA: Wyoming | collected...
TTACCAGTTTGACCGCTTCCCGGCGGAATTCCATGGTATACCTTCCTTGCGGTACCCCTCTCATGCCGACACCTCCGTCTGTTTATTCTACCTGACTTTGGTGTCCATTAAATCCATCCTACTCCAACTTGAGACAGTTGATCAAGAGACAAGTGCATCCGCAATTTGCCTAATATGTTAGTTAGTTGTCGTTTAATTTGCCTCTTGCTTACGTTACAAGCCGTCTAACGGAACTCACTGTCCACAATGGCGCCAAGCGTTCAGCGATCAGATAGCGACTGTGCCTGAATCGTTTTTACCACGCAGACCTATTGTAGCTTCAGCGGCATATTTTCACGCCGATATCTACCAGTACCAACAGCCCACCATCCTAAAGAGCCGAACCTCCCCTTATATGTTGACCTGAGACACCTCATTCCTAGCTTGAGTCGAAGACACCCCATCGCCCAAGACATCTCCGACGACCTCACCTCTATCCGCATACTCCGTTCAGGATAGTCATAAAGTACCTCCTGAATAGGTACGAATATGGGATTGTTGTGTCATACCCGCTCTAGGCATAATCGTGGTTGATATTACGCTACTGTAACCACAAACAACGAGGTTGATTTCCACCACAAGGGGGAAATGAGCCGCAGATAGAAAGGAGGTGACATAAGATGATTCTAATCCAGCTGACTCAGGAATTCATCACCCTTTTGCAAGGGGTCTTAGGCCATTTCGTAGAAGGCACCGCTAGCTCGGTTACGATCACATCAGACTACGAATCGGTCTTGACTCAGGGTTCACTCGCATTGACTTCCAAGGGTCTTTATCTAACAGGTCATTTGGCTGATTTGACAGTGTACGGGGTAATGGCCCTCGACTGGATACTCCAGGCGATGCTCAACATAACGTCAGTTACTAATACAGTGCCTTTGCCGGGGGGTTAAAGGAGCGGCCTTATACCAGGCGCAGCGTACTCAAGCCGCAAGGTAGCTATTAAGCCTGGGAGCACGTTATACTTTACGGATCCCAAATGTTAGATTAGATTTTGGAGGGCCTGGTGAGTTCCTCCATAAGTCCATAACATTAGATAACATTCCCAACCTACTGTACCGAATCAGAAAAGGAGGTCAATCTAGATTGACCTCCTTTTCTTTAACTCTGACCAAACTGCGTGAAAATTCTTATTACACTCTAGTGAATGCACATTAGAGCCCTCGGGCTGGGCTGATCCTAACGCCTAATAGATGAACAAGCAGACATCGTTCAAGCTGCTAAGTCAAACACTTGTATCACCATTCGGTCCAGTGCAAATTGACACCGGAGAAAGGCATAGAGTACAATAAAGTACTTCGAGTACAGTAGAGTACTGTAGAAGAGCGATGCCAGAACAAGCTTATCAACCGAAGAAGTTATATAGAAAAGGCAAACATCGTTTTCTTTTGCGTGTGGCCGCTCGCGGCGCTGACAGTTTTGAGATGAAGACTGCTCAAGGATCGCTATGAGCTTGCTGTATCGGCTTGCTGCAATGGCGCAATGGGTTAAATGGAGCGTCTTGGAAACAGTCCTCGGTTAGCAGCCGTTTATAAGCGTGCCGGGACTCGGGCAAACGATTTCGTCGTGCATAGGACACTGCCCTACGGTGTCGGTGGGAATCGGCTACGGCTTTGTTACTGTGGTAAACGATTGGGTAGAGCAGCAGCGCTTAAGCGTGTGAAGAGGTTGTGGTACAAGGTGATAACGTCGATGGCGACGAAAATGGTACGGGATGGGATGTTCATTGGATGCGATTAGGCAGCTATAGTAGGCATTTCGCGAATCAGGAGCATTAGTATAGGGGCGGCGCCCCCAACAAGAATTTTAGCAGAAAGGATAGAGCAAAGGGAACAGGAAGCACAGGTCTATGACAGGGTTTGCCTTAGGATTAGTATGTTCTTGTAAGATTGATATCTCTCCTATTAGGCCTTATTCATGCTTTTACGGGCCATCTTGTTCCCCATATAGCTACGGGGAGACCAGAAGTTGCGCAATTGCGAAGCGCGTTTGCCGCCCTCATCCTCGGGCCAATGGTGGTTTAGACCCTGTGCCTTGACCTCGATACTGCCCATCTGATAACGGTTTTTTTCGATGTTTAACGCCAGACGAACTAGCTTCACAACAACCCTTCTAGCGGTTGTCCTCCTTGGGACTCTAGCCCTCGGAGGATGTATTGGTATTGGTCCCCGAGGCTGGCCCGCAACTCAGATATCTGGGGACACGCTTTATGTGGGCACTATGGCTGGTAGGGTTCTCGCTCTAAACGCTGCCCGTGGCACTACAAAATGGGAGTGGCCCCCCGAGACTCAAACGGGGAACACACCACGCGCGAGGTCAGGACCGGGGAACATATCGACAGGGAACGCAACGAGGTCGTTTTTGGGTTGTAGTGGAGCAACTACGGGACAGTTCAAGGCGGGATATTTCTACGCTGCGCCTGCGGTGGCTAACGGTACAATTTACATCGGCTATTACGCAGGTATGGTATATGCTATTGATGCCGCAGAGGGGATGGAAGCCTGGAGGCACGACATTAGGAGCGTTATCGCCAGCGGGTTGACTGTTGTCGATGACACCGTTTTTGTCGGCTCCTCTGACGGAAGGCTTGTTGCGCTCGATGCTGGCAACGGATCTCTCAAATGGGAATTTAACGCCGAGAATGAGGTCTGGTCCACGCCCACGGTTGTCGATGGAGTGACATACTTTGGTTGTCTCGACCACAACCTCTATGCTCTGAATACCTCTGATGGAACGAAGAAATGGACGTTTGAGGCTGGTGGGCCTATCGTGTCTACGCCACTTGTTGTCGAAGGAGTAGTCTATTTTGGCTCGTTCGATAGGAAATTCTACGCTTTAAACGCAGACACCGGCGCGCTGAAGTGGACATTCGCTGGATCAGGCGGCTGGTTCTGGTCCGAAGCTGCTTATGATGGCGGCACCATTTATGCTGGCTCTCTCGATCATAATGTGTATGCACTAGATGCTTTGAACGGCTCGCTGGCATGGGCCAAGCCGTTTAAGGCGAGCGCTGCGGTGAAGTCATCACCCGTGATCGCTGGCGGGGTGCTAGTTGTGGCCGCCGAAGACGGCAAGATTTACGGCCTTGACTTGAAAACCGGGGAACAGCAGTGGGAATCCTCCTGGATTAGGGCTAAGGTTCTCTCTCATCTTTGTGCTGCTGGCTCCACAGTTTACATAAATAGCGAGGACGACAGACTGTATGCGTTGGATAGCGAATCGGGCCGCGAAATCTGGGGTATAACACTGGATAAGTGAGATAGATGTTATGGCTGAAGCAAGGCCCGCGAGGACTCTGAATATACGCAGGTTGGTCATCTTGCTGCTTGTAGTGACGCTGATTTCCCTCCTCATTGCCGGTGTCATTTCCATAACCAGCATCTGGAATACGATTCTCCTGCGGCCCATGTTAAACTTCCTGATCCTTGTTTCCCACTATCTTCTGGGCAGTTTCGCTATCGCTATAATTATCTTGACCATCGTTATTCGACTTCTCCTGTTTCCTCTCACCATGAGGCAGTTGAAATCCAGCAAAGCGATGCAGCTGATACAGCCCAAGTTAAAGGAGATGCAAAAGAAGCATACCAAGGACCGAGCCAGGCTCGGACAAGAGACAATGAGGCTCTACAGGGAAGCTGGCATCAAACCGGTTGGCTGTGCCTCTTCCATACTGAGCCAAATGCCCATCTGGATCGCTCTTTATCAGTCTGGTGTGCAGGCTCTAGCTTATACTCCTGAAAACCTCTTTGGATTAGCCAAACAACTCTATTCCCCAATGGTTCTGCAACAGGCGTTACCCATAAACCATCATTTCTTGTGGCTGGATTTGAGGCAAGGTAATCTCGTCATGGCGTTGCTGGTCGCCGGAAGCGTATGGATTCTGGGGAGCATGGCCCAGACGCCCGCTGCCGCCGCTCAGCAGGGGTTCATGAAACTTGTGATGCGGTGGGGGCTGCCCCTACTGTTTGGCTTCTTCGCGTTTACACTTCCCAGTGGGCTTTCTCTTTACTGGGTAACCTCCAATATCATCGGCATAATACTGCAATATCGTGTGACTGGCTGGGGTATTTTGAAGATGCCTTTGCCTTCTATGTCATTCCTGAAGAGAGGCCTCCCTCGACCGGTTAACAGCCCCCCCGCGAAAAATGGTGGAGCAGCCGGTACAGGGAAGAAGGGCGGCAGGACTGTGGTCGAGCAAGAAAGCTCTACCCATGCCGATTGCTCAAGTCATGAGCAGGGCGCTGTTGCAGGTGGTGTGACACCTCAGCAAAAAAAGAAAAGCCCTGACAACTGTGAACGTCAGCACGAAGACTGAGGAGGCAGCCATAGCGGCAAGCTTCCCCAAGTTGACAACCCAGGAGACCAAAACTATAATAACCCTGACAATCTTATCTCGAAAGGTGGTGTACATATGGCTAACGAGATGGGCAAGAGATATCGCTGCACTAAATGCGGCACTGAACTGATCGTCACCAGAGCTGGCACCGGCAAGGTGGTCTGCTGCAAACAGCCCATGGAGAAAAAGACCTAGACAAACGTTAGAGCAAACATAGAAGCAAGAAGGGAGTCTTAATTAAAATGCCGAATCTATTAGGAAGAAGGTTCCGCTGCGAGGTTTGCAATACTGAGGTACTTATCACCAAAGCAGGCGAAGGTGAAGCGGAGTGTTGCGGGAAGCCAATGACCGCACAGCAACCCAAGCCTCTGCCGTCATCTGACTAGAAATTATGAGAGAGCCCTCCTAAGTAATATCTAATTTTGTTCAGGGCTCTCTCTGTTTATAACTTTAACAAGCCGAAAATCACCCCATTCTGGGGGATTTTTACTTGTGTTGCAAGCTACCTTTGGGGCTGAATGATAACTTTTATGGAATTATATTCTTGTGGGTACGTGACCATACGGAATCCCAGGCCAGTCTCCGCCAGGCTCAGCCGGTGGGTAATCATCTCTTTCACGTGCAGGGTGCCAGTAAGTATCATTTCCAACGCTACTGCGTGGTCTGCCGGGCTGCCGGCATAAGATGTTGTCAGCGTCACATCATTACGCCAAAAAACGTCATTAATGGATAAAGAAAAGTTCAGCCCCGGGCCCGTAGGTGCAAAGAATAAGACGGTGCCATGTCGCTCCACGGATCTGAGAGCCTGCGCAACAGCAGACTCGGCCCCGGTGCATATTATCACCACGTCCGCCAGACGGCCATCGTTGACCTTTCGCAGATACGCCGGCACATCCTCTTCAGCATGGAGAGCTGCATCTGCGCCGAGTTTACGCGCAGCTTCCAGCCTGTGTTCGACCACGTCTATCGCTATAACGCGCCCTGCTCCCAGGGCACGGGCCAGGTGAACATACAGCAGCCCTGCGATGCCGCTGCCGATAACAAGTACGCTGCAGCCTGGTTTCAAGCCAGCTTTTCTCAGACCGCGCAGCACACAGGCTACCGGCTCCACAAAGGTAGCTTCTTCAAAGGAAACAGTGTCAGGCAGCGTAAAAGTCCCGCGCTCAACATTTATGGACGGCAGACGAATGAACTCGGCGAACCCGCCCGGATAGAAATTCGTCTTGCGCAGAGTGTCGCAGACAGTGTGGTTTCCGCTGAGGCAATAATGACACGTGTTGCAGGGAACGTGATGAGCTGCAATGATACGGTCTCCCACCTTGTACCGGTCAACCCCTTGCCCAAGCTCTGTAATCACTCCAGCGACCTCATGGCCAAGCACCAGGGGCACCTTATGAATGCGGTACCACTCCATGACATCGCTGCCGCAGATGCCGCTGGCCTCCACTCGCATCAGAAGCTCACCGGGGCCGACCTGAGGGACAGGCACCTCTTCTAGCCTCACATCATTGTTGCTATAGTACATCGCCACACGCATACTATCATCACCTCAGGGAATGAGAGGAATGGCCATAAGCAGGTGATCCGAGCAGTCTAACTCAGCTCCGGCGTGTCGGGGTTGTCCTTGTCCGCTTCGTCTAATTCAGCACTTCGCACACTCACCGGTTCCGTCACCTTACCCCGAGTATTGATGACAACGGTGCCAGCGACAAAGTCGTGTATCCCCCGCTTCTCACGAGTTAACGCCGTGACCACCAGAGTTATTAGCGGCAGCAGAAAAACAAACCAGCCGCTAACAAGGGCGGCAAGCAGGACTATCGGCCCAAAGAACGGCATCCAGTACAATAGATAGCGCAGTAAAGACCATCCCAGCCCGATAGGCGAACCATCGCGCCTGACGACTCTAGCACCTATCAGCATCTTTCCAGGCGTCTGGCCACGCCAGGACCAGAATCCAACAAAATACAACAGACTGTAGACAAGTGTTATCCAGAACGGAAGCCCATCCACAAACTGTCTTGCTATTCCGCCAACTATGACGCCCACCACTAGAAGGATTATGAGATCGACGCAGGCCCCGCCCACTCTGATTAATGTCCCTTTGTACTCCGGTACCAATTCTCCCGCCAACGCCTCCGCCTGGACATTTTCCCCGGGAACCTCCTCCGGGGTGACCTGTTCCACTTCAGGTTCCTTCCAAGGTTCAACAACCACTTCTTTGGTAGGGGCTCCAGCTACCTCGACCCAGGCTAGCTTCTGCGGGTCCCAGACGTATCTGACCTCCCGCTTGCCCGAACCTTCTTCTCCGTCCTCTAGCATCTTATCCCCTTTCGCTTTCACAGAACCAAAGTTCTATTATAGCATAAAAATTATAATAGATATGACACAGACAAAGCAAAATCAATCTGCGCCAACTCTAGGTTTGCTCAGGTTGAGCAGCCGCCAGAATAACTACCTCATTGTTCTTGAAGACCAGCTCCAAACCGTCTCCGGACAAGAAGTCTCCATCTAGGCTGCGCACAACAAGAGAGTCCTCAGGGAAGGTGGTCTCCTTGCTGTTGGATCCAGCCCACTCCAAAATCGTACTTGCCAAATCCAGGTCTTGCTTCCCAAAAACCAAATACCCAGTTCCACACTTTGCCATGATCACCGCCGCCTCCGAGGGATCCGTGGCGGAGTAGGCAAGCCCCACATCCTGCAGCTTTTCGCTAGTGTAGCCGTAGTAGCCGTTATCCACAAACGGCTCTCTCTGGGCGACGTCGAGAATCCAGTAGCCATAGCTCCACTGGCTCATTATGACAGCATTCTCAGGAGTGTTCGCCCTGAGGTAAGCTAGGGCCTCCTGCCAGTCCTTATCCGCAGCCAGTATATAATCGGTGCGATTTACATATGCAGCGCTTACTGATGAAAACACAACCAGTAGAACTAGCAGGACCATGACACCAAGTTGCTTCCATATGTCCCGGGATTCCTTACTAGGCAGAATGTCCACCAAGGACGCCAGCCCAATCCCGGAAACTACACAAGCAGCAGGCAAGGCGAGAACAATCATTCGAGAAGCGAAAAGACTCATGATAAAAAAGGACACAAACCAACCTGCGAAAAGCACCATTGCGTCATTTCTTCGTTTCCAAGCCAGATAAACGCCCAGGCCTATCGGCACTAGAAAAAACTGAAAACCAAGCAAATTCCTGAACGATAAGCCCTGCTCCTCGGCAGCACCGGCGTGCCCCTGCAAAAGCAGTGCAACGATGGCGAATAGTTCCGCGTGTTGACGATAGTAAAAGCCCACAGCTACCATATTGAAGGCAGCGACCAGGAGAAAAGCCCACAAGTCCGACCTTCTTGATACCATAACTATGCGCCGCATCACATTTGGCTCTTTTTCCAGAAGAGAAGAATATTCCAACAGTGGTTTGAGCACAGAATACACGAGTATTATGGCGAACATGACCGCAGGGCCCTGGAATCCCCACTCCAGGTAGAGCAATACCTGTATCAGTAACACCGAGAACCCTGAGATTAGCCATCCTACGTTTCTTTTGCCTATGTTGAACTTCCAAGACCCTGAAAGATAGAATAATATTGCTCCCACCATTAGCAGCAGCACGCTGAGCCCATCGCGATCGAGGTTACCTGCGGTCCCCAAAAACACACCAGTCGAGAGTAGAGCCCAGGTTAGGGCCGCAAAAAAGGCAACTCTATTATTCAAGATTCTAGCCAGGAATATGTAGAGTACCACGATGCTTATCACCCCGACAGTAACAGGAAGGAATTTGAATACCCATGCCAAGGAGTCAGCCGAGGATAAATGAAACACAAATCCAATCACCTTGGCCATGTAAACCGCTGGATAAGCCAAACCACTATGGATCGTATAATTCTGGCCTAACGTACCCGAAGGAGGACCTTCGCCCGCCATGACCCTTTGTCCGACCCAGTGAAAGAAATACGAGTCAGGATTATATATGTAGCTGGTGCTGGAATCGAACAACCGCAGGCAACGCAGAAGAACTGCAAATGCCACCAGTCCACAGACCGCCAGGACACCCCACCGGTTCCTTATTCTCCCCACCAGTGCTTGCTGAGTTAAACGAGCTCCCGCGGACAACATGTAAGAAATTGTATCCCCGAGTTAGGGCTATGTCAAATTGGGCCGCAAGAGGCCATCCAAACACTCCTTAGATCAAAACTCTTGTAGGCAGCAGGTGCGCCACATACCAAAGATGAAAAATGGGAGGAAAAGTTAAGTACAAGTACCCGCAAAGGCGGTAGAAAAAATACAAAAAGTATTGACAAACGGTTCCAAACGCTTTAGACTTCACCCATGTAGTACTCTAGTACTGCACACCACAATACTAAAGTACTATTCATCAAGCTCAGGTTCCCAGCCCAAGTGGGAACTAGAGCGAAATCGAAAGGAGGTGATCAAGAATGGTAGTTGTTGGTTTGGTTGAAGAGATGCTTGGTATCCTAGACAGTCTGCTGGCGCATTTCGTCACCCCTGACAAGCAAATGGCGGTATCCTTAAGCTCCGACTACGAGTGGGCCCTTTCTCCAGCGAGATTTACCGTCACAACTAAGGGTGAGTATTTGACAGGAGCAATTGCCGATATTACCACGTACGGAGCGATTCTAGTAGACTGGTTGGTTCAGGCCCTTCTGGGCACGGGCACGAACGTCAACAAGGTGGCACTCTAATTCATTCGTTAATAGCTGAAAGCTGAAACAAGCTATTGACTTGGGCTCTGATAGCTTGAAGCGTAAAAGAATATTCGGTTTAGTAGATTGGGAAAGTTTACGGGGGTGAAATCGTTTCACCCCCGTTCCATCTTCAGCGGAATCTGATCAAGTCCGTATTGTCGAATCTGCACACTGGCGCTTTGTGACGGCTAGGCAATGTCAGAGACAAGAGATGATTACTTACGCTTGACAATGCCAGCGGATTTGTAATACAGTGGTAACAAGATGGAGAATTAAATGTCTATCCTGTCTGATACTCTGGCCCCTCTTCTGGCCATAATGTCACACATTCTGGACTATTTCGTAACAGGTAACCAGTTGACTGAAAGAGGCAGTTTCATCGCAGGATCGCTAACGGATATTGTGGAGGGCATCGCCGAGTTTTCGACTCACTTCCACGTCTTGTTGGGCAATCACGTATAGTCTACACACAATGCCAGCAAGGCAGAAGAATACTTAGATTAGGAATGTTGAGGAGTCTAGTATTATGAGTGCGACGAGCGCTAATGTCTGCGGGAATTGCGCCAATTTTAAGCCAAAGCAGGGGGAAAAGTTCTTCAATTGCACCTACGCCCAACAAGCAGGCGTCAAATATGCAATGCAAGTGCGAGCAGACACCAGATCTTGTGAAGCGTTCTCTGCGCTAAACCAGCCGGCAAAGCAGCCACAAGCAGCTCAATCAAAGGCACCGCCCCCAGCGAAAAGAACTGAGCCAAGGCGTCCCGGTCTGTGCCCGTGGGGAAGAATGGTCATGCTGGCGGCAATCATTATCATTATCTTGCTGCTTGCTTTCGGAGCTTATACTTGCTTTAAGGGTTCCGGCACACCCACGCCCACGCCCACGCCGACCCCAACACCAACACCACTGCCAACGGCAGCGCCGACTCCAGGGGTGGTCGCGACACCGACTCCCACTCCAACCCCATTTCCCGTATTTACATACAAGTTGGGCGAGTGGATTACTGCGCCGCCGCTGTTGATGGTTGCCAATGCTGCACAAAAGGTGAAACAATTTCGTGCGCCCGGGCCTCATGATGCGCCCGTCGGCACCAGTTTCGTAATTGTCACCGTTACGTTGACTAATGGTGGTACTCAAGCCATTGTCACCTCACCTCGCGACTTCACAATTGTCTCCGAGTCCGGGCTGGAGTTTGTGGCTATCCCGACAAATATCTTTATGTATAATGCGTTTGACTGGAACGGCGTGACGGTCAATCCGGGAGAAACCTCAGGCGGCAGAATCGTTTTTGTTGTGCCGGATGTGGTTATACAACTCTCGCTTCAGAAATTTACACCTGGTGGCATGGTGCGGTGGAGTCTTACTTTTTAAGTTAAGGCATCTGGTCACGAAGCTTTTTTGGGGCAAAGTAGCATCTTGCTTCGATAAGTTCTCCTGCTTGGTGTTTGCTCGGGGCAAGGGCTTCCCAAGGGGCAAGGGCTTCCAAAGGGGCAAGGGCTTCCAAAGAGAAAGCGAAAGAGATTTGTTAGATGCCATTAAGTTCCGGTGGTACGTTGACGCATCCAGTATACACAATAGTCAACTGGCAATTATTATGGTCTTTTCGACTAGTGATCATTAGCATGGGATGTTCAGCATCTGAACAGGATCGTCGAAAATGAAACGTTGGCAGGTCACAGCCACGGTATTGCTTCCCTTGCTTGTGTCACTGGTAGTGGCAAGCCAGGCCCGAGCGCAGAGTTTCCCTCATTTGGTGAACCAGGTCGCTGTTGTCACCGTGAAATATTGCTCGTTGGTTGACGGGCTGCTTGGCTATTGGGTACAGGGGAACAGCTTGACTACCCCGGGACATTATCTAGTTGGTGCTTTGGCCCAAACGGCGGTAAATACGGTGCACTTCCTGGCTCAACTTACCACCCTGTTCTAATTATCAGCGCACAAACCAACTCCAGATCAGACTTCTTTATTACCTCGATTACCTCCCAAGTCTATTTCCTTCAGCGTGGGCCAGTTCCCTTCCTCAGCAGACTTATGCCGAATCTCACAGGCCTTGGTCCATAGCCATGGGGACAAACAAAAAAGCAGCAGCGACAAAAAAAGCCGTTCCAGTTCCATCCAGTTCCCCGATCAATTTCGTCTTCAAATCCCTAGCCCGTTATCCCGGATCCAGACATGCGTGTATACGGCGGTATTGCTTTACTCCGGTGGTAAACGCGACTGAACCTGCAGAAATTGGTAGCACCCTAAGGATGCTTTCAGCACTTTTCAACGGCCAAGCGGAAGCAATCTATCCCGCCAGGTCGCGCCACTACGAACGGCAGCTATAGTACCTCTCTATCCCTCTCCCAGCGACCCGATCTGATTTTCGTACTCCGCATTCCTCAAGTTAATCACTGATGTCGCACTCTGGCACTGACGATCGCTATCAAAGGAAAGACTTTTCCATGCAGTCTTTTGCCCTTGAAATAAGCGTCTTCAAGAGACTTCCCGCTGAGGTTTTGCACGAGGTCGAAGCCTCTACTGGAAAGAAATTCCCCTATGCTATCCTCCCTGATTCCGAACAGCAGTGGTTCGCGCAAGTTGGCAGCGGTCTGTCGAAGTTTCCTGACCTCCATCGAATCAGTAATGCCATCAACAACGGATTCAAAGGAGTAGTCGAAGACAACAGAAGAACCCTTCCCCGAATTACCCGCTATGAAAGCCAAGGTTTGGTCGACTGCCTCCGCCCTAAGGTACATGGTCACTCCTTCCCAAATGAAAAGAGTCCTGAGGTTTCTGTCGTAAATCTTTGGAACGAGCTTGGCTTCCAAGCTCTCAACAGCGAAATCTATGGGTACATAGATAAGGTTCTTGGGAAACGACTTCAATGCTATCCTAACCTTGGCTACCTTAAACTTCAGTGTGGTCAAATGATCTATTTCAAGTACCCTCACCTGCTCTTGCAGCTCGCGAAGTCTGTACGCTCTGGTATCATAGCCCGCACCGAGTATCACTAGCTGTTTAGTTCCCTGTTCGATCTCTGCCTTAAGAAAGTCATCTATGTACCTCGTGCGCCCCACTATCCAATTCGCTATGCCCGTATCCTCCCTCTCTAACTGCTGAATAAAACGCCTCCTGAAGAATCTGTTTCTGCTCAGACAGCCCCAAAAAGGGCCCATCAGCTTCGATGCCGCTGGATCGTAACAAATCCGCTCATCATCCGGCCTCAGCGATTCGATAGCCCTCCAGCGAAGCGTTGTTTGAGCTGTCAGGCTGACTCTGCGGCTTTTAGGCCTCAAGACACTCTGGGCCTTGGCACCGGATGGGGTACTAACATTGTCGGGTTGCGGCGTCGCACTATCTGGACTCATGTAACCACCTTTCCATCTTTCCTGATCAGGCGCAGTTTCGCCATCATTATACCCTATTCCTGTTCACAAATGTTTCGCCACCATGGAGAAAATAGCCGAGGTCAAGTATACGCCTGCGCAAGTGCCTTAATGAGTGACAGTGGATATTCATTTTGGTTTTTTGGGCGAAACTTTCTATTTCCCCAGATATACTAGAAGGCTTCAATCCAAAAAGCTTATGATCAGGTGTCATATCTACAGTGATATAAGCTCGTGGTAACGAGTTAATGGTGGTATTCAAGAGCACCACCGCATCCTTACCACCTTTGCCGCTCAGTCCAGAAAAGCCTGCCATTGAGCGCAAAATATCAGGATACGACTTGATGCCTTTTGAATTGCTTAAAAAGGTTGGTTAAGAAGTCTGATTCTTGCTAACAATTTGCTAATCCACTCAGCGAATACGGCAGAACATACTGTTGTCATGAGAAACAACCTTATACACAATATACACAATAAGCGCTCTGAAAGCACTTGAGTTTGGAACATGGGTGGTCGCCTGTGAATACAGGAGTGCAAGCCCTTATGCGACTCGTTTCCCGAAGTACCTGCACTTAGACCGGAATAAATCCCCAGCCGTTGTTTGACTGAGCAGGAATATGGGAGGAAGTTATAAGTAAGTGGTAATTGATGGAGGAAAGGTAAAAAATGGGAGGGAAAGTAAACTTAATGGTACTGGAAGGCCTAGTACCAAAGGGTAAGACCCTATTGACTAATAGTACTAAGTGCAGTATATTTCGTATGGTTGTCGTAACAGACTATTATGTCGTGCAGGATAGCATTGAGGGATAGCTTTTCGAGATATATGTCATAATCGAGTACCAATATTCGGTCCGGAAATAGAGTTAAATGGCTTTGGAAGCGTGATTCTAAAAAACAAGATACAAGCTTTATGGTCTATACTAAAATCTTATG
>Ga0315284_10010212_pt1 | contig 13377 bp, 8 predicted proteins | sample YL17G09_16_MG_FD_203696 | JGI IMG/M metagenome (GOLD analysis project Ga0315284, IMG submission 203696) | Sediment microbial communities from Yellowstone Lake, YNP, Wyoming, USA - YL17G09_16 | ecosystem: Environmental > Aquatic > Freshwater > Lake > Sediment | place: USA: Wyoming | collected...
GTCTCGGAGACGACGGGCGGCGCGCTGGCGATCCTGGCGACGCTGGATCGCCCGCTTTTCGACCCGCAGCGCCGCGTGCCGTGCCACTACCACGCGCGCCAGAGCACCTATTGCCTGCTGCCCTGGGGGCAGACGGCGGGGATGGCGTTCAAGTGGCTGCGCGACCAATTCTTCCCGCTGGAAGCAGAGGCAGCCCGCGCCGAGGGCCGCGACCCGTACGACGTGATGACCGCGCAGGCGGCGCAGGTGCCCGCCGGGTCGGATGGGCTGGTGGTGCTGCCGCACCTCGAAGGCGCCACCTGCCCGGAGTTCAACCCCGCGGCGAAGGCGGTTTTTTACGGCGCGACGCTGCGTCACACGCGCGCGCACCTGGCGCGGGGGGTGATGGAGGCGGTCGCCTATATGCTCAAGCGCAACCTCGACATCGTCGAGCAACTGGGCGTGGGCGTGACCGAGATCCGCAGTATGGGCGGCGGGGCGCGCAGCGACCTGTGGCTGCAGATCAAGGCCGATGTGCTGCAGAAGCCGGTCGCCGCCGTCGCGGTCGAAGAAGCCGCCTGCCTGGGCGCAGCGCTCCTGGGTGCGACCGCCACCGGCCACTTCGCCAGCCTCGATGCAGGCGTCGCCCGCATGGTGCGCCTGCGCGAACCGGTCCAACCCGACCCTGCCAACGCCGACGTTTATGCCCAGAGTTATGTGCGCTATCTGGAACTGTACGAGCGGCTGGCGCCAATGTTCCGGGCACAAGAGGATGGGTGAGCGTGAAGATACTTCCCCAATGGGCCCCGCGCATCAGTCAGACCAAGATCCGCCGGCTTTATGAGATGGATCATTCACGGCTTCCACTGGCACCAGAAGTACGGCCCCACCCGGCCGGTGGGAGTGAACCTGATCGAGGGGCGGTTGGGGGAGGTGATCGCCTTCCTGGACAGCCTCAGTTACGGCGAGGGGAGTACTCCTGGCATCAAAGAGCAGCGAGAAGAGTGGGTCACGAACAGCCAAAATGTCCGCAATTGGGGCAGCAGTAAGCCCATCGCAAACCAATAGTTGGATCAGAAAGGAAAACGATGATGAACGCCTTAAAGGCCGGTTACGTCTCATTTGGCACGGGATTCTACGTGCCGGAGCGGGTGAAAGAGATCACCGCCCGCGCCGAAAAGCAACTGACCGACGCCGGGATCGAACTCGTGCGCACCGACCCGGTCGTCACGCTGGGCGAAGAGGAGCGGGCCATCCGCGAACTCAAAGCGCAGCCGTGGGATTTCCTCATCGCCAACGTCGTCAACTGGATTGACCCGCGCGCGGCTGCCCGCATCCTGTACGAGTTTCGCAACGAGCCCATGGTGTTGTACAGCCTGGGCGGGTTCACCGAGGGCGATACGCTCATCTCCCCTGCTGCCGGGGCCGGTTCCACCGCCCTGCGCTTCCCGATGGAGCGCTGGGGCATCAAGTTCAAGTACCTGTTCAACGCTCCCGATACGCCGATGGATGTGGCAGGCGTCGTCAAGTTCGGGCGGGCGGCCCAGACGATGAAGCGGCTGCGCCGGGCGCGAGTGGGCATCCTTGGCTTCAACGACATGGGGCTCTATACCACCGGCTTCAGCGTCACCTCGCTGCGCGGCAAGATCGGCCCCGAAGTTGAAAGTTTCGACATGCTGCAACTGGAGCGCAAGATGGCCGCGCTGGACGACGCGATGGTGAAAACCGAAGTCGCCCGCATCACCGCCGACTGGGAATACCCGCTCGGCAAGCCAAAAGAGGCAGCCATCGAACGCGCCATCCGTATGTACCTGGCGACGGTGGAGATCTGCAAAGAGAAGAGCTTTAGCGCCGTTTCGTACAAGTGCGTGGAAGGCATTCCCGCTTTCATGAACGCCGTGCACAGCGTGCCCTCGGCACTGGTGGCTTCGGCGGGCTACCCCTACGTGGACGAGGACGACGTAGGCAACCTGGTGGCCGAACTGATGCTCAAGTGGCTCTCCGGCGGGCAGCCGGTCACCTTCCTGGAGCACTACGAGCACCACCCCGATTGGATTCTGCTGGGGGTAGATGGCTTCATCCCCGCGCAGATGGTCGAAGGGAAGCCCCAGGTCAAGCCGATATCCACCGTGTTGCTGGACGGCCTGGTGTTCTGCTCGCGCATGAAGACGGGGCGGTTGACGCTGGCGTGTCTATCTGAGGACGACGAGGGCTACCGCATGCACATCGTCACCGGCGAAGGCAAGACGCCGCCACAGTGGGTAGAGATGGGCGTACCGCTCCCTTCGTGGCCGAGCGTCAAGTTCTACCCCGACGGCAGCGTGCATCGTATTCTCGACCACGTGCAATCGCAGCACTTTGCTGCCGTCTTCGGCGATTACGTGGACGAATTGCTGAGCTTGTGCTACCTGCTGGACATCAAGGCGATTGTGGACCGCTGACATTCGCTTCCGCCGGACAGTCCGGCGGCGTATAGCGTGGGCTGCCATCCGCGCCGAGCAGAGGCAATAAATGGATGCTCTCGTCTTACTCAACTCTTCCAGCCCCGCTTCCCGTGAGGGCACCGAGACGATCTTACCTCACCTCGATCATCTGGGTGTACCGTACACTGTGCTCGATCTGGCGGTGGCGCCACTCCCGGCGGATGCAGCCCGCTACGCACTGATCGTCGTCGCTCACCGGGGGCTTGACCCGCGAGGCTCGTACCTGGGCAGGGCCGGACGCCGCGCGCTTCTTGATGCGGTGCGGAGTGGTTGTGGCCTGGTGAGTTTTGACCCGGCGCTGCCGTCCCCGGCGGAACTCGACGTGTCCTCGACTTCCACGCCCAGCGCAGGCAAAGCAGAGACGGTCGAGTTCGCGCTGCACGTCCATTATATCACCGCCCGGCATGCACTGGGTGAGACGCTTGCGCTCTTTGGTCCCCTACGAGTCCCGGCGCTCTCCGCTGCAGGCGATGTGCTGCTCACGGCGGGTGGGCGGCCTCTATTTTCGGCAGCAACCCTGGGGCAAGGGCGAGTCGTACAGTGGGCCACCTCGCGCTGGCTGCATACCTCTGTCTTGGGGCCGCTGGGCGGGTTGGACGACGTGCTCTGGCGCAGCCTGGTGTGGGCGGCCCGCAAACCGTTCGCACTGCGCGGCCTGCCGCCACTCGTCACGATGCGCGTGGATGACGTCGCCGGCAGAGGCGGGTTGTGGGGGCAAAGCCCGCTCTACTGGGCACACGCTGCCAACCGGCACGGCTTCAAGCCGTGGCTGGGGCTGTTCATCTATAATCTCACAGAACCCGCGGTGAACGAACTGCGCGACCTCATCCGGCGGGGTCAGGCGACGGCCTTCCCCCATACCTTCGGCAGACCGCCACGCACGGCTGACAGCGATTTCTACTACTACAAGGATGCCCTACCTCTACGTGCGACCGATTACGACGAGTTCATCTACTTCGACCATCACCGGCGCCGTCCCTGGTCCGATGCCGAAGCCGCCCGCGGGTTGGCTGCCGTGGACGAGTGGTACGCCGCCCACGCGCCGCTGCCGATGTCGCCGTATGCCATCGCTCACTGGGGCGAGATGGGTGCCAACGTCATCCCGCACGTTCACGACCGCTGGGGCTGCGACTTGATCGCCACCTATCACGGCCTGGATGCCCCGCTCGAAGGGGCCTCCTGGCTGGTGGCCGGGCCGTTCCGCAAGTACGAGAAACCCGGCAGCGCCCTGTTCGACTCAGCCAAACGGGGTCAACGGCCTGTCTATTACACCGACTTTGTCAACTTTGCTAACCGGCAGTTCTTCCTGTGCTGCACCGAAATCCGCGACGAGACCGGGTACGAGTGGCGGCCGGGCAACGACGTGGCGGGGACGGTCGGGCGAGGTGTACGCCAGTTGCGCCGCGTGCTGGATAGCATGGCACTGGCGGTGCTCTTCACCCACGAGACGGACTACATCTACACGATCTGCCCCGGCGCGTGGGAAGAGGAACTGGCGCAGATTGCCGCGGGCATCGCGGACTATAACCCGGTCTACGTGACCATCGAAGAAGGCGTCCGCTACGTGCGCGCGACCAAGACCGCGCGCCTGGCGTCCGCCGCGTACGACCCCGCCGCCGGGCAGGTCACTGCGCGCTTCACCGGCCGCGCCGATGTGCCCACGCACTTTTGGCTGTTTCACGAGGCAGGCGGCGAAATCAGCGGCGAATTGGTGGGCGTGCCCGCGTTTGAGGGCGAGGTTGCCGTTGTGCAGCCGTGGAGAGGTGTACAATGACCGAGGCTTTGCGTTACGTGAACGTCGCGGTAGACGCCGCGCAAGATTATCAGACCATAGATGGCTTTGGCGTCAACATCAACTCCAAATACTGGGGCGCGCCAGCCTTTGACACGGCGCTGGAACTGCTCGTCAACGGCCCTTCGGCCGGGCTCAGGGCAGGCCTGGGCGCGACGCTCTACCGGGTGGATATCTGGGGCAAATCCGATTGGGCGGACACCGGGGATGACGTAACCACCGGCGACACGTTCCGCAAGGGCTGGGCACTGATGCGCTATCTGAACGAGCGCGGTATCGAGCCGTACCTGACCGCCAGCGGCGACGTGCCGCGCTGGATGCTCGCTCCCGACGGCAAGACACTCGCCGCCTACGACGAGTTTTGCGAGATGCTCGTCTCAATGGTGGAATGGGCCAGGCGGCGCGAGGGGCTGCGCTTCCGCTATTTTGGCCCGCTCAACGAAACCGACATCGGCAGCCCGGAGGGGCCGTCGGTGTCGGCGCAAGAGTTCGTCCGGGTGATGGAGACGCTCGACCGCAAACTTGCCGGGCGCGGGCTGGACGACATCCGCCTGGTGGTGGCCGAGCAGGCCAACTTTAACGCCGATTACGTGCGCGAATTGCTCACGAGCGAACCACTGCGGCAGCGCATCGGCGTCTTGGGGATGCATACCTACCGCGACATCCCGCCGGAAGAATACGCCGCGTTTATGCAGGTGGCGCAGCCGGGGCTGGATGCAGGGATGCGCCTGTGGATGAGCGAATATGGCGACCTGGACCAATCGGGCGAGAAGGAATGGTACGTGGCCTGGGCTTCCACGACGCGGCTCCTGGGCGCGCTGGAGGCCGGGTTCACCGGCGCGATGGTGTGGGACGCTGAGCAATGGTTCTTGATTCATAGTTCATAACAGCCGCGCTTCCCACAGCGCAGGTGACTAGGAGGAAGACATGTACGACAAGAACTGGGCTAAAGTAGACGTGAATGCGGTGCCGCACGTCGTCGTTGCCCCGCCCGGCCCGAAATCACAGGAGATGCACGTGCGGGCAGCCAAGTATATGAAGGGCTACTCGTCACAGGTGCGCCTGTTCCCGGTCGTGTTCCAATCGGGCCACGGTGTCACGCTCACCGACGTGGATGGCAACGTCTACATTGACTTTTCGTCCGGCATCTACGTGACCGGGCTGGGCCACTGTCACCCCAAGGTGACCGAGGCGGTGCAAAAGGCCGCCGGTGAATTGATGAACTGCCACGATTTCACCACCCCCATCAAGATGCGCCTGCTGGAAAAACTGGCCGACGTTGCGATGGGTGAAGGCGCGCACAAGTTGAGCGGGATGCAGTTGTATGACTCTGGCACGACGGCGGTGGAGGCCGGCCTGCGCGTAATGCGCGCGGCGACGGGCAAGTTCGAGTTCATCTCCTTTCACCGCGACTTTCACGGCAAGACGATGGGTGCGGTGGGCCTGGCGCCGCTCGACGTGAGTCAGGGCCTGCGCGCGCCCGGCTACTTTCTGGTCCCACGTGGCAACTGCTACCGCTGCGCTTTCAAGCAGACGTACCCGGCGTGCAACCTGATGTGCGTGGACTATATCCGCACCGTCATCAAAGAAGAAACGTCGAACCGCGTGGCGGGCATCGTTCTGGAGCCGATCCAGGGCTGGGGTGGCAGCGTCGTCCCGCCCGACGGCTGGATGCAGAAGATTCGCGCGCTGTGTGACGAACTGGGCATCCTGCTGATGGCCGACGAGGTGCTAACCTGTATGGCGCGCACGGGCAAGATGTTCGCGATGGAACACTGGGACACTGTGCCTGACGTGATGACGCTGGGCAAGGGCTTCGGCAATGGCTTCCCCGTCACGGCAATGCTGGTGGCCGAGCAGTACAAGGAGTCCATCGAGAAAATCAGCGCCAGCACCTCCTACGGCGGCAACCCAATGGCCTGCGCGGCGGCCCTCGCCAGCCTCGAGGTGATCGAAGAAGAGAACCTGTGCGAGCGGGCGGCGCACCTGGGCGATATTCTGCTCAGGCGGATGAAGGAGATGGAGGCGCAGTACACAATCATCGGCGCAGTGCGCGGGGTGGGGTGTCTCTTGGGAATCGAGTTGGTGAAGGACAAGGCCACCAAGGAGCCGTTCGAGGAAGCGGGACGGCTGGTCTACCAGAAGGCATTCCGCAAGGGGTTGGCCTGGATTCCGGCGGGTCACATCCTGCGCATGTCGCCACCGATGATTATGGACGACAATGTGGCGCTGAAGGGGTTGGCGATCATCGAGGAGAGCATCTACGAGACGCAGAGGGAATTGGGACATTAGGTGCATGACCACTGACGAATCAGTGAGTCAGCGAATCAGCGATAGGCGATTAGCCATAAGCGATTGGCAGACAAAGGGAGAGGTATGGCCAAGAGAGTGATACGCTTCGGCGTCATCGGTTGCGGGCTGATGGGGCGGGAGTTTGCCAGTGCAGCGGCACGCTGGTGCCACCTGCTCGACCTGGAGTTCGAGCCGCGCATCGCGGCGGCGTCCGATCTCAATCCTGCTGCGTTGGAATGGTTTGAGCGCAACGTCCCCGGCATCCGTCTGGCGACAGGCGACTACCGCGCACTGCTGGCCGATTCCGCTGTGGACGCCGTCTACTGCGCGGTACCGCACAACCTGCACCAGCAAGTGTACGTGGACACGCTCTGCGCCGGCAAGCACCTGTTGGGGGAAAAGCCGTTCGGGATTGACCTGGCGGCGAACCAGGCCATCCTCGAAGCCGTGCGCCAGAGCCCGCACCTGCTCGTGCGGTGCTCGTCCGAGTTCCCGTTCTTTCCCGGCGCATACCGGATGGCCCGCTGGTTTCGGGAGGGGCGCTACGGGCGCATCATCGAGGTGGAGGCAGGATTCTGGCATTCGAGTGACCTCGACCCGCACAAGCCCATCAACTGGAAGCGGCGTAACGCCACCAACGGCGAATACGGCTGCATGGGCGATTTGGGGATGCACGTCCTGCACCTTCCTCTGCGTTTCGGGTGGCAGCCCAAGAGCGTGCGGGCGTTGTTGTCGAAGATTGTCAAAGAGCGCCCCGACCGTAACGGTCAAATGGTGCCGTGTGAGACGTGGGACAACGCCATCCTGGCCTGCGAGGCCCAACAGTTCCCCATGGTTCTCTCAATCAAGCGCATCGCACCGGGGCACGCCAACACCTGGTTCATCCGGGTAATGGGGACGGCCTTTTCGGCAGAGTTCACGACGCAGAATCCCAAGCAGGTGCGCTCGCTGCCCTACACGTCCGGCGGCGAGCAGGCCTGGCACGTTGCCGACGTGCCGTACCAGTCGGCCTACCCCGCGATCACGGGCTCGATCTTCGAGTTTGGTTTCTCTGATGCGATCCTGCAGATGTGGGCGGCCTTCTGTGACGAGCTGGTCAACGGCCCGCAGATGCAGCAGCCGCTTACCTGCGTAACACCCGAAGAGACGGCCCAGAGCCACCGGCTGTTCACCGCTGCGCTGGAATCGCAGCGCACGGGCGAGACGATTCAGATCGGGTAGGGGTGCAATTGAATTGCGCTTCTTCAGGAGAAACCAATGACAGGCAAACAAATCCGTTTGAGCAGGCTATTCCCCGCCGGAGGCAACGCGGTCGTCGTGGCGGTTGACCACGGCCAAACGTTCGGCCCGATGCCAGGGCTGGTACAGTTCACCCAGGCCGTCGAGCGCCTGAAGGAGGCTGACGGCGTCCTACTCGCCCCGCAAATGATCCGCTTTTCGGGCAGCCTGTTCCAGGGTCAGGGCAGTCCCGTTCTCATCACGCGCTTGAACTGGAACACGATCCACTGTGAGCCGTGGGGCTACAGAGAGGCGCACATCGTGCAAGGGATGTCGGCTCGCGAAGCGGTGGCTGCCGGAGCCGAGGTCGCCCTGGCCAGCCTGGTCTTGCAGACCGGCAGCGAGGAGCACGACGCCCGCAACGTGGCGACGTTCGCGCAAATCGTCGAGGAGACATACAGCCTGGGTGTGCCCATCATCGGCGAGGTGTTTCCGGTGGGCGGGCTGCGCGAGCGCCCCGACGAGTTCCACGATTACATCGTGAAGATGTGTCGCATCGCCTGCGAACTGGGCGCCGACGCCATCAAGACGTTCTACACCGGCGAGCGCTTTACCGAGGTGACGGAAGGGACGCCTATCCCAATCTTCGCATTGGGAGCGGAGAAACTGGAGCGCGAGGTGGACGCGCTGGAACTGGCGCGCAAGGCGGTGAGTGCAGGGGCGCGCGGCGTGGTGTTTGGCCGCAACGTGCTCCAGGCGCGCGATCCAGCCCAGTTCTTGCGCGGGCTGAGAGACGTAGTGCAGGGGCACGCCCTGCCCGGCGAAACCGCCGAGAAGTATGACCTGCTTTGACATTTCTCACCGTCCTGTTACAATCATCGGCATAGGAGTGAGCGATGCCCAACCACCTGGTAAACGAGACCAGCCCCTATCTGCTTCAGCACGCCGAAAACCCGGTGGACTGGTATCCCTGGGGCGAGGAGGCGCTGCAAAAGGCGCAGGCCGAGGATAAACCGATCTTTCTCAGCATTGGTTATTCCGCCTGTCACTGGTGCCACGTCATGGCGCACGAATCGTTCCAGGACGAGCGGGTGGCGGCGATCCTGAACGAGCACTTCGTCAGCGTCAAGGTGGACCGGGAGGAGCGGCCCGACCTGGACCACATCTACATGAGCGCCGTGCAGGCGCTGGCGGGGCGCGGCGGCTGGCCGATGTCCGTGTTCCTCACGCCCGACGGCCAGCCCTTTTACGGCGGCACCTACTTCCCCCCTACTCCACGCTATGGTATGCCAGCGTTCGCGGATGTGTTGCTGGCCGTCGCCGATGCCTGGCAGAACCGGCGCCAGGAACTGCTGGACGGGAGTCGCCAACTGGTGGCCTCTATCGAGCGGCAGATGATGGTGTTGGGGGGCGTGAAACGTGAAACCGTGAAACGTGAAACCCTGGCAGCCGCTTTCGGGAATCTGCGGCGGGGCTTTAACCAGGAGCACGGCGGGTGGGGGGGTGCGCCCAAGTTTCCACAGCCGATGGCGCTCGAATTCCTGCTGCGCTATCACCACACGACCGGTGATTCCGATGCTCTACACATGGTCACCCATACGCTGGATGCAATGGCCCGCGGCGGGATGTACGATCAACTCGGTGGCGGCTTTCACCGCTATTCGGTGGACGACCACTGGCTGACGCCTCATTTCGAGAAAATGCTCTACGACAACGCCCAGTTGGCGCGCGTCTACCTGCACGCTTGTCTGGTGACCGGCGAGCCCTTCTTCCGAGCCATCGCAGAGGAGACCCTCGACTACGTCGTCCGCGAAATGACCGATTCATCGGGTGGATTCTACTCCACCCAGGACGCCGACAGCGAAGGCGAGGAGGGCAAGTTCTTCATTTGGACGCCGGACGAGGTCCGCGCCGTGCTGGGCGACCAAGCGGATCATTTCATCGAAGTCTACGGGGTGACAGAGCGGGGAAACTTTGAGGGCAGGAATATCCTGGAGCTGAAGGGCAGTCTCGAAGAGCGTGAGGCCCTGGCCGACGCCCGGCGCCGGCTTTTTGAGGTCCGCGAGCAACGCGTCCATCCCGGCCGCGACGACAAGGTCCTCGCCTCGTGGAATGGGCTGATGCTCGCCGCCTTCGCCGAGGCCGCGCGGGTGCTGAGGCGTGACGATTATCGAGCGGTCGCCGAACGGAACGCTGCATTTCTCCTGGACCAACTCAGGACATCCGACGGCCGCCTGGCCCACACGTGGAAGGCCGGCGTGGCTAAAGCCAATGGCTACCTGGAGGATTATGCGCATTTGATCGAGGGTCTGCTGGAGCTGTACCAGACCACCTTCGACCCGCGGTGGTATCGGGCTGCTGTCGAGCTGGCCGAGACGGTGATCGAGCACTTCAGCGCTCCCGTGGGCTTCTTCGACACCAGCGACGACCACGAACCGTTGATCGTCCGCCCCAGGGAGCTGCAGGACAATGCTGTGCCTTCTGGGAACGCGATGGCCGCCTTCGTATTGTTGCGCTTGGGGGGCCTGGCCGAAGAGCTGCGCTACCTCGATTTGGCGCAGGCTGCGCTGGGGCCGCTGCAACCGATGCTGGCGCGGTATCCGCTCGGCTTCGCTCAGTGGCTGATCGCACTGGACTATGTACTCTCGCATCCCCGCGAGATCGCGATCGTAGGTGACCCCGCAGCGGCCGATACCCGGGCGCTGCTCGACGTCTGCGTCAGCGGCTATCGCCCGCATCAAATCGTCGCACTGGGAGAACCTGGCGCCCAACCTGCCGCCGTCCCGCTATTGCAGGAGCGCGGGCAGATCGAGGGGCGAGCCACGGCGTACGTGTGCATTGACTTCGTCTGCCACCCTCCAGTCACCGAGCCAGAGGCGCTCCTGGAACTGATTGAGACGACGTCGCCTTCATCGAGGGAGAGGATTGGGATCAAGAAGGGACCCTGTCATAAAACCCCGTACTCAGAACCCCAGATCTGGCATCAAGCTCCAGGCTTTCCTTGAATAAGCGCTCGGCTTCCTGGTAAGCGCCGTTCCGCAGCGCTTGCTGGCCGGCCTTTTCCAGGTAGTCAATTGCCTTCGCCGGATCGTCTGCCTGGCGCCAGTGGTACGCCAGGGTTGCGTAATAGGATGCCAGGTCATCGCAGCACGTGCGCTCGTACCACTCGGCCACCAGGCGATGCAGTTGTCGCCGTTGGGAATACAGCATCGAATTATAGGCCGCTTCCTGGGTCAGGAGATTCTTGAAGGTGTAGGTCGGCTGCGGCACGTTCTGGAAGATCAGATCAAGCCGCTCCAGGGTCTGCAAATGCCTGTCCAGGTGGGGCTTGTCGGAAGTGACGGGAAAGATGTCGTACAGCGTCTGGTGTGAGAAAACGCGCCCGATGACGCTGGCAACCTTCAGCGTCAGTTGCTCGGATGGGGACAGCCGGTCAATGCGGCTGATGATCACGCCCTGTGCCGTGGTGGGGAGCACGACCTCTTGCAGGTCTACACCAGGGGCAACCTGCCATTTCCCGTCGGCGATGGTGATGTAGCCGTCGTCGCGCAGTTGGTAGATCAATTCCTCAATCAAGGACGGATTTCCGGCCGCCTTGGGAAGCAATTCGACCAACGGCTCCGGCAAGCCGGCCGCACCGAGATGCTCGCAGGCCAGCAGATACGCTTCATCGGGGGACAATGCCTTCAGCGAGAGGGTCTGGAGGTGCGCCACCTGCTGAAGCTGGGCATATCCGGGTGGCGGCGGCTCTGGAAGGGGCCGGGTGGTGATGACCAGCAGCAGGGATGGGAGGTGCTGGCTGACCGCCAGGGTCAACATCCAGGAAGCAGGGTCCAGGTCTTGGGCGTTCTCGATGAAAATTGCCTTGGGAGACTGCTCGAACGAGTTCTGCAAGAGCGTGACCAACAGATCGTGCGTTCTGTCAGCCCGCGCCTGCCCGGTCAGGGAAGCTGTCACCTCGGTCTCGGCCAGCGCCAGTGACAGCACCGGATTGAGCAACGGTAGCAGTTGCAGGTGTTCGGCTTGGCCCTGTAAGAGATCCGCCAAGCGTTGGCGTTGCTCGTCAGGATCGGGGTGCGAGCCGAGGTCGTACAGCTTTCTGAGGACGTCGCGCCAGGCATAGAAGGGCGTCGCTTTCTCGGCAGCGTCCCCGACCAGCGAGAGGGTCGCTACCTGCATCGCTTCGGCCTGCCGCCTCAGTTCTGTGACCAACCGGGATTTGCCAATCCCGGCTTCGCCCTGCACGATGACGAACCTACTTGTGCCGTGAAAAACGCTCTGCAGGCTTTCACGCAGGAGAGCGCGCTCGGCGGTGCGCCCGATCAATCTGGCCTGCGAGCGAGTCAAGTGTCTCTTTTCCCCGGTGGGGCGATAGACAGCCACCGGTTCGACCTTGCCTTTGACGTGGATGGCTGGCAGGGGGGCAAAGACCAAGCGCGCTTGCGCAGCCTGATAGATGGCTTCATCGCACAGCATGCCATCTGTCGCGGCCTGCATCAGCCGCGCCGCCAGGTTGGCCTTGTCCCCCTGGAGTCCGTAGGTGCGGCGGGTAGTGCTGCCATAGGCGCCGGCACGCATCTGTCCCTTGGCCAGGCCGATCTGAACGCCCGTGATGAACTCGAACTCGAGGGGAGTGGCTTGTAGGGCCAGGGCTGCACTGACCGCACGGACTTCGTCATCGTGATGTGCGACGGGTGCTCCAAAGCCCGCCAGCAGGTAGCTGCCCTTATCGCCGACGATCACCTGGAGCAGAGAGCCCCCGTACCGTTCGATCTCTGCCTGCACCCACCGGACGTAGGCGTCGAGCCTTTCCCCCGCCTGATCATCCTGATCGTAGTCAATGCCCTTGAAGCTGAGGAACAACGCGGCTGCGGGCCGCAGCTCAGCCAGGAACTGCTTCGTCCCGCTACATAGCCGTTTGTACACCTCTGGCAGCAGCCACGGCCGGCACTGGGCCTCTGACAGGCCGTCAGGGGGCAGGTCCGGCCAGGGCGCGGGCGGGACCGGCTCGGCCAGCTCCGAGATGACGGCAACGCGCTGGCCTGTTTCCGCGTCTGTGCGCCACTCGGCCACCGCTATCTGCCCGCCGGCCTGGTTGACCACGTCTGCGTCGGCGACGACCTCACCACGCCGGGCGTGGTGCTCGGCACACGCCAGCAAGTCCAGCGTCCGCCCGGCGATCACTTCGAGGTTTTGGACCTGTGGATCGCCCACCAGGAACCGGCGTACAGGCCCGACGACTACTGCGACCTTGATGGCCAGGGAGAAGTACGTACCGGTAGGGGTCGCGACCGACGCGAATTGGGCCATGGCGTTCTGCATGGCCAACCCGCAGGCGACTGCGCGCAAGCCGGCCTGCTCTGGACCTGGGCGAGCGGCCCCACAGTAGTGGGGGGTCACAGACCCCCCACTACCGTGGGGCCCCCCACTACTGTGGGGCCCCCACCTGCGTGGAGGGCTTGTCGAAGGGGCCTGCCCCTTCGCAGCGCCATCGTCCATCCAGCAGGTGATGGCATCCCCACTGAAGCCGATCACGCTGCCCCCGTAGCGGTGCACTTCGACAATCAACGCGCCGTAGACCTGGTTGAGCAGGCGCGTCAGCTCCTCGGCACC
>Ga0315284_10010214_pt1 | contig 13377 bp, 19 predicted proteins | sample YL17G09_16_MG_FD_203696 | JGI IMG/M metagenome (GOLD analysis project Ga0315284, IMG submission 203696) | Sediment microbial communities from Yellowstone Lake, YNP, Wyoming, USA - YL17G09_16 | ecosystem: Environmental > Aquatic > Freshwater > Lake > Sediment | place: USA: Wyoming | collected...
ATGACGCCAAGAACTGATCCAACAGGCTTAAGGGCTTTGTACGAGGTATTGCCTACTACTTTTAACCTTAGGCAAGTAGCACCAGTGTCACATACTAATGCGGGGTCAGGTGATCAATTCACAATGTCAGGTCACATCAGTGGATCTAATTATTGGGTACCAATGCTGTGGGGCGGTAATAGCTTAACCTTCGTAGTAAAAGTTGCATTGACATGAAGAGGCTAATAATATGACCAATTTATCGGTTCTCAAATACAAGCCGCCAGTAATAACTGTGGTATTAAATCAGCTGGTAACCAAGGCTGGTTACCAAGTTGGTGTGTCTACGTATTTTACTCCTCAGCCAGATGGTAATACTGCCACGTTGCCGCCAACGATAGGCGTTACCACCGCGTCCGGCACCGGTGCTGTGCCAACAGCTGCCGGAAGTGCTGCGGTTGGCGCCAATGTGGCTTCTTCTGGAGGAGCCGTAAAAAGTGGTTCTTTCCCATCATCAGGTTTTGATCCGGCCACAACCAAGACTTGGGCGGAAGTCTCTGGTATTCATGACCAAATTGGGTATTCGTTTACCGTTAACACCACATTTTCTCCAGGAATGTCGTCAGCCGGTGCCACAGCTGTGCTGTATTCAGACACTGGTAGTCCTACTTGGGTAGGAACAGTGGTACCGCTTAACGGAGTGTTTACCTTAGCTCCATCATTATTCACGGCTGGTGATGTGCTAAGGATCAGGGTCACCCCAGCAGCCCCAAGTGCCCATCTGATTGGGTATTCTAACGAAATACCATTTACATCCTCAGGAGTTAGTTTCAAAAGGGTTTCGCACACCAATGCCAACCCAAGTAGCCAGACGACAGTGTCGGTGGTCGGTACTACTAACTATGTGTGGTTTGAGAGTTCTCCTAGGGACCTACAATCAGCTAGTAAATTGTTTAGGATGCATAAGACCACGGAAGTAGTAGAGCAGGTCAGCAATATAAGCACTGTGAACACAGACAACGTGGTGGTACTTGGTACCATTGGTGATACGGTTTTCTTTCTGGCAAATAATACCAGCGCTGGCCAGAAATTGTTCTCCATTACCGAAAGTTTAACTCTAACACAAGTAAGCAACATCAGAAATGCTCAGCTTACTACCGATGCAATTCAGGCCGTTATACCAACTGCAAATCTAGACACTCTTCAGGAGGGAACCGGGTGCCTTTTATTTAACAGCAATTTATATTTTACCGCCACTAATGCAACCAATGGTGTCAAAATGTTTAGGGTAGATGCTGCTGGCACGATTGTACAAGTTACCAACACCCGTGGCAACCAGGCCACCAGTGACACGACCGCAGCCTCGGCCATTGTGTTTAATGGAGCAATATTTGCCGTTCTGAATAATGCTAACGGCGTAGGTAAGCTGTACAAGATAACTAGTGCTGATGTTGTTACGGCCATAGGTGACACTAGAAACAATTCCGCCGCTAGTGACGTAATTACCCTGAGACGCGCCACCACTAACTTTTTGTATTATACTGCCCAAAATTCTTCGTCACAAATTAAGCTTTATCGAGTCAACACTTCTGACGTGCCAGCCCAAATAGGCAACCTACAAAACACTCAGGCCACAGCAGAGAGTTATAGTGGTTCAAATACTACCTTTGCCGTTTTCAATGATAAGCTTTACTTCTTTGCCACTTATGCGGTGGCTGGGGTTACTAACGCAGGCGGGCAAAAACTTTTCATGTTAGATGACGCTGGTACTCTAAGCAACATAGCTTCTCCGTTGGCTAAGGACTTAGACATACCCACTACTGACTCCAGTGCTACCATGATAGTTGCTGGCAGCGTGCTGTTCATTAGTATGGTTGGTGCTAGTAGCACCCCGATACTTTTTTATATAACCACATCGTCTAGTACTCTCGTACGGGCTACGCAGCCAACAGTACCAACCAGCGCGGTTGGTTGTTGGAATATCTTTTGCTCCTTTACTTTTGGTGGCAGAATCTTTGTGCAGGCCACGGCAATGGTAGATCCTAGTAAGAGTGCTGTCTTTGAGGTGCTGCCTACTACTTTTGTGTTAAGGCAAATAACAGCAGGTGCGTTTCAGTCTAATGCCCCAATTTCTCTGACATCGGTAAACTCAGCAAAGGGACACATAAGCGGGTCTAATATGTGGTTTGTGTATCTGGCTTACACAGGCGGCATAACCTTTGTGTGCAAAATGACTCTTAGCTGAATGTGTACTGCTTTGTTACATGTCGTAAATTTTTACACTATGTTACGAAGCTTGACATTTCTCTTCGGCGTCCTTTGGCAACCCCCTGGAATGGCCGTCAGGTTTCTTCTGGTCTCCTCACCGTCCGATTTGGCCTTGGTAAGCATATAGATAAGGGCGTCAGCCCTTCCGAGGACCCTCACTAGCCGCAACTCTTGCTCTCGGCTGATAGAACCTGCCAGCATGGTTTCCTTGGTTATCTCGTACACCTCCTGTTCAGCTTCCAGTAGGTTCCTGGTTAAATCTGAAACAAGCCTGCATTGTTTTGACGGTGACATTTTGGAACTCCTTGGTTACCTAAAAGGGATCTCTTAATGTCTTTTCGGCCTTGGAAGGCTGTCACTTTAATCTTGTTTGGAGGAGGGTGGGTATATGGCACTTACTGCGAAACAACTGGCCGAGTTTGTGCGAGCCATCAAAGCCGAAAAGGCTTCGATAAGCAAGCCGCAGGCTATTGAGCTTGTCACTGATAAGCAGGCTGACGAGGTTGATATTGCCGCAAAGATGGCCGAGCAAACCATTTACCACAAGTTGTTTGCACGTAACATCCTGTACGCAAAAAAGCTTGCCGAGGCGTTGTCAAAGATATCGGCAGGCAAGTACGGGGAGTGCGAAATCTGTGGTGACGACATCGACATCAAACGGTTGAAAGCTAGGTTAACAGCTACTTTGTGTGTGTCATGCAAAGAGGAGCAAGAAAGAATGGAAAAAACACTTAGGCAAACCGGCGGGGCATCTGGTTGGGAAAAATGAGTTGGACGATTTTTGGATATTAACCTACAGTATATAGTTAATATTTTAACTATATACTGTCTGTACAGCGTCATCGCACCAATCAACAGGGTGAATGAGGCTTATGCCACTATTGCTGGTCTATTTGTGCTTGATTCTGAACTGGTACGGCCTGATGCTGTTGGTTTCTCTATCCCTGAAATACTGGTCTTTTAGGTACTCGGGTTGTTTCATTAGCCACTCATAGGCTAGGATGTCTTCGTTGGCTGCTTTCGGGTTACCGGCTAACCCGAGCTGCTTCATAAGCGTCAGTTGCATTCTGCCGTGCAATAATACAAAGTCGTTCTCGGAGGCTGATGTCACTGTCGACAAGATGCGGTCTTTTGCGTCATAGAATCTTGAGGTGAACGTGACGGTCTCGCCCTCTATGCAATAATCCACTTCAGACTTCATCTGCGATGTCATAGCATGTGTCCTCGGTAAAGTATGGCTTTACCAATAACAATAGCTATGGAAACATCACCTGATACCGTCACCTGTTACCACTCCAGTTTCCAACGCTTCTTTCCGCAGTCCCAAATGCGATTGAAACCCTGGGCTTTTCTGATCTCAGCTTCTCCGAATCCAGAAGCTGCTTCTTCTTTAGTCAGCTTAAGTGACTGTTTAGAATATCGTCTGTCTCTCCTACAATACGAGTAACCTGGCTCCAATTCCGAGACCATAGTCATGCCGAGCTTACCGTATACAGCACCCTCAGACCACCTATTATCAGACCATGTCGTAATACTGTTGATCCCAAGCATGCTTAGCGTGTTTGTGGCATGTGTCAGCATTCTGGAAGCTCCACCGATCACTGATATCCCACCTGCAAAGCACATCCTGTTAAGAACGTTGATACCACCGCGATGGTGGTGTCCAAAGGTCATCAGACCAACCAGTTGGTCATTGTGCATTAATCCAATCGCCAAGTAAAAGTTTATATTACCACCTTGTATGTGGTGTTTGTTCAGGAAGACTTTGGCCTGCTGTTTTTCCACAACCGCCACTTTGGTATGTCTAGCAGAAACCGTGTCCGTTTTTCCCAAAATAGCCCTTATTACATTTCTGACTTGCTCTTCACGTTCAAGCCACTCATCCTCGAAAATGGTAACAAGTCTGATGCCAGCCTCGTTAGCAGCTACCATCTTATGTCGATGATATTGTTTGTTCCTTGGGTCTGGGCTGTTTTCATTATGCCAGTGCAAGCCACAGTACTCAATGCCAATCAATTTCTCTGGTACAAATACATCTATTTCCTTTCTGCCTTGCTTAAGCTTTTCCGGTCTTGCAAACCCAAGCGATTCTATAAAATCTTTAATTTCTTCCTCAGGCCCACTTCGATTGCTGTTGAAACACGCTCCGCATTGTTGATAACATTTTCCTATTGCCCTATCGCTAATGTGGTTACATTTTGTGCACCTAACCGAGATGAAAGACTTACCTCTTCTTTTTGGTATTCTACCTAGGTATTCAAATCTAGTGCCTAGTCTCTCAATGATCTCTGAATCTTGTGTCTTAAATTTCTCATAATTAGGGCTGGTAGCAGCGGCAATTTTAGCATTGTCTGATAAAGTTTTATGCCATTCAGGCGTGTTTCTTTGCTCTACCATTGCTGCTGATATCCTGGCGCAATATCCAGGCGTAATGTGGGCAAGAGCATTAGCCTTGTACTCTGGGTTATTCCATCTGCCTATCGAGTCCTGTCTCTGTTTCTCTTTGAATTCAGGTTGACTATGGTGAGCCTTCATGGACCTCTCGCGCTGCTCCTGCACAGCTAATGATGCAAGTAGATGGCGTTTCTTGAATTCGCCATCTGACCATTGCTCCTCGATTTGTACCTGCTTCATTTTGCGATAGCTAGGATCTAGCCACTTCTGTTTCATTTTTTCCGACGACGCCTGCTTCTGTTCCGGCGTCTGAGGACCAAGCTTCATGCCAACTCTACTCTTGTGACCAGCAGCCAGTGAACAATTCTGGCACCACCCAAACTGCGGCTTGTTCTTTTTCAGTAGAACCCCTAGGGCGGTATTTTGGTAGAGTTGTTCGCATTTGGTGCACTTAAATTCGGCCCTAGATTCAAATTTGTCCGCTGGCATAGAGCCGACAAGCAAAGGCGTTATTTGTTTTTTCCAGTTATCGTCTGCCAATTTCTTGTTTATGCAAGAGTGGCAGTCTATGAAGCCTCTCTTTTGATGGTGCTTCACAATGTGCCTAGCTGACAAAGTAAAGTCTGATTTGCAAGTGTGGCATACTATAGGAACCAGGCTTAGGGCAGAACTGGCATCGCTTTGGCTATACAGACGGATCACTGAATTGTACTTGTACATCTAAACCTCCACAACGTATAGTTTACCACGTTGTGAAGAATTTGTCAAGTTACACAAAAACATCGTCGGATTGGGCCGTAGGATCCGCCGGACTCTCCACAGAACTAGTTTCGAAGAACACTGGGGCCGAAATCACCTGATATGATAGCGTGTTTTCTTTCCCCCACAGCGTCCCCTTCGGCCTCATGTGTTCGCAGCTGTTGTGATCCATTTCGTCCACGCGGCCACAAATGGAGCAAAGAAACGCGGCGCAAGATGCACCCATACTATACCCGGTGCGTTTCTTGTCCAAAATTTCCTTCACCAGTTTTTCGTCTTTGGTTCTGTCCCACATGGTAAGGACGTTGATTTTCCACAGGTCGTACTTAGGCACATAAACCATGCTAGCATCTACGTGCACGCCTTTTGCTTTGTGCGGTATAGTGTTCTCGTAGTGGTCAATATGTGTCGGCTTCCTCAGGAAGGTTTGGTAAACCATGCACCCATAGGCGGCATCGAAATAGGCCAGCTCCTGGCCCATGAACCCTTGCATGTTTCGGTTAGGAACGTCAGACGTCACAATAGGTAACGACACCATTATGTAGTCTTTAGGGTCTGGCGAAATCTGGTAAGTTTCGCTAGCTGCCTGCAGAAAGTCCAGGTCTAAGTCCTGTTGTGGCAGGTTGGCAGCAGTTGTGCGGTATTTGGTCTTTCCGTTGTGCTTAACTTTCTCAACGTTGCGGTGAAGTTCGTGGTGGTAATTTGCCGCTACCACGTTGCCTTTCACGATATGTTTTCCTGGTAACGTTAGGGTATTTGTCATGCTAGCTCCATAGTGCCACGTTATCGTGATTGCCAGACCTTTTGTGTGTCTGATAAAATAAAGAATAACACAATAACTCATGAGGTAGCGTAATGTTTATGCCAAAAGGCTCGTCTGTAGGTGTGTGGGCTTTAGAGTCTAAGAGTGACGCTAGGTGGAACATCAGAGGAAAGTCGGTTAGTATAACTAGCATCTACGAGTTGCCGCAGGAGTGCGAGGAAAAAATAAGAGAATTAAGCAACACCTTGGGAAAGCGCCCAGATGACTTGGTTCTGGAAATCACAAAGGAGAGAAAGCTAAGACTAATTAGCTCTCAGAGTCTGTGCTAGCAGCGTTACTAGCTTGTATAAGGCAGCCCAACACAGAATGGAGACGAAAAGGCTAACGGCTAGGTACTTAAGCTTTGATGTATCAGTCATTTTGGCACTCACAAATGTTGCTTATGCTAAGTTATGTTTGGTGGTTAACTTTTATAAGTAAGGAACAGCAAGGAGCCAAACACATGCCAGCTAGCGTAGTTCATACTCCACATGAGGAAAAGTTGTGGGAGCGTGCCAAAAACGCAGTAGAACGATCAAAACTGAAGAAGCACACCAAGTTTAATGACCAGGACTGGGGGTTGGTCATGCACATATTCCAAGGGATGAAGAAAAAAGAGGCCAAATCGGCATTAGTGGCCGAGTTGGGTAAACTTGGCATCCCTGTGGTAGGTGAGTTAGTCAGAAAATCAGAAATAAAAGTAGCGTTAGCTGCGAACCCAAGAATATTACGTGATAGAAAGCAGTTTGTGAAAATTACTGGCTTGATCAATAGTTCGCGTAAGCTAAAGGGCTTAGGAATAGACGACATACTAGAGGATGGAGTCGTGGAAGCAACCCCAAAAAATCTGGCCAGACTCAAAGAAGTAGTTAGGGACAATCCTGAGTACCATATTATGACTACCCGCAAGCATAAAGTGTGGTACCCAATAGATAACAAAATTAGCTCCCGCAATGCTTTATACTATTATTTAGGTAATGGTAGCAAAGAAAATGTCACACTGATCGAAGACTGGGAATAGAAAGGACTTTGCGTGATAACAATAAAGCTAGCAGATAGTGTTTTTAACCTCGGAGGCGCGTTCTACAAGGTGCCTACCAATAGGGCAGTGTTGTTCGTTGGTACCAACCGCGATGGGTTTTATGCTGGCAAGTTGCACACTGGGACTGCTGCCAATCTGGATTACCGTGGCGGCCAAAACGTGCTGCTTATTGACTGGTCTGGTACCACGATATCTGATCTTACCTTGGAGACTTATATTAAGAACACTGATCACCGCACCGCCTATGGAGCGCCAATTATTGATTGGGTGGAGCGCGGGGTGGTTGAGGTTTGGCAAGACGGTGTTCTATTGACAGCAACACAACTTAATGCATTTACAGCCTGAGGGAGCCCAATATGAGCGACGAGAAAAAGCCAGAACCGTCATTTCCTGACGTCACTCCGCAGAAATTGAGCGAAGTGCGCCAGGAGAAGTATGCTAACACCGTCAAGGGCAAATACGTGACCGGTGAGATCGTGAAAGCAGAAGAACCAAAGTAATGGTTAAACACAGCCGGACTAACCTGTTTGTGCTCGCAAATGGAGTTTAACCAATGCCAGGTACCATAAATTCGCAAATTGTCGAAACTCTATTAGAGCACAGCGCTCTTAGGTTCAATGGCACGATAGCTAACACGGCAGCCTCTACGCTTGTCATGACGGCTAGCAGTCCTTATATGACCGTGTACAACGGTACCGTTGCAGCTCAATTAGTAAACTTACCTAACGCCACCACGTTGTCAAATGGTCATACCTTTCAATTCTGGAATAACTCCACCGTATCGTTTGACGTAAGAAATGATGGTGGAGTATCGCAAAAGGTGGTTCTGCCAAGAAACAGGCTCACTACCATCCTGATAGACAATTCCACGGCTAATGGTGTTTGGATACTAGAAATAACTAGCGCCACCAACGGTGGTATTATCAACGTGCCATGTAGCTACACGGCTGCTGCCAACGTTGGTAGATACTTAGAGTTTTATCCGTCTAACTCCTCCGATCTTGGTCCTTTCCTATCAGTTACTAATAGTATTATCGTAGCATTGGCTGTTGTGTCTAACGCTTCAGCTACCGGCACGATAAGTTTCTTTAAGACTACTGACCTAGTTAATGCCATTACGTCAATTTCGTTAACCGCGCAAAGTTCAAATTCGATTGTCGGTCTAAATGTGCCGTTAGCGGTAGGTGACAAAGTCGCGGTTAGGGTGACTTCCGGTTCAGTACAAAAGCCTGGCGTGTCGATGTACATACTTTCTTAACAGTCAGGTAGCATAATTGATAAACCTTGGCAGGGCGTTAAATGGCAAAAATTATCAAAGTTAAAAACAATAAAGTCACCGGTGACACCTGGGCAGGACTGTTGCTAGCAGCTGGTGCTGAGTACACGTTGAGCGCCACTGAGTACCTAGCGTGGTCTACCGATGCGAAGGTCCTCGCAGACGCCGCCACAGGCGACCTAGGCGTGGGGGACGGCGTTACTTACCTCACCACAGGGTCCCTCCGCATAGACTGGTTGAAAGGAAATCCTCCAGTTTCCGCCGCAGGGATCCCACTGTCGGAGCCCGCCGTGTTTACTGGGGTGGTGGGAACTAAGTCTATTTCCATCGTATCTTCCGACTTCGGTGACCGAACTTCGTGGTACCAGAAATCGGTCCAAGTAGTGGACGAAGTCCTAACCGACTCAGGTAACGGGTTGACCTGGACCTCAGTGAACGCCAATTGGGTGAACATCGACAACGCACGCCTCACCTACACTCACAAGCAGATCCCCAAACGGGATGGGACCTTCGGCAAGCATGCTGATTGGAGGACCATAGTTAAAGTTGACGACGTAGTGCAGACCACGGGCTACACGCAGAACTTCGCGGCTGGGTCGATAACCTTCGGCGCTAGTAAGGCGGGAACTGTTGTTAAGTGCACTTACTGGCACAACTCCGTGGCTAACCCCTCGGAATGGTTGCTGGCTCCTCCCTCAGGGAAGAAACTGGTTATCCAACACGTAGAACTTCAATTCTCGGTTGGAACGGTTCTAACGGATACGGTTAGATTCGAAATTTGGGCAGGCGCATCTATTGGCACCTACGGAACCTTCTCCGATGGTCTGTGGGAGGCTGGCTACGGGCAGTTCCGCGCCGATTACCGATCAGCGAGGGACATCATCAACGCAGCCAACCAAGGACAAGGGACGATTCCGGCTATCGGTGAACTTACACAAGCCATTGTGGTGATGCCCTTCAACTACGTCCAAGCCATTACGCTGGACTCCGCCCTAGGGACTCTATTCCGAATGGTCCTCCTTAATAACACCCCATTTACGGATGGAGAGCTTTGCACTGCTACCTTCTATATCCAAATTGTCTAACCAACGGAACTCTGCATGCTTAACTTTAACTAATAGGAGGCTAACATGTTACTACGACTTTGGTTCAGGCTCCTAAGTTGGTTCTCCTACACTAGGCTCTGGCGTTGGTTTGCTCGTGGTGTTCTCGCTCACACTACTTTCCGCATCTGGGGATATCCTAGGTTTGACATGGACGGCTACTACACAATTGAGCGTCTGCTGATCACTAACCCAGACAAAATGTTCTGTTTCGTTGGGGCCGATACTGAATCTTTGGCCTGGCGGATGAACAACCTAGTTACCAATTGCGACTGGGGACACGCAGGATTCCTCCGATTAAATGACCGAGGAGTCCCCACGCTGTACCACATGCGGGGGACTGGGTTGAATATCAACTCACTTCTAGACTACCTGCGGGAAGTCGATTCGTTGGCGGTACTAGAACTAGAGTTCGCGCGTCCAGAAGACCAAGCCAAGGCCGAAGACCGGTTCCAGAAGTTGTTAAGACCGGGAATTAAACTAGACTATGACTTCACCTTATCGCTGGACGACCCCGAGGCGCTAGCCGACAGCATCTCCGCGTCGGACACCTTCGACCTGTCCCTTAAGATGTACTGTTCGGAGTTCGTCTACATTGTTGGCGTTGGCGCGGTGAGCAACCACGATTTTGCCCCTTCGTACTTATCCGGGCGCTGGGCCTTTGAACCTGACGACCTCTACAACGGCGCTAAAGTGGTGTTCCAAGCGTAAGCACACCGAAGCGAACCTTATATAAATATGCGTGTAAGCAAGAGCCAATGGCTTGGGTTAAGACTGGCAAAAATCCTTTGGGCAGTCTCAGAGGATAACATAAAGGGGGAAAGTATGAAAATTTTTCTTGCATTTGTGCTTTTTATGATTTTTGGATCTGATGTTGCTTTATGCCAGGACACGGCTGCTGCCGATGCCGGACTCGGTGCGATGTTGCTGTCTTTCCTGCCTGTTGGCGCTGGCCAGACCATTGCTATTATCTTTGCTAGTATGGGCGTGATGAATGCTTTGTCGGTTGCTTTGGGGAAGGTCGCTTCAATGACCAATACTAAAACTGATGATGCTGTCGCTTCCAAATTTAATGCTATTGTGACTTCTACTCAGAAATTTTTAAACTTTTTCATTGCCAAGAGATAATGATAAGTACGCCTGGGCTTCAGCCCAGGCTCCATATCCTGAGTTAAAATACGCAAATAATGCCACTTTGTATAAGTAGCAAAATGCGACACTTCAACACAGTAGTTTATTGGCGAAAACAGCATGGTTATTGTATGGCACTAATCTTGGAGAATCCGTGTGGAAAAAAGTTGATTCTGAAGAGGGAAGACCCAGCTCCCGTTGGGAGATGGGCGCTAATAGGAGTAATTTGATTAGGCATTATTAGTACAAGAATAACTATACCTGGTATCAAAGCATCTATGCCATAAATATTACTATATTGACACAAGCGACACTACGCAAAATATCCCTTCAGAGTTAGACAAAGCACCCCACTCTACAATGTGGAACGGCATGCAGCCGCTAAATCCTGCGTCTAATATGAAAGCATTAACTGACCTTTGGAACTTAATTGGTATGTATCCGATCCTAATACCGTTAATAAGACACACTAAGGCGTTCGAATCAGCAACATTGGTCGGCTCCTTAGTAACTACGAAACTTGGTGTACTATCCTTATCCCACCAATAGTCACCAGCCATAAGCTTGCCTAGATTGCTACGAGATTCCGGGTCGGCGTTGACACCGGCCAACGAAATGTCTAGTTTGTTTGCCATATTGTGTTTCCTTATCAACGCAATTATGCGTTTCTTGTTGCTCTGGTGTTTTATACTCCAGTGCTACCGAACCCATCTAGGCCACGCTGACTGTATTCGGGGCTGAAGGTTTCGACCTCCATAAGGTCGAACGGAACGAACTTGTGGATGACCAGTTGGGCCACTCGGTCTCCACTGGCGATGGATACCGGTTCCGAACCAAAGTTTGCCAAAACCACTATAAACTGCCCGCAATATGAGCTATCAATGATTGCCCTAACAGGAAAAACCTGTTTTTTGAACATGGACGAACGGCCTTCTATGGTGAAGTAGTATCCGTCAGGGGCTGACAAGGCGACACCAGTCTGTACGGCAGTCATTTTGCCTGGCAACAGCTCCACTGCCTCAATCGACGCTACGTCGTAACCAGCGTCTGTAGCCTTGGCCCTGGTAGGGACTTTGGCCCCATCTTCCAGTATCTTAAATTCTACCTTTGGCAGGCCGCTTCGTTCGCAACCGTGCTTTTCTTCTTGGTATTTGTATTCCCGCAAAAATGTCTCTTCGCAGCTTTTGCACCGAAATAAGACCCTTTTATGGCTTCTGCTAGGCAAAAATTCATCATTGTCGTCCAACAACTCTACCCTTGACAATTCTCTCTGTATCACTTGCTCATCCTGACCAAAAGTGCTGCCGTTAATAGTGTTCAATTAATGATTCCTTTGTCCTTCCGATTGTCTAACTCTTCTATTGCAACCTTAAACATGCCACGGAATCTGGCTATGTCCTCGTTGAAAGGCTGCAGCAAGTTCTTGTGCTCTTCGGTATACCTTGCCAGTTCCTCTGTCATGTAGACCTCTAGCTTGCTCTTGTGTTCTTCGACCATCTCTTGGTACTCTGGTTGGTTTTTGATTTCCTCCTTTGCCTCTTTGATCATATCAGCCGCTTTCACTAGCTCTGGGTCCTTCTTCTTGGATTCTTGAGACGCTACCCAATTTCGATATTCTAGAGTGATTCTTGCTATCAATTTCTCGTTATTTAATTGTCTAATTTCCGTAGCCACATCATTTTGGATCTTGTGTGGGTTATTAAATTTAGCTCGTGAACGTTTCTTTGCCATTGTTGTCTCTCCGCAGTGAGTTTGTGTATTCCAGCCAAATTTTAGCACTCAAATGTCTAGCAATCAACATTGTCAATCTTAGCGTCAGGTAGGCTATCCTTGGTACCTCATCGCCGCTACCAGATGGTTAGTCAATCCTACGTAATAGGTTAAATTAAATAAAAGAATTTACAACAACAGAAGTGCCACCAGCGGAAGGGTAGTCAAATGCCATATGCTAACAAAGATCCAAGTCGCGTCTACGACCAAGTGATTGAGGCCAAGATGGCCAGGCAGCAAAAGCATAGACTGTGTCTGAAATGCCTAAACTATTTTAGCAGCTTTGGTCCACAGAACCGTATTTGTGAATCTTGTAACTTAAAGATAATGCCATACATATATAGCCAGGAAACATTTGTCATATCAGCCAGTTAGTTATCTTTTGGGGAACAATTTGGGGAAAGCAAAATGGCTGATTGGAAAGATAAAGTACCTGGCGGGTTGGCTGATGATACGGTACCGGAAGATTATGACGAGGATGCCTTGGAGCGCGGGGCACTGGTAGAAATGGAGCGACATGGACCTAGCAATAGAGATTGCTATGGACCACTTGTCGGAAGATCTTGAATACTACGACAAATTAGCCAAGATGGAAGGAAAAACCAATCAACGCAAATAGCGCGTGGTAGGCGGCGCATGTTGGTTGGTTAGATCTACTTTCCATTCATATCCACCCTTCTCGGCTAACCACCGCTTCTTCTTTTCTTGCCAAGGCTTAAGGTCATTCACAAAGGTCTTAAGCACTAGGACCGCCGTCTTGCCTTTGCTTATTTCTGCCGAGAAGGCATCGGCAACTAGCGGTGCTACATCACCATTATTAGATATTAGGTACCCACAACCTAAAAACAAACCC
>Ga0315284_10010215_pt1 | contig 13376 bp, 14 predicted proteins | sample YL17G09_16_MG_FD_203696 | JGI IMG/M metagenome (GOLD analysis project Ga0315284, IMG submission 203696) | Sediment microbial communities from Yellowstone Lake, YNP, Wyoming, USA - YL17G09_16 | ecosystem: Environmental > Aquatic > Freshwater > Lake > Sediment | place: USA: Wyoming | collected...
ATATTCGATGGATGAATTAATTAAAATAATTTTTGATTTCGATTTTGAAGCATTAATTAAAGATGCATATGTTCCTCCATATAATTTATATGAATACTTTGGGATGTATGAAGCAAAAAAATTAGAAATAAATCGGCTTTAAGTAAAAAATGGAGTTGCAGAAAATGGAGTTTGGAGATAACCCCTAAGGGACTATGTCCAAAGTAAAATTAGGTAAACAATCATGGACGCAGGTGGAAAAGCCGAAAATAGTTTGGAAATGATCCCTAAGGGACTGTGTCCAAAGTAAAATTAGGTAAACAATCATGGACGCAGGTGGAGTTGCAGAAAATAGTTTGGAGACGACTCCTAAAGGATCGTAAATATTTGGATCTGGCTTTTTAGAAGCACATTTTAATATTAAAGGTTAATAATTTATGTGGGGCACTTTTTTTTACAATTTAGCTAGTAATTATTCTTTGTTTAATGTAGTATTTTGGACTTCAAGTGGTGTGAGTTTTCTGTTAGACTATTTTAATGTTTTTCAAAGAATAAATCCAATACCAAAATCTAAAACGCTCGTAAAATATAGTCAATATCTAAGTGTTGTTTTGTTTAACACGTCAATTGCCGTTATTCCCCCTTTGGCATTATTGAGCGCCTATGAAATGTTTTATGAAGACACGTTTACATATCCTAAAATGATATTTGACATATTATCAGGAAGAATTATGGTAGATATTATGTTTTACGGAATGCATAGACTTTTTCATTTGCATCCATTATATAATTTTTTCCACAAACTCCATCATACTGTCATTCAACCTGTTGGTATTACAGCTATTTATATGACAATAAGCGATTTATATTGGGGTAACGTTTTCCCTCTGTATATGCCATTACTTTTGCTAAAAACACATCCTTTTACGTTAAAATTATGGATGGGATTGACAACTGCTACCGCTATAATGGTTGGTCACGGAGGGATAAAGGGTTTGTCAGATTCACATGACCTTCATCATTCGTTATTTAGCGTAAATTATGGAACAGATTTGTTCATGGATAAAATTATGGGGACGAGTTGTTCTTAGGAAGCGTTTTTTTCATGATGTAAAGAGGAGTAAAATGAATTTGCTTATTTTAGTGTTTTAAAATTGTCATCTTTCTTTGACCTATGATAGGGGATTTCCTATCATAATTTATAAATCAAAATAATTTCATTTTGGGTAGTCTCCAAACTATTTTCGGTTTTTCCTACATTTTATGACGTGTTCATAAATCAAAAACAGGTTTTCCACAATTCTGCTTTAGGGACTTTGTCCAAAGTAAAATTAGGTAAACAATCATGATTACAGGTTGGAAAGCTGAAAATAGTTTAGAGACGACCCCTTATCTACTTATCTACATCATGATTTGTTCTACAAAATTTGGATCATATCTATCTTTACCCCACGCTCTATATTCTTTGCATCCAAATTTCCAATCTTTGAGTATTTGTGTCTTATAATAAAAGATATTTTCTTCGATATTTCTTGATGGCTCTCTCTTTTTGAAAATAATACAAGTATGATCTCCTGTCAACTGATCCATTAAATCACAAAATTGATCGTACCCTCCCGCCAATCCTCCAAAATTATTATATAACTTTCTTCTTTCCATTTCCTCTGGTTCATAAAATATGGCAACATAACTTACACTCTTTCTGACATCTGGAGGCATATCAATGGCGTATTGTGTTCCTATCATTAAAAGTTGACTCCAATGTTGTGACCCAAGTTTAAATAAACCTTTCATGGTTTTTGTTTTGTAAATTTTAGGATCATCGCTCGCGTCATCGATGATATTGATGGCGTAATTTCCAGGATAACCTTTATTATTGTCCATTTCACATTGTCGTTGTCTGCGAATATGGTTTTGCTCTTCTCCTTCGTTGTAATAATTGCTGCAAAATAAAGGATGTGTAATTTCACAAAACTTTTTATAACCTCCATCTGTACCAATAAAAGATCTACAAACAGGATAACGATGCTTGAGAAAATAAGCCATATTTTCGATAAAAGAAGTTTTTCCTGAACCAGGAGGGCCTACAATAATAAATGTACACGAAGGAGGGATATCTTCTATCCTAAACTCAGATATAGTTAGGCGTTTCTTATCATCCATTTTACGTAGTTTATGTCAAAGTATTCAACTTTTAAGGATGTTGTTATAGTTTGGAGATGGTAGGATTTGTTTTAGAATTTTAGTATAAAAAGTAAACGCAATAGCTCCTTGCTTTAAACTTTATGGCAGTATTCCTGCCATAACTTGTGACTTTAATAATATTTCTACCATAATTTATAAATCAAAATTTTGTTTTAAAGTAGAACTACCTCGCCTGAGGAGGCGAGGTAGTGAAAAAACCGGGTCCAAAATATTTACCTTACCTTGGTTTTACAATAGAAAACACTATTGTAATTTATAAATAAGCATAAATCTGTACCTGGTTTTTCCGCAATTTCGTTTTTTTTTCTACAATTTCGTTTTACTATAAATCCAAATTTTGTGTTCAAATATCCAAAAACAAGTATCAAAATCATAATTAACATGGCATTCGAAGTATCTAAAACTGCTTATCACCAAATTGACCCAAGTCTTGCTTATGGCTATCCATACGAATCCCGTTATCATAATGTTGGCCAACTCCAAACTCCTTATCAAGGAAAATTACCTGGACAGCTAGGTGATTATGGTGTACCACAAGCAACAAAATATTATAATCCTTGGAATCCAGTTTATCCATATGTGATGGACGCAAATTTCAGACCAGTTGGCTATCTTCCCACTGAGGGATGTATTCCTGGTTTTCAATGTCCTGGCTATTTTCCTGCATATGAAAGTCAATATCCTGATGTTTTTGTAGCACCAGACTATTTTTCTCCAGAAGTGAGGGTCATAAAAGGATATACTCAACCAACACCAAGACCTCCAACAACCATAACTAGATCAGCAGTAGGACCTACATTTGCTAGTACAGGAGCATGTGAAAATAAGGAAGGGTTTGATTATGTAAAGTTGAGGAATTCTTACAGGGGAATAGCAGGAAGTAAAAATTTCGTTCATTAAGGGACTATGTACAAAGTAAAATCGAATAAACCGTACTTGTTACAAGCGCGTGATCACAGGTGGAAAAACCGAAAATAGTTTGGATACGACCCCTAAAAAGCTCGATATATTCAAAATGCGATGTGAAGGTAGACACACGAATGCGTCATAAAATGTAAACCGTACTTGCAAGTACGCAAGAAGCGTCATAAAATGAAGAAAAGCCGAAAATAATTTGGAGATTACCCCCACTCTGGCAATTTTTCGTACGATATTAAGTTTATACTTAATATAATGTCATCATCTACAAATTTTTCAGTTCAAAAAGATTTTACATTCGATGTTACCAAAGTCAGAACCGGACACGTTATTCCTGTATACCAAAGCGGACAAATTCCTGTACCGCGTGGTTCGAACGCGAACCAAGGAAACATATTATTTCAACAAGACCCTGCGAATTCTGGCAGCGACGTTACCACAGGATCAACAGGAGGAGGAACTGTATCCTATTTTAACGGTTCATCGTGGGTTGGACTTACACCAGGCGTAAGTGGTATCGGTGATAATACTTTTATAGGGCTTGGCAGTGGTCCTGATATAGTAGCATTTGATGGAGAAGCAAATACTAGCGTTGGCGTTCTCTCATTGAAACATCTTGGTTTAATTTCAGGAGCAAGCGGAAATACAGCAATAGGATTCTCTTCGCTAGGAGGCTTGGAAGCAGGATTATATAATACCACCGTTGGTGGTTCCAGTATGGTTCATATGAAAATGGGGAATGGTAATACAGCGGTTGGTGGTTCTGCTTTGATTCGTTTAAAGAAAGGTTATGGTAACATTGCGATCGGATCGTCCGCAGGTAGTGATTTGGATGATGTAGAAAATGATTATAACATTCATATAGGAAATAATGGCTTAATTGGAGATAATCACACTATTCGTATTGGAAATTCTTCTAGCCCTGTTTCCCATTCACGCTTTTTTACTGCTGGTATTCGTGGTGTAACGACTGATTTAAATGATGGAGTTTCTGTGTTAATAGATTCTAATGGACAACTTGGTACAGTTTCTTCTTCTATAAGATATAAAGAAAACATTCAAGACATAGGATCTGGTTCAGATAATCTTTTAAATCTTAGACCAGTCACATTTTCTTATAAAAAGGATGCCGTTCACGCGTTACATTATGGTCTTATAGCTGAAGAAGTAGAAGAATTTTTACCACAACTTGTTGTTAAAAATTCCGAAGATCAGGCTGAAACTGTTAAATATCACGAAATATGTGTTTTATTATTGAATGAAATGAAAAAACAAGGAGAAAGAATTAAAGTTTTAGAAGAATTAGCCTTAGCAAAGTGAGGAATCTGTTTGTATAATATATAAGGGGTCGCTTCTCAACCTAATTTTTCGATTTGAAAATGAACTTTAAAACTCCCATATAATTTTTAAATAGCATATTTTAAAGATGGATAGACAATTGCATCCTAGATATTTTCCACAATGTCCTCGTCACGCCTCTGTGGTCGATCAATATATGTGGCCGGAAAAAGATACCAACAATTATTTATGTCACAACGGAGTAAGTCACCCTATATACGATTGTAAAGGATGGATTAACTACTCTTTACCTTTAGAAATGTATCCACCAGAAAATAATATTCATCCACAAATTGAAATGGTCAGAAAAACACATTTGAATACAAGAATTCCTACACACAGAGTTCCTATTACTAGAGAAGGCTACGAACCAACGGGAACAGGAATGAATACGACTGGATTTCTTAGAGGAGGTCGAGATGGTACAACTTACGATTATACTGGACCAACTCCAAGACAAGGATGGTTCCTCGCTACAGGAATGGTGCCAGGATATGCTTTACCAGATCAAAGCGGTGACGCTGCTTCTTGTAGTGCTTGTACTAGAGGTTTATATTAGAGAGTTTGTGGAAAACTGGGTCCAAAATATTTACCTTATTTTGGTTTATGGTAGGAAACATTATCATAATTTATAAATCAGCATAAATTTGAACCTTGTTTTTCTGCAACTCCATTTTATTAGTAGAATTGTGGAAAACTGGCTACAAAATATTTACCTCATTTTGGTTTATTGTAGGAAACACTATCATAATTTATAAATCACAATAAATAAGGAAATCATCTTCAAATTATGTTTTCTATAACATTCCTCAATTATAGTGGAAAATCTAAAATGTGCTTGTATAATAGAAAACTCTATTATAGATTAAACCCTAGTTTTTTACATTTTTTTTAATAATTCATATGTGCCACTTATATTTAATTGAACGTGCCACAAAGAAGATAAATTAGATGGTGTATCTATTAAAAAAATCATAGTTTTATTTCCATTCATATCTAATCCTTGAGATAACGACGCTGTAGTTTCATAATTTTTAAAAACATCAGTTATTTCACTTTTCGCAGGCCCTATATCATCATTTACAGAAGTAATCGTAATTTTAACTTTCATATTCAAAGGTACATTTTGAAAAGGACAACTATTACAAACAATGACAGTTTTTTGGCTTCCCATATAACCATTGATCATAAGTTGGGATAACTGAGAGTTGTTTGGCGGCTGAGGAGGACTTGGTTTTCTAAACCAAACAAAGTAAACGATAGCCCCAACACCAGCAATAATAAATACGAATAATCCTATAATAAGCGCGATAGTACCAGGTTGCATTAAAATATCCTCTAAATAATATTAACTTATAAATAAAGACGGTTTTTTCACAATTCTACTTTATTTCTATTATAAATAATATACACTCAATAACGTGTTTTTTAATCTTCTTTTTTCGTCATTACTTCTGAAAATCTTACAAGAATCCAAATCAACTCATCTGGTAGGTTTTTAATTTCGATTACACAGTCTTCCCCTTCTTGTACTATACCATAAGGTACGTTCTTTTTATCGAGTAAATCTTCGTGAATTTTTGCGTGTTCTAATATCAGCATTGCTATGGCATCTCTTTGACTTGAGTCCGCTGATTCTATATTTTGAATAAGTTCTCTTATTTGGTCATCTGAAGGTTTCCCTTTTGGAAGCTTTGAACAAAAAGTTTGATAAACATTATAATTTTTTTTACTGTACATCTTATAATATAATATTTTTATCTTTTTATGGCGGCATTTTAGGGACCATCAAAATGTACTTGTGGTAGTAGGTACTACTCTTTAATGGGAGGAAACCAGGTTTAGATTAATATGGTAGGAAATACTACCATAAGGAACTGTGATTAAGTGGTTATGTTAAAACTGGTTTTAGTAAAATCGAAAAACATTTGAAAACAACTTCCAAAACTCTATTCTAAGCTCATCATAGCGTTTATTATCGCGTCTGGAAGATATTTATTGTCATATACAGATAAACTGTCTGTATTGTTGAACATAAAAAATATATTATTTATTCCATAAGATTTAACCATTGATTTAAGTTCTAGCAAAAAATCCAAACTATACACGCCTTTATAAGGTGTAGATGAAGTTCCATGAAATCTTACATAAACCGATTTTGGTGTGGTTATGTTATCTATTGATAAATTAGGATTCATACCTGATATCATGTCTCCAAATTTCAAAAATGTGTTATTAAGATTAACGAATACCATAGACCACCCTATTTCTTTTAGCGCGTCAATAACTTTCGAATTATCTGAACCGTACCATGATTTACTCCTAAATTCGATAAATATTTGTGGTGTTTTATCTATGCTTCTCATATACTTTCCACACTTCACAATTCGTTCGAGTGTTGTTAGTCCATCAACGCCTTTCTTTTTTGGATTATAGACGAATGATGGTGGCATTTGAATAAGTACGCCAGCACATTTTTCTTTGAGATTATCTAGCCTATCGAACCAAAAAGTATCAAAATTAATTTCGAAATCAATAAGTTTTTTTGATTCAGTTGCATATTTGCTGAATTTTACTATAAACTTAAAATTTTTTGGAGTCATAGTATACCAGTCTTTTACAGTCTTAGGACTTGGTAATTTATAAAAAGTACTGTTTATTTCGACTATATTCAAAAAAGAACTATAATATTTCAAAGCTCCTTTTTTGGCTACATTTTTTGGATAGAATCCTTTTACGTCAAGTTTATATGCAGAAGATAATGTATTGCTGAACCACCAATCAAAAAAATAGCCAGATGTACCACAATATACATGAATTTGTGAGTCAATTATAGCCATAACGACATCATTTCTATTTAAACTTTTGTTTTTACGTAACACTTCTTGTAAACAAGACTCAATCTGTTCTAATGAATAGTTTGGGTAAATCATAGACAGTGTTTCCATATTAAAACGAACAACATATTTTGTAAATAAAACAAAGTTTAAATGTCGGTTTTAAGTTCGTTTTGTGAAAAAAACTGGTTTATGACAAAATCTTCAGGAACCGTGCTAATTCTAATTTGGATATCACTATAAAAAAGAATAAGAATTATCGTTAATTCAAGGTATCAATCACCCCTTTGATTAGTTACTATATTTTAGTATAAAACACTAAAATACTCAGGTACGCTTTACTCCTCTTTATCCATAGTTTTCTTATTCTTTTTTGCTGTGATACCTTTACAATAGAAAATCCTATTGTAACTACCATAATATACGCCGTTAAACTTCGGTTTAACCTTATAACCTTAAACCTAAACCATAATCTAATCCAACGTACCCATTTTTTTATAACTGCTTTCCCATGGAACATTATGAGGAGTAACTTGGACTGGTGTTAACAAACGTTCTTCGTCTTCTTCATCAACATCATTAAGATGAGCATATTGTGACTGCGGTCTTTGTGATGATTGAGGAATTTCTGGCTGATAATAATTTGGTTGTGGTGCAAGTTGTGGTGGAGCAAATCGCCCTTGGCCATACATACTACGCTGTTCTTGAGAACCTTGTGGTGGTCCTTGGTTTTGTTGCGGTGGAGGCATAAATCCTTGTGTTGTTTGTATTTTGCTCAAAGCGCCATAAATGGAATCTCTTATAGCTTGAAGTTCTCTTTTCCCTTTATGAATAGCTTTTGGTTCATTATTCACGTATAATATGAACATTGGTACATGAGGGATAGGAGTACTTGTGTTCATTGCCATTTTCGCTACATCTCTATTTCTTGTGATATTTATAGTAGCATAAGTGTTTACTTTGCTGGTATCCATTGAAAGCTGTCTAAAAATTGGTTCTGTGGCTGCGCAACCTTGACATCCATCCATTTTGAACATGACCAATACGATACCTGGTATATTGATCTTAAGAGTTTTTTGGTCTCTGCTTAGTGTAAAATTTTGGTTTGCAAGTTCAAATACATTCATCTTTTATGATGATTTATGTCGTTTTAAACTTGTATGGTTTTGGATGATATAATTTAAAATTTGATTATGTTGGCCATAAAATAATACGAGGGATGGAAATACCAAAAATGACTGAACTCAAAAAAATGACCTTAACAAAGTCCAAAAAGAATCCTGATGCAAAAACACTTAAAGATTTGGTGGATGAACTTCGCAAAAAAGGAATAGAAGTTGAACTTCCAGCAAAACCAAGCAAGGAAGATTATATTAACGCCATAGCCGAAGCAGGAAAAAAATCTCCAAAACAGACAATCAAAGTTTCGAAAAAGAAGACACCTTCACTTAAGAAGACACCTTCACCTAAAAAGACACCTTCACCTAAGAAGAAGACTTCCCAAAAACAAGAAATAATTTTTGATCAAGATGGTGATTATGAGACAATGACACTTACCGCTCTTAAGAATATATGCAAAGAAAAAGGTTTAAAACGTTGCACAACTTTCAACGCTGCTACAAAGGCAGATTTAATCAAGTTATTGAGAGAAAGCACCACCAAAACCACGCCAAAGAAAGTTGCACCAAAGAAAACACCAAAGAAAACACCAAAGAAAACAACAAAGAAAGTTACTCCAAAGAAAGTTACTCCAAAGAAAGTTGCACCAAAGAAAGTTGCACCAAAGAAAACAACAAAGAAAGCAGAACCAACTATCTCAGAACTTAAAAAGGAATGCGCAAAAGCTAAACTTATTAAACATTATGGCTCCAGACAAGCTTGCGAAAAACAACTCAAGAAAGATACCAAGGCCAGCTTTATCAAGCTTCTTCAACAATTTGAAAAAGAAAAAGAAGAAGAGACTGTGACTAAAAAAACTAGAACTCCTTCTCTTGCAAAAAAGACTAAAGCTACTTCTCTTGCAAAAAAAACTAGAACTCCTTCTCCTGCAAAAACCACAACACCAACTTTTTTAGAAGTGCTTGAGACTACGAGTACAAAATGTGGTGATAAGATATGTGAACGAGGTAATTTTTGCCACTATTCAGAAGACGAAAAAGGAAATTTTACAACAGAATGTCTTGATAGAGCAAAAGGAAAAGCTGGATTAAATAGTAAATACCACTCTAAATTACAGACAAAAAATACACATTTTACGACAAAAAATACAAAAGATAGATATATTGGAGAACAAGCTAAACTTAAAAGCTTCTTACAAAGTCTTGAAATGTGTACAGGGAAGGATTATTACAAGAAATGTGACGAAGACGAAATTTGCCACTCTTCTGGGGATTGCAAAAAGGAAAAAGGTAAGAGTTACATATTAAGTGTAAATGGTAGAAACATTTATGGTTCCGAAGAAGACTTAAAATCGTTACAAAAAAATCTAGGAGGTGACATCCAAAAAGTCAAAGCAGCAGCGAAAAAGTTAGGAGGAAAACCAGCCACCACATCACCTAAAAAACCAACCACACCTCCTAAAAAACCAACCACACCTCCTAAAAAACCAACCACACCACCTAAAAAACCAACCACACCACCTAAAAAACCAATAACACCACCTAAAAAACCAATAACACAAAAAAAGCTTTCCGCAGCAACGAAGAAGGTTGGTAGACCACCAATTACACCATCACACGATGTTTCAAAAATAGACAGTCCAATGTTAACAAACTCAAAAGAACAAATAAGAGCAGTGTTCGAAAAATGTTTAATGTCGATACACACACAGTAAAAAAGAATACGGCAAAGCCGACGCTTCGCGGTATACAAAGTTGCAAAGCATAAGAATTGTTGTTAAACCAATGTTTTAATTAGTTACATTATTTTAGTATAAAATACTAAAATAATCAGGTACACTTTATCCCTCTAAAAAAAAGATTTATTAGGAAAAGTAGAAAAAGTCCAAAATATTTACCTTTCCTTTGGCTTAGGGACTTTGTCCAAAGCTAGATTAGGTAAACGACCATGGGCGTTATAAAATGTAGGAAAGCTGAAAATATATGGAGTTAAACTATTTAAGACTTTTTTGTGTGACTAGTTACCAAGTTCATCTTCAAGCTCTTTGTCAAATTCATCTCCAGGTAAATCTATGTCATTGATCTCATCTTCTTCTTGTTTTGGTTGTGGTGGTTTAGGTTGTGGTTTAGGTTGTGGTTTAGGTTGTGGTTTTGGTTTTTGTTGTGGTTTTTGAGTAGTTTTTGGTTGCATGACCGTTTGTGTATTAGGTTGTTGCGGTTGGAACGCTGACATATACCCTGGTATTATATTTGAAAAGACGCTTTCATGTTTCATCAATAGTTGTTGTTGCATTCCGAGCATTTCTTCTAACTTGGCAATTTTTTCGTCTCTCTCTTCAATTTGTGATTGTAGACCCGATGTAGTCCTGTGTACCCAGAAAAATAAACCACCAAATGCTATTAATTCAGCACCTGCATGAATCATTGTTTGTGTTGACATATTTTGCATTTTGTTATCTTTCAAGGACAAACATTTATGGTGGTTATGTTTAATTAAAGTTTAGAAATATTGGACAATAAAAGTAACAAAAAATATTACCTCGTCAAAAGGATATTTTATACCTGAATATTTACAAATCCACTTTGTTAGGATTTATAAATACAATAAAATTCATTCCACAATACATTAAAAAATAGTAATCTTACATAATAAACCGATTTCTACAGAAAACGAAAATATGGTTTTTATTTATAAATTATGGCAGTGAATGCTGTCATAAACTAAATTTAAAGTAGAACTACCTCGCCTAAGGAGGCGAGGTAGTGAAAAAACCGGGTCCAAAATATTTACCTTACCTTGGTTTACAATAGGAAACACTATTGTAATTTATAAATAAGCATAAATCTGGACCTGGTTTTTCCGCAACTTCGTTTTATTTCCCGTTTTTTTTCACAATCCACTACAAAAAAGAATAAAAATTATTGTTAAACCAAGGTATCAATTACTCCTTTGTTTAGTTATTATATTTTAGTGTTTTATACTAAAATAATCAGGTATACTTTATTCCTCTTTATTTCAAGTTTTCTTATTCTTTTTACTGTGCTACTTTTCTTCGTTTAACATCGTCGCTTAACCTCTCCAAAGATGGCTAGTTCCGTCCATCGAATATGAAAATGGTTGAATTTGTTTTTGGTAATAAGGTGGGTTAGGCCCTTGCGGTCCTTCGCTCCAAGGCATGTTATTGCGAGTGTTATAATGTCTAACCATGTTACCTTGGTAACCTTCTCCGTAAATATTTTGTGGTAAAAGATCTCTGCCTTTTCCCATATAGTCGGCCACACCTCTGTTACCCGCAGCGCAAACTGGGAGATATGGTCTTTCTAAATTCTCGACTTCAATACGTCTCGCAGCAGGAAATTTAGTATAGTTAGAGCAAGCACTATCAGTAAGTCTGAGTGTATTTTGATCGGCTGGTCTTCCATAAATATCAAACGCAATATCGCCGGCTCCAGCAGGGCACATTAATCCTTCACCAAGATTTTGGCGTTGTGATCCGAGTCTCCAAGTTTGGCCAATATCGACTCTTGAATCAATTGCAGATTTTAAAGTTTGGGTAGTCATCTTATTATGTCACCACAAGATTTCTTTTTTGATTTCTTTTTTTAAATTTCAAAACACCACATACTTAAAAGTTAAAAAAAATATTTTAGATTTTTATCATGGCATCACCACCATTTTTTAAATTAGAATTGAAAGTTAAACGATGTCTAAAACTTGATGACTCTTTTGTTGTCTTTTTAACAACGAATAAAGTTGGATACCCTAACCTAGTCCATAAATTTACAAAATATATCAAAGAAGAAAGCATCGTAACCATCAAAGTTGATGAAACTTTGTCTAATTACGTCTTTGTAACGAATGAAGGGGATATATTTGAAACATCTGAAGATCAAACCATATCTAATGCTGATATTATAAACATTTTTGAAACTACTACAGATGAAATAACTACCCTGAAAGATGACCTTGAAAAGACTAAACAGCTACTAAAGAGTTTTATGTTAGATAACGAATTAATTCAAGCTAAATTAGATCACATTTTAGCATACGAAACGTTTTAGGGCTTTTTGACAAGTTAAAATAGGTAGACCGCGGAGATAGTCCCTTTAGAGGTTTAAATCAGGTACGCGAATGCGTCATAAAATGTAAACCGTGCTTGTTAAGTACGAACAGGTCAAAAAATAGTTTGGTGATGTCCCCTTATCCAAAATATTTTTAAGATTTAGGTTTCCTCTTGTCGCGTAAAAAATTTCTAATTTATAGTAAGATATTAAAGATGAAGGTAGAATACGTACTTATTTTCGGGTTGACTGTTTTGATTATTGGCTATATGTGGGGATGTAAAATTACGTGCTCTAAAACTGAAGGTTACGGACAAGACGCGTCAGTTAGAGCTTCTTCTGGTTGGATTGCGGGTAATGGACTTTATGGATACGATCCTATCACCGAGTTTGCAGAACAAATTGAACAAATGAGAGCGTCACATCATGCTACTCATCCTGACGGAACCATAAAAGAAGGTTTTTGTCCTTTTGATGCCAGCGGAAATTGCATGTTCGCAAAAACTGGCAGATGTCCTTATATGACAACAGCAGCATACCCATCTTACCCGCCTTCTGACAATACAAATAAAATACTTATGGCATCACCTTATATGTCAGGACCTCCATGTGGTTGTCATTAGATATTGCGTGGAAAAAACCAGGCTTAGATTTATGCGAATTAGGGACCGTTGCCAAATTAAAGTAAGGGATTGTGTCCAAAGTAAAATTAGGTACGCGAAGCGTCATAAAATGTAAACCGTACTTGTTACAAGTACGAGGACACAGGTACGCTTTTGCGTCATAAAATGTAGAAAAGCCGAAAATAGTTTGGAGACGACCCCTAACTTATAATTTAACAATTATGAAAACGAAGTTGCGAAAAAACCAGGTCGAAATTTATGTTTATTTATAAATTACAATAGTGTTTTCTATTGTA
>Ga0315284_10010216_pt1 | contig 13376 bp, 10 predicted proteins | sample YL17G09_16_MG_FD_203696 | JGI IMG/M metagenome (GOLD analysis project Ga0315284, IMG submission 203696) | Sediment microbial communities from Yellowstone Lake, YNP, Wyoming, USA - YL17G09_16 | ecosystem: Environmental > Aquatic > Freshwater > Lake > Sediment | place: USA: Wyoming | collected...
TCACAGAAGGCGGCAATTTCAAATTTATCTGGCATGGAAACCAGGTTGGTAAGATGTTTATTGGCAAATTTGCCACAACCAATTAAGCCTGTTTTTAAAGTAGTCATGATTGCTCCCATCCACTGTATTGGTACTGCGTGCTCGATCTTTTTGATACCCCGGATGACTGGAAGGTACTTTATCAAGAATCCGGGTGTTGAATATCATTTTGTAAAATCAATGACAACCTGCATTGCCTGGTCGGAATGTTCATCCAACATCTGGTAGGCATCCGCCACCTGTTCCAGCGAAAACGTATGGGATATCAACGGTTTTAGGTTGAGGACGCCTTCCGCCTGTAATTCGATCCCTCTACGTACCATGCGATCTACATTCCAGCGATAGGATAGTTCTGGCGAAACACCGGAGATTTGAGAGCAAACCACATTGATACGGTTATGGTGAAATTCCTCTCCTAAAAACAGGGTTTGTCCTCCACCCTGATAGAAACCCAGGGCGACCACTTTTCCTGAATAAGCCACGGATCGGATGGCTTCGTGAAGGGCAGCATAAGAACCGCTCACTTCTATGGCGACATCCACGCCTTTGTGGTTGGTGATCTCTTTGATTTTTTCAGAAACAAGTCCCTGCCTGCCGTCCACGGCGGTATCCACCCAGCCCTGGTCTTTGCTCATTGCCAGGCGCATATCGAGCCTATCGACCCCGATGACCCTGGCACCAGAGCGTTTCATCATCTGTGCACAGATCTGACCTAGCACACCCAGGCCGAAAATGGCTACAGTTTCGCCCAGGCGAACAGCAGCATCCAGGATGCCGTTATATGCAATTGCAGTCATTTGAGAAAAAATACCCAGGACCGGATCAAGACTACCCGGGAGAAGGCGGCTTGCAGCGTAATCTTCGCTGACAATATGATGTGTGCGATGCTGCCAGGTGCCATAGACGATATCGCCGGGTTTGACCCTGGAAACGGCGCTGCCCAGTTCAATGACTTTGCCACATTCCTCGTACCCCGAACCGTAGATCGGGTATGTTTTTGAGGTGGAGCCCTCTCCCGTCAGGAACAGCCGGTCGGTGTCTTTCCAAAGCTTGTGCAGGTACACATTGCTGCCGCGATAATGGGTCAGTTCGGTTCCGGCGCTGATCCCAGAATACAGCGTTTGTAAGCGTACTTCGTTTGGTTTTAATATCGCATCTTCGTATTCTGTGACCCCCACTTTTTTAGGTCCAAAAAAGGTTACAACTTTTCCCATGTTATCTCTCCGTGTGATTAGAATGAATTGGTGGTTGGGTCAGGAAAGCGTCAAAATCATTTTATCGTAATGGGAGAATGAAGGCAAATTCCGCCCACAAGTTCAATATACACTATATGGCATTTACATTATACAATAATAAACAATTTAGTCAATATATACGGCTGATTAATAATATACTAAACCATCATTACCATATATTGTATATTGACTTAACGAATATATTTGTATATACTATTTTTATAAATTTCCCTTTATCCGTTTAACATCAAAACACCAAGTGCCTTCCGCGGAAAAACTGTGACCTCACAAGTAACCCCACGCGCGGGAATACTCCAAACCCTCGACCACGAGGGAAACGGATAATGTGCAATCCATGAATACCCATACTCCGGCTCAAAGTTCAGTCAAAAGAAAAAGGAGGAAGCCGATCACAACAACAGACGGAATGAAACCAAAAGCAAACCAGCAAAACAAAGCCAAGAAACCAAAAGAATATAAACGGAGGAATAAATGAAAAACAAGGTTGTGATAAACGGAAAAATGAGCCGGCGTGATATGCTCAAAATGATGGGGATTGGATCATGCGCTATCGTGCTGGCAAGTTGTACACCCAAAGCCACCGAAACTGCTGCGCCGGTAGAAGCCGAACCTACTACGGTTCCCCCAACGGAAGCGCCCAAGGTAGTCAGTTTGCGCTACCAAAACCATTGGACCAAGGAAACGGACGCCCACTATCCGGGAATGCTATGGCTGTACGAAGAGTTCTCGAAAAAGTACCCCAACATTAAAATCGAAAATATCCTTAATCCTGACAGTACCGAATCCTTCAAAAAGATCGTCGCGGACTGTGCCGCGGGTGACTGCCCGGATATCATCCACGAAGGCAATCCCGATATGTGGAAGGCAGGATATCTCCTCGACTTGACATCCTACCTGGATGAAGATAAAGCCTGGAAGGACCTGTTCATCCCCAGCACATTCTTCACCACTGAAGGGTCCACCTGGGGCTTGTGCGCCGAATTCTCGCCCATGCCGACCATCTGGAATACGCGTATCCTCGAAGCCGCAGGAGTGGGCGATGTACCCAAAACCTGGGATGAGTTCATGACTGTTTGCGAGAAAGTGAAAACATACGGCAAGACACCATGTTCCTGGGAAGTCGGCGGCTCGCACCAATGGCACAACATCATCGCCAGCCAATCCGGAGGGTTGGATGCAATTGCGGCCAACCAGTTCGATGCACCGCAGATGAAAGAAGCCTTCTCACGCTTGAAGACATTTGTCGATAACAAGTGGCTACCTGAAAACGAGCTTGAGATCACCTGGCAAGAATCGATTGCGTTTTTCGTAGCTGAGGAAACGGCGTTCTATCTCGATGGCGCGTGGACAATTGCCAACAATATCTACTCCTCGGGTGCCGCACCTGACTTGCGGAATTATGTAAAATATGCACCCTTTCCTGCGGTCAGTGATAACGGCAGTACGGTAGAATTGAAGGTGGGGACCCCCCTGGCGCTGTCTGCCGAACTGAAAGACGATCCTGACAAACTGGATGCTGCCATCAAGTTCTTTAAGTTCTGGTTCAGCAAAGAAGGCGCCAAGCAATGGGTCCTGCTTTGCAAGTCACCCATGGGCATCGATGTTGATTTGTCCAAACTCGAGGGTGTTGACCCGGGTTTGCTTGGTCACCTGAGTGCTCAGTCTACCGCGCAGACCGTGTATTCCTTACCGGTCACTCCGGCCACGGTTGAACGAGGCTGGGATGATTGCCAGTCGGGCCTGGATACATTGTTGGCTGGCGGGAGCGTGGGTGACGCGATGGCTGCTTACCAAACCGAAATGTCCAAATATTCTACATAGCATATCGATCCTATCATCAAGAAAATTGGCAGCCGGGAAATATTCCGGCTGCCAGTCAATCAGGTAATTTATATTATGCCATCATCAAAAAAGCCATTCTCTGCGCAATATGGAAGCCCCCTGGGTATCTTTTTATTCCTATTGCCTGGGGTGGGAGCCTACACGCTCTTCATGCTCTATCCCAGCCTGTTGTCCCTCTACTACAGTGTCCTTGAATGGCAGGGTGGCCCCATCAGCAAAGCGCCATTTGTGGGATTAGATAATTTTACCCAGATGCTTGGCGACAAATACATCCGGCTAGCGCTGGGCAACAACCTCAGGATGCTGACCCTGAATTGGGCTTTCCAATTACCCATCGCCTTAATGCTGGCTTATCTGCTCAGCCGGTTAAGGCGGGGAGTGACCTTCTATCGTTTTCTCTTTTACATTCCGGTGATTCTACCGGTAGCTACCATGGCGCTGTTGTGGCGGTTTATTTTCTCCGGTAATCAGTACGGGTTGCTGAATAATATTCTGGAAAGATTGAACCTTGAAAATCTGATCCGCCCATGGTTGAGCGGAAATGGAATCGTTCAATGGACCACCAGCTTCCCCGGTGCGTATGATTCGATCGGTTTTTTTATCATTATTTTCCTGGCCGGGCTGGTGGGGATTCCGGAAGAGCAGTACGAAGCCTCTGGAATCGATGGTGCAAGCAGCTGGCAGCAATTCTTATATGTCACAATTCCCAATATGCGGGGTGTTTATATTTATGCGATGATCCTCGCACTGCAGGCAGCCCTGGGCGGATTTATCTTTCCACTGCTGATGACAAAAGGTGGCCCTTTGCATTTGAGCGAAACGCTCATTTCTTATTCATTGTATTTGCTGTGGGAGAAAAAGATCTGGGGTTATGGCAGCGCAGTTGCCACATTTTCTTTCCTGCTGGGAATCATTGCCACTGCCCTGGTATGGAAATTTGGCCGGCGCGGCCAGGAAAATTTGAATTAGGTTCGGTTTCAAGTGCATAGGTTAAATTAATGAATAATACTGAAACACAGGCGGGTAAGAAACCCGGGATCAGCTGGAAACGTGAGATTGATCAAATTCCCATGCACATCCCATTGTTCGTGTGGAGTGTAATCTGTATCTTTCCTTTGATCTGGATCGTGATAACATCTCTCAAATCAACGCCGGAGTTATATCGCGATCCATTCGCATTTCCTCAGGCGCTCAAATGGTCCAATTATGTCGAAGCCTGGGTTTATGCCAAAATGGGGGTCTATTTCGTGAACTCCATCGTGATTACATTAATTTCCACCGTCATGGTGTTATTCATGTCTTCCACTTCAGCATTCATCCTGGCCCGTTTTGATTTTCCCTTCAAAAATATTATCTGGGCTTATATTTTGTTTGGTTTTCTCATTCCTCATTCCATTCTGCTGATTCCGCTGGCAATTTTCACCCGCAAGCTGGGTATCTATAATAGCCTGTTCGGGCTGGCGATCATCTACAGCGCGGTGGCGATCCCCTGGAATACCTTCTTCCTGCGCGCCTTCATGGAGACCATCCCCAAAGAGCTTGAAGAGGCTGCCATTCTGGATGGGGCGGATATGTGGGGGGTTTTCTGGAATGTCATGATCCCCCTGTCGCAACCTGCCATCGCCACCCTGACAATCTTTCATGTCCTTTTTGCCTGGGGTGAGTATATCCTTGCGTTGGTATTGACCGGCACAACTGCCTCGCGCACGCTTCCGGTGGGGATCAGCCTGCTGGAAGGCCACTTCACATCCAATGAACCTGGTGTGGCGGCGGGAATGGTGATCACCATCGTTCCGGTGATCATTGCTTTTGCTTTCCTGCAGCGCTTTGTGATCAAGGGTATTACTGCCGGGGCTATCAAAGCATAAACCCGGAGTTTTATCGATATGAAACCATTCGCCCTGCCGATACGCTATCATCGATTTTATCCCGGTGATGCCCCGTTGGGGTTTTTCCAGCAGACAATCCCAATTGATCCAGCATCCACAGCCTTATTACTGGTGGATGTTTACCATGCGGCTGAAACCCCCCAGGGAAAGGAACTGGTCAATACCCATTGGAACCAGGCCTTTTGGAAAATTATTGATCAATGCCTGGTCCCCTTGGTCGCCTGCGCACGCACGGTAAAGCTTCCGGTTATTTATGTTTCAAACTCCAGTCCACGCGTTGAGATCAACAGCTCCCCTTTTGGCAGACGACTTAACCAATCCCTTGGTTTTGACCCCACCATCGATTTTCGCGAGCCTGATGTCAATTCATTTGAGTTTGATAAGGGCGACCCAATTCAATTATTTATTCCGCCTCAGATCATCCCGCAAACAGGAGATTATTTCATTCGCAAACACACCTATAACGGCTTCTTCGAGACCCGCCTCGACAGCCTGCTGCGAAACTTGGGAGTAAAGAATCTGATGTGCGCCGGTTTTTCTGAAGACGTGTGTGTTCTGCTGACCCTGGCAAGTGCGGTTTTTCTGGGTTATAACACGATTCTTGTACGCGATGGAACCCTGGCAACGGAGCTTCCTGACGAAGTGGAAGACTTCAAGCACACCCACAGGACAACCATCTGGATAGAAAGCTTCCTGGGACCTTCTTGCACTTCGCAGGATTTCATCAGAGCAGTCAACCTTTGATTATTTAACATCTAGTAAAACCCAGAAAGGATGTCAAGTATGGCGATCTCCTCCAACCGAGAAAAAATCTGCCTGGATGGTGAATGGGCTTTCGTATTCGACCAGACCGGAGAAGGCGTAGATCTGGGTTGGAATGGAGTCGAATACCCGGATAACCAGGCTGAGTGCATGACAGTGCCCGGGATATGGAATCTCACCCACCCGGGAGTAGACGGAGTTGGCTTTTATAAAACCCAATTTAACCTTCCAACCAACTGGCAGGACAAGAAGGTCGAGCTGGTCTTTGAGGGGGTCTCTTACCTGACAGCAGTGTGGGTGAATGGGGAATTTGTGGGAAGTCATGAGGGGGCATTCTCACCGTTCCGGTTTGACATCACCTCCCATCTGCGCTGGAATGAGTCCAATCAGCTGGTGGTGAGAGCGGCTTCGCTCTCAAAGGATAGGGCGGTGGATGGCATCATACTTAAACAAGCGCCTGCAGCCAAGCAAGCCTGGACCTATACCTGCGGTGGAATATGGGGAGAGGTTCACCTGGAGGCACTCCCCAGACTAGCCATCCGGACCGTAAAAGTGACGCCGGACCTCCCAGGGCAGAAAATAATCCTCGACCTGCAGGTTCAGAACACCCATCCCGTGAGCCAGCAAGCTGAGCTGAAGCTGGTCGTTTCCACCAAAACCGATCAGGTGGTGGCTGAGCAGCCCAACCCGGTGTACTTACCCCCAGGGATCAGCCAGTTACACTATCTGATCCCAATCCCCTCTCCGCAACTTTGGACCTGCCAGGACCCGGTGCTTTACCAGCTCCGATGCGCGGTCAGCGATCCCACATCCGGGAGTGTAGATGTCCAAGAGACTCACTTTGGGATGCGCGAATTCACCGTTAAAGACGGGCAGTTCTTTCTAAATGACGAGCCAATTTTCCTGCGGGGGACCCTGCTGCAGCCCGATTACCCGGCTACCCTGATCCCCCCTCCAAGCAAAGAAATGATCGGGAGGGATATCCGGCTGGTAAAAGAAGCCGGGTTCAACCTTCTGCGCATCCATTTGCGCCCTGCCATACAAGAGCTCTTAGACCTGGCCGACGAATTGGGCGTGCTGGTCTATGCAGAGTCCTGCCTGGGTTGGATCAGGGAAAGCCCCCGCATGATGGGACACGGCTTACGAGAAATTGAAACCCTGATCGACCGCGACTACAATCACCCATCCGTGGTATTTTGGGGGATTTATAACGAAAACCCGCCTGCAGCCACTTATAACGGCAGGGAATTGGCCAGCTACGCGCGCTCCCTGGATCCTTCCCGGGTGGTCGTTCATAATTCGGGTGGGTCGATGGCGATCGACCAGGATTTTGGGTGGATCGAGCGCACCTGGGTCTTACCTGCCAACGAGTCTGCCCTCCAGCGGATAATGGACATCCACCTTTACCTGGGTTGTTACCTCGCGAAACCGACCCACCAGTGGCTGCAAGCGGTAGGATCGAAAGCCGTCTCCTCCCAGGTTCTTTATGCTGGTGGTTATGGGTCGGAAGCTGTTTTGGAAGAGTTTGACCGGGAGATGGCCACCTACCGGGGAAAAGTATTTGTCTCGGAGATCGGGTGTGGCGCTTTCAACGACATGGATCAAACCGCGGCAGGATTCCAAGGGAAAGAGAGCTTGGTGGATGCGCGAGAGGTAATCGACCTGCGCAACCAGCTTTACAACGGGTTTGAGCAGCACCACCTGGAACAAGTATTTGGCTCGGTCCCGCGTTTGTTTGAACAGTCCCAGGCCATGCAGAGCCAGGGGATCATGCGCCAGGTCAGCTCGATATTGCAGAACCCGCAAGTCTCAGGCTATATCGTTACGCAGTTCAATGATATGGCCTGGGAAATAGAGGCGGGCCTCGTGGATTTGTGGCGCAACCCCAAGCCAGCCTATGCGGCGTTGAAACGGCTCAACCAGCCTTTTTGCCTGGTGACCTCACCCAGGGAATTCGCTCTCTTCGCTGGCAGCAAAACCCTGGTGGACCTCACCCAGATCAACCAACGCCCCTTGGAAGGTGAAGAGCAGATCGAGATTCTGATCCAGGACAGCTCAGGAGCCATCCTAAGCCGTTGTACTATTCGACCAGCATTTTCTACAGGTATTCACCCCCTCGAAAGTATCTCGTTCACGGCTGGCGATCATCCAGATTCTTACCATATCCAATGCCGGCTGAAGCGAGGGTTGGTAACCCTGGCTGAGGCAGAAGAAACCATCCACTGCCTGCCAAAGATCGATCTGGAGGAGCTCAACACAGATAACCGGGTGATCATCGTCAAGGAGCCTGCCAGGCTTTCTGGCAAAGAATGGTCCGCGGTGCTTGAAAGAGCGAGCCGTGGTCAGCCGGTGATCATTGGGGCAATGCGCCCAGGGGATAAAGTCGCCCAAGAAGCGCTTACGCGTTCTGGCATATCAGTCGAATTACACCCCGGATATGGGAGCTGGCTCGGCTGCCACCATTGGCTGCCTAAGACTGGCCTGACTGCCAATCTGCCGTCAGCAGGTGGATTGGCGGGTGAGGCATATACGGACATCCTGCCTCGCTATATCCTGACCGAGCTGGGCGGGACGCTGCTGGCTGGCAGCATTCGCTCCTCTCAGGATCCCTTCGCTCCAAAAATGATTTCCTGGCGTAGTGACATCGAGCAGGTGTCGTTTGGAAAAGGAAAGATTATCTTCTGCCAATACCGGATTTTTGAACCCGGTTTTTCCCACCCTGTGGCAGCCCACCTGGCGTACAACCTGATCGGTTTGGCATCCAAACCATAAAAAGTACCACCTTCCGGTTTTTGAACGCTTCAAAATAAACAATCAAAATAGAGACGGATGAACGAATGGCAAAAAAATTAGAGACGGAAGAATTAAAAGATTTGGAAAATATGGCCTACCAGATCCGCAGGCTTTCGCTGGAGATGATCTGTTATGGGCAGTGGGGGCACCTGGGCGGCTCATTTTCCCTGGCTGAAATCCTGGCTGTATTATATTTTCAAGCGATGAATATCAGACCAGACAACCCCACCTGGGAAAAACGGGACCGGATAATCCTTTCCAAGGCGCATGGATCCCCTGCCCTTTATGCTGCTATGGCGCTGCGTGGTTTCTTCCCCGTGGAAAAGCTGTATACCTACTGCGAACTGGATGGCATCCTCGAAGGGCATACTGACATGAAAAGGACTCCTGGATTGGAAAGCTCAGGCGGACCGCTGGGGATGGGGCTTTCGGTGGCTGCGGGGATCAGCCTGGGTATGAGGATGAAAGAAGAGACTCGCCTCCGCGTTTACTGCATCCTGGGTGACGGGGAAGTAAATGAAGGCAATATCTGGGAAGCGGCTATGGCGGCGTCTCACTACCATCTAGATAATCTGATTGCCATCATCGATTACAACAAAGTGATGGCGAAAGGCCTGGTCAGTGACCTGATGGGTATTGAGCCGCTCTCAGCCAAATGGTCAGCGTTCGGCTGGGAAGTGATTGAAGTGGATGGACATGACATCGAAGACCTGGCGTCTGCTCTATACCAGGCGCGCTGGATCAAACCGCATGGGGCTCCCATCGTTATCATCGCTCATACGGTCAAGGGCAAGGGAATTGAAGTCGCTGAATTCAACTATAAATGGCACACCCATGCTCCCGATCCACAGACGACGGATATGATGCTGCGTGAGCTGGCCCAGCGGTATGGAAAACCTGAAGAAGGATACAGCCGCCTCAACGAACCAATCAGGAAGGAAACCTTTTATGGCGGAGAATGAACCAGTGAGTAAGATTGAAATGCGGGATGCTTTTGGGGATACCCTGGTTGAGATAGGGCATCAATATCCACAGGTAGTCGTTTTGGACGCGGACCTGAATACATCATCGAAGGCTGTCTATTTTAAAAAAGCGTTCCCCGATCGGTTTATTCAGGTGGGCATTGCTGAACAAAACCTGTTCGGCATGGCTGCAGGATTGGCCCTGACCGGTTATATTCCATTTCCGTCAACCTTTGCCGTTTTTGCCTCACGCCGTGCCCTCGACCAGATTGCCATTTCGATTTGTTACCCAAAACTTAATGTCAAAATCCCGGGTTCTTACGTTGGTCTACCCACAAGCCGGGCTGGCGCATCACATAACTGCATTGAAGATATCGCCATCATGCGGGTCATTCCCAATATGCGGGTGGCGGACCCAGGCGATAACAACGATTTACGCGCCATCATGCATACTGCCGTGGAAACCGATGGGCCGGTCTACTTCAGGATCACGCGCCTGACCGTGGATGATATTTTTGAAGCTGACCATCAATTTGAATGGGGCAAGGGCCGGTTATTAAGGAAAGGAAACGACGTGACCCTTTTTGGGACCGGAATTATGACATCGTTGTGCCTGCGTGCCGCGGATCTGCTGGCGCAGGACGGGATCGATGCTGAAGTGATTCACCTGGCATCTATAAAACCAATCGACCAGGAATTGATCATTGACTCGGTGAAGCGAACCGGCTGCGCGGTCACAGCTGAGAACGCTTCGGTCGTGGGCGGGTTTGGCAGCGCGGTCCTTGAGGCGCTCGCTGATCGCTATCCAGTGCCACTGCTGCGAATCGGTGTGCAGGATCGCTGGGTAGACAGCGGTGGTATTGATGAGCTATTTACCTTTCACAAGATGCAGCCCGTTGATATTGCCTCCGCCGCCCGTCAGGCAATCCAGCTAAAACGTCCCTTTCAGATCTCAAAGAGCGGGTGATATGAGCATCCTAGAGAACCCTGATCAATTCTTTTCGCAATACATCTTGCTCAGCGGCATGGCTCATCTGGGTCCTGAAAAGGAAGGGAACCCTGCTCTGCTTGGGAAGAGACTGGGGTTGTTAAACGGTTCGTCATGGATCACGGCATGGAGCAATTATTTTGGGCGATTGTATTTACCCGGTGTGCACCTTGTGAACATTGGCAACGAGGCCATTCAGCTAAATTTCATGCAGGCTTACGCCAACGGGGAATCCTGCCCGCCCCAGGCCAATATTGACCGTTTTGTGCAATACGCCAAAGACCTGGTTGAACTGGCGCAGGTGGATGCTGTTTTAATAACCTGTTCAACCATGAACCGTAGTTATCAACAGGTTTCAAGCGCACTGGAGCCTTATGGGGTGCCGGTCATCCAGATCGATATGCCCATGATGGAGAAAGCGGTGAGTTATGGGGGAAAAATCCTGGTCATTGCCACGCACGGCCCGACCGTTGCCAGCACCCAGGAGCTTCTTGCTGCGACTGCCAGAAGACAGGGTAAAACCGTGGCATTTGATGGAATGACGGTTGAAGAAGCATGGCACAGGCTGGAGACGGGCGATGTGGCGGGGCATAACCAGGTGTTGGCAGACGCGATTGCAGCTCAGCCGGCTGGCGAATATAGCTGTGTTGTCCTGGCGCAGCTTTCGATGAGCGCTTTCCTGTTTTCTTACCCGGACCCGGTTACCCAGTTAGGCATTCCGGTACTCACCAGTGGACAGTGCGGTTTCGAGTATGCTTGCAAAATTTTAAAGAACATTCCTGGCTAATTGACTTATGAATACTCCCAGGGAACGTGTGCTGCAGACATTGGCTTTTCAGGAAACAGACTTTGTCCCGTATCACATTATGTTTGATGAAGCCATTGCTACGAAGCTTAGGGGGTTACCCGGTGATCCGTTTCATTTTTCACAATTCACAAACCACCTTCCCTTTATTAATCTAGAAGCAAAACAATTTTGGACCACATCGGATGGCTATTCCGATGAGTTTGGCAGTGTATGGAAAACTCTTAACCAGGTTCCTCACCTGGTTGAATACCCTTTGAAACAGCCAACCCTGAAAGGTTATTCATTCCCGGAAGTAAATGTTGAAGATTATGTGACAGATATTGAAAGATTCCTCACTGAACATCGCCAGCACTTTGTGCTTTGCGGTATGGTACAGGGTTTTTATGATCGGGGATGGTCGCTCAGAGGAACAGAGAATTTCTTAATCGATTTCATTGAAAATCCACTATTTACCGGGCAGCTCTTTGAAGCGCTAACTGATTATTACTTGCGATTATTGGATGATATCGCCCGCTTTCCCTTTGATGGGATCCGTTTTGGCGATGATTGGGGTGCTCAACGGGGTATGCTGATGGGTCCAACGCGCTGGCGAAAGTTTATCAAGCCGGGATTGACAAAGATTTTTGATAAAGCGCGCCGGCAAGGACTGGTTGTAATGGTCCACAGTGACGGCGATATCATGGAAATAATTCCAGACTTGATAGAGATCGGGGTCCAGATTCTCAACCCTATACAACCAGAATCGATGGATATTTTCAAAATTAAACGCTTGTTTGGAAGTAATCTTTGCTTAAATGGCGGGATTAGCTCTCAATATACCCTGCCCATGGGTACAGCAGCAGATGTCCGGCAAGAGGTAACCGCCTGCCTGCGTTACCTTGCACATGGTGGCGGATATGTGATTGGACCGACAAAAGGCATCTTAGCGGACACTCCCTTCGAGAACACGGTTGCCCTGGTTGAAACGATCCTGAATCAACCAGCGAAACCCCTGCCAGTGACAGAAAGCCTTCCAGATAGCGTTCCAGAATTGGAAAAAGTATACAAGGCATTTCATTCATGCCGGATTATCTCTGCCAAAAGTCATTTCACAGAATTCAACATTTCTAAAGGCAGTAATTGCGCGGGTGGCGCAGGACGATAATTTTGACACCCAGCTTTACGAGTATAATTCTTAGCAATTTCAACAATAAAACCCCCAAGGAGGAATAGGGAATGAAAAGAAACAATTATTTCCTGAGATTAACACAGCAAACCCCAACCGAGTTTTGGATCAACAACCCGACACGTGAACATGCTGACTTGGCGATTGCCAATGGGGCCACCGGTTGCACCAACAATCCTTCTTATACCCAGAAAATGGTGGATCACCCCTCAGAGTCGGCCTATGCGCTGCAAATATTGGATGAAACCCTGCGCGACTATGCCGATGATGACGAAGCCATTGCAGAATTTCAGCGCCGCCTGGTCAAGCCCATTGCTGAAAAGTTCCTTCCCATTTTTACTCGCACCCACGGATCCCAGGGTTATGTTTCCATCCAGGGCGACCCTGTTCACGAGGACGATCCCGATGTGATCATCAAAGAAGCTGTTGAAAATCGCAAAGTCGCTCCCAATATCTGCTGCAAGATACCCACCACCCATTCCGGTCTGGCAGCCATGGAATACCTTGTCGGGCAGGATATCCCCCTCAATGCTACAGAGATCTTTGGCATTGCCCAGGCTGTTCAAATGATCGAAACGTACCAGAGAGCTTCGATGAAAACCGGAAAATCCCCAATACTCTTCATTTCACACATTGCCGGTATCTACGATGATTATTTTGATAATGTTGTCCGGGAGCAAAACATCGATATATCGCCAGATGTGCTCGTGCAGGCCGGCATGGCAGTGGCGCGCAAGCTGTATGCAATTATGGAAGAGCGCAAGCATCCTGCCGTGCTCATCGCGGGCGGCGCCCGCAAACTTCACCACTTCACAGAGATGGTAGGTGGCAAGGTTTGTTGTACCATCAATTGGGAAGGGACCGCCGATCAA
>Ga0315284_10010217_pt1 | contig 13375 bp, 12 predicted proteins | sample YL17G09_16_MG_FD_203696 | JGI IMG/M metagenome (GOLD analysis project Ga0315284, IMG submission 203696) | Sediment microbial communities from Yellowstone Lake, YNP, Wyoming, USA - YL17G09_16 | ecosystem: Environmental > Aquatic > Freshwater > Lake > Sediment | place: USA: Wyoming | collected...
CCGGCACAGATTAAAACCCCTGGAAATGTTGCTTCAAAAAGCTCGCATTTTGGCCCATCAGGAAAAGCACGATTGAAAAAAGCCAAAACAAAACCGCTCTTATCAAAATCGCTTTAAAACATACAATAACCAGATTGATAGAATTATACGCTTTCTATTACACAAAATGAATAAAATTGTCTAAAACAAACCCCCATATTAATTGTTTATAAATAACAGGAAACTCATATTTTCTAATTTATATCAAGCGTATAGTTAAATAGTAATTAAATCAATTGAAAATAATAATTGTATGATCGCAAAAAAACATAATATTTCTAAATCGCCTGATTTGGCTAAATTACAGCAAGTTGTGATTGATTACAGGACAAGGATTTATATTTCACATAATGCTAATCCAGAGGAAGCCAGGAACCGTTATATATCGCGGTTCGGTTATAAAAAATCCTAAGGTTTTGTTGCATGTTAGTGGAAGCTGAATTGTGAACCAAGTATTCCAAATAACCATTATTTTTGATGGATAAAGGAGCTAGGATAATAGCTTATCATGTCATAAATCATTTCTGGTCATGGCAATACTATTTTCAAATCTTACAATTAAAAACATAACCCTGAAAAACAGGATAGTAGTTTCTCCGATGTGCCAATACTCTGCAAATGAAGGATTTTCAGGTGATTGGCATCTTGTGCATTTGGGAAGCAGGGCTGTGGGTGGTGCAGGATTGGTTATTTCCGAAGCTACCGCTGTCTCACCTGAGGGACGTATTACTCCAGGAGATCTGGGAATCTGGAAAGACGAGCACATCCCGGGACTTAAGCGAATTGTTGATTTTATCCATCAACAGGGTGCTGTTGCGGGTATTCAGTTGGCCCATGCAGGAAGAAAAGCATCCTGTGCGGTCCCCTGGGAGGGTGCAAAACAACTTTCTAAAACCCAGGGAGGCTGGCAGACTGTTGCCCCCAGCGATTTGCCTTTCAATGACAATGACGGGATTCCTGTATCATTGGACGAACCGGGTATCCTGAAAGTGATAGAGGATTTTAAAGTTGCTGCTGAACGAGCTTTGCATGCAGGTTATAAATTGGTCGAAATCCACAGTGCCCACGGGTATCTGCTGCACGAATTTTTATCTCCGCTTAGCAATCACAGAACTGATCAGTAGGGTAACGACATTCTCATTACATAAATTGCAATAGGAAAAGTCGCTGCAAATTCCCAGGAACAAAAAAATATAATGGTCAATTCTTTCATACAATATCAAAAATAAATAAGTTTAATCATAATATATGGCGTATATTTGGCTATTGTAAAAATGATTGCAACTAGTTCGTTTCCCAATCGCACTTCTGATCACTGTTTTATCTAATTCTGGTTAAGAGCAAAAACAGAACAGCTCTTATGATAATCATTTTAAAATATACAATGACCAGATTGATAGATTTTTATAGTTTCCTTATACAAATAGGGATAGAAACAGTTTAAACAAACCGTTATAATAATGGTTTATCTATATCAGGAAGCTTATATTTTTTTGACTTATATCGAGTTTCTATTAAATAGTAATTACATAAATTGAAAAGAATAATTGTATGATTGAAAAAAAACAGAATAATATTAAATCGCCTGATCTGACTAAATTGCAGGAAGTTGTGATTGATTACAGGACAAGAATATATATTGCCCATAATGCTAATCCCGAGGAGGCCAGGAGTCGCTATTTATCACGGTTTGGTTACAAGAAAGCCTGAAGGTTTTTGTTCACAGTTTGGAAGAAGTGGAATTGTCAGTTGCATAAAAAAAAAGTCCCGCTGTTGGCGGGACCTAAAATTTTAAATGTTGATAGTATTATAAACTATGCCAGTTTAACATTTACTGCATTTAAGCCTTTTTTTCCTTCTTCCAAATCAAAGGTTACTTCATCATTCTCGCGGATGCTGTCTTTTAATCCGGATGAATGTACAAAGTATTCTTTTGATGAATTTGCGTCTTTAATGAATCCAAATCCTTTTGATTCATTATAAAATTTTACTGTTCCGTTGTTCATAATATAGATTTAAATTATGCGCGTAAGGTACGCTTAATTATCGAGATTTCACCTTTTATAAAATACATAAAAGGCAATAAAACGTACTTTTTCTGCTAACTATCTACCAGACTGTCGTTTAATCCTTTTTTCCTGGTTTCTTCCTTTTTCAAGCATCCAGTTAACTCCCGGATTTTTATCGAATGTTTTTGAAATGATATCAACAACTTTATCCTTATCATATTGGGTTGCTTTTCTCATATACAGTATTCAGAAAGAAAGGTGAAAATAGAAAAAGTAAGATAACGCAGGAAATAATTAAAATAGTAAATTAGCATATTATTCATTAATTCAATAAAAACATGATTTTAGCTATTCTGATTATTCTTGTTGTTCTTGTATTTTTAGTTATCGGACTATATAACAGACTGGTAAAATTAAGGAACAACCGCGAAAATGCCTTTGCAGATATCGATGTGCAGTTAAAACAAAGACTCGATTTAATACCACAGCTGGTTGAGGCGGTTAAAGGCTATATGAAACACGAAAGTACTGTTCTAAACGACATTACCAATGCCCGTACTAATGCATTAAAGGCAACGAGTATAAATGAAAAAATTGCTGCTGAAACACAACTTTCCAGTGCTTTACAAGGACTTCAGGTGGCTGTTGAAGCCTATCCCGATTTAAAAGCAAGTCAGAACTTCATACAGCTCCAGGAAGAAATATCCGATATCGAAAACAAACTGGCTGCTGTACGCAGATTTTTCAATTCGGCCACTAAAGAGCTTAACAATGCCGTTCAAACATTTCCCTCCAACATCCTGGCAGGAATGTTTGGTTTTCAGCGTGAACCGATGTTCGATTTAGGTCCTGATCAAAGGGCAAAATCAGAGGAAGCGCCAAAATTAAATTTTTAGTATCGAATGAAATTTGTTGGGCTCCAAACCCAAATCTGGAAGAACAATATTAAATCAATAGTATTGTTGGTTTTGTTTCCTGCCATAATTTTCCTGCTGGTATGGCTCTTTTTCTATTTTATACTGGAACAACCCGAACAGAGGATTTATTATACCAACCAGACCTTTCTGAAATTTATTCCCTGGGTATCAATAGCTGTTTTTGTATGGTTTATCATAGCATACTTTTCCCATTCAAGTATGATACAGAAAGCAACCGGTTCTGTGCCGCTCGAACGTATGGAAAACAAGAGGGTATATAATCTGGTAGAGAACTTGTGCATCAGTTGCGGAATGAAGATGCCTATAATCAACCTTATTGAGGATGATTCGCTGAATGCTTTTGCCAGTGGCATCAACACATCGAGTTTTACGATATCCTTATCCAGGGGTATTATTGACAAGCTAAACGATGAGGAACTGGAGGCAGTTATTGCCCATGAGGTTACACACATCAGAAACCGAGATGTCAGATTATTGATTGTGTCAATTATTTTTGTCGGCATATTTTCCTTTGTTACCGAAGCCCTCTTTCGCGCCGTAAGATTTGGTAGTGGTGGCAAGGGTAAAAAAGATGGAAGAATAATTCTAATTGCGTTGCTTTTGGCAGCAATAGGGTATTTATTATCCAGTATCTTCAGGTTTGCACTCTCAAAAAAACGTGAGTATATGGCTGATGCCGGTTCCGTCGAGATGACAAAAAACCCATTGGCTCTGGCTTCTGCATTGGAAAAAATTTCTCAGGATTCACGAATCGAAGCCGTAAACCGAATGGACGTTGCACAGCTTTTTATCGACAACCCGAAAGCTAAGGAGAAAATTAACAGTTCATTTTCCTTCTCTTCTATTTTTGCTACCCATCCTCCAATTGAAAGGAGAATAGAACTACTTAAGCAATTCTAAGACACAGGATCCAGGTGTTCGCTCTCTGTCCAACCTTAACCACGAAGATAGCTCTTACATTAACCCTCTCCCAATACGAACTTGTCCCGGTCAATCTCTACTAAAAATCGAGAAGGCAAATGAAAGAAAGCATCATAGGAATAAATATTTCGGGGAACAGTGATATAAAGTTCTTCCTTAGCCCTGCTGCAGGCCACATAGAATAGCCTTCTCTCCTCCTCCATCTCCTCGATGTCGGTAGCACGGATGGAGGGAAACATGCCATCCAGGGCATGGGCATAAAATTGACCTTGTATTTCGAAAAATCCAGATCGGTTACCGATCTTATATCAGGAACACGTTGCTCTATAGACGCTGCAATCCTTTGAAGCTCCAAAATCTTTTTTTCAAGCTTTGTCGAAACGGGTAAAACAGGAAAATCGGCAGCAGACAGGGTCTGAAAACTAACCGGTTTTGTATCGGTTGATGTGGTTTGGAGACCGGTTTCGCGTGGTATGATCTGGCTGAGGAATTTATTCAGGAGTTCCTGGCGGTCTTCAACAATCTGCCCGGACAAGTCTTCCTCCTGATGCGATGTCATCAACTCGGCGGGTTTATTCGGTTTGTTTTCCAAAGCCCTTTTAATGCGTTCAAAAAGCCCCATATTTTGATTATTTGCCCGTCAAAATCCCAGGGGATAATATAAGAAATTTATCTAAGGTAAATATGAATGCATATGATTAATGAGAAATCATATTCATGGTATTGTGGTAAATGATAATGTCTAATATAACCTATTCCTCTTTTCCATCAGCTTATCATCCGTTATATAGTCATCATACTGTATCTGCTTGTCGATCATTCCTTTGGGGCCTATCTCAATAACCCGGTTACACACGGTCTGAATAAACTCATGGTCGTGTGAGGACATAAGAATATTGCCTTTGAACTTAATCAAGGTATTGTTGAAAGCCTGGATCGATTCGAGATCGAGGTGGTTGGTTGGCGTATCCAGAAGCATAACATTGGCATTGCGTATCATCATACGTGCAATCATGCAGCGGACTTTTTCACCTCCGGAAAGAACATTGGCTTTTTTATAAATTTCTTCCCCGGAAAAAAGCATTTTACCAAGAAATCCTCTCAGGTATAATTCACTGGTATCTTCGGAATATTGTGCCAACCAATCCAATAAGGTAATGGCCTGTTCGAAAAACTTCTCATTTTCCAGCGGAAGATAAGCTTTTACGATGGTTTGTCCCCATTCAAAAGAGCCGTTATCAGGTTTTTCATGGCCCTTGATAATCTCAAAAAAAACTGTCATAGCCCTGGAATCCCTGGAAAGAAATACAATTTTATCATTCTTATGAATGGTAAAATGAAGATCTCTGAAAAGTGATTTACCTTCAACACTTTTGCTAAGGCCCTTCACGGTTAAAATATTATTACCCGGTTCACGCCCGGGTGTAAATATAATGCCCGGATATTTGCGGGTAGATGGCTTGATTTCTTCGATATTTAACTTCTCGATCATTTTTTTACGGCTGGTGGTTTGTTTTGATTTGGATACATTCGCACTGAACCGGGCAATAAATTCCTGTAACTCCTTTTTCTTTTCCTCCGCCTTTTTATTCTGCGCAAGTTGTTGTCTCAGGGCCAACTGACTTGATTCATACCAGAAACTGTAATTGCCGGCAAAAAGTTGCACCCTGCTAAAATCAATATCCACGATGTGTGTGCAGATTGAATCCAAAAAATGACGATCGTGGGAAACGACTAAAACCGTATTGTCAAATTCGGAAAGGTAGTTCTCAAGCCAGTTTACTGTTTCAAGATCGAGATCATTGGTAGGCTCATCCAGCAATAGATTGTCAGGTTTGCCGAATAGGGCCTGGGCTAAAAGAACCTTGACCTTTTCTTTTCCGTTTAATTCTTTCATTAACTTATGATGCAGCTCTTCCCTGATCCCCAAACCACTTAGCAATTGAGCAGCGTTACTTTCAGCATTCCAGCCATCCAATTCATTGAAAATTTCCTCAAGTTCAGATGCTCGTATCCCATCCTTTTCAGAAAAATCTGTTTTAGCATACATTTGCTCCTTTTCCTTCATGATTTTCCATAATTGAGCGTGTCCCATTAAGACTGTATCAAGCACCACACAATCATCGAACTCAAAATGATTTTGCTTCAACACCGATAATCTTTCTCTTTGTCCAAATGTGACATTCCCGGTCCTGCTTTCCACTTCACCATAAAGCATTTTGAGAAAGGTGGATTTCCCGGCTCCGTTGGCACCGATTACTCCGTAGCAATTTCCGGATGTAAAATTCAAATTGACATCCTGAAATAATATGCGCCTTCCAAACTGTACACTAAGATTTGATACTGTAATCATGAAGGAATCTGTCTTTTAAGTAATTGAGTTTAACAGGTAGTATTATTGACTAAAAGCCCGCAAAAGTAAGCAATTATTTTTAAAAAAAAGGCACTGGGCACTAGGTACTAGGCATTGGATTTTTAATCCTTTATCTATTGCCTAACGGCTATTGCCTAATAACCTAATCTTTAATTTCCTGGTGGTATTGCTGCAGTGATTTAACCTGATACTCCCCGGTCCGTCTGTCTTTTATGCCCTTTGTCGCAGCCAGTGCAGCGGAAGTAGTTGTTATGTAAGGAACTTTGTACTTAATTGCATTTTTTCTGATGTACGAATCGTCGTATTCACTCAGTTTGCCGGCAGGGGTATTAATAACCAGGTTGATCTCGCCATTTTTAATAGCATCAACGATATTGGGCCGGCCTTCATATATCTTCTTAATTAATTCAGCTTCAATACCCTGTTGATTCAGAAAACGCAAGGTCCCTTCCGTTGCCAGAATTCTGAATTGCATTTCTTTGAAATTACGGGCCACCTGGATGATCCGTTCCTTATCACGATCGGCGATGGTAATTAAAACTGTACCTTCGACGGGGAGACTGGTTTGGGTGGCTTCCTGTGATTTAAAGAATGCCATGCCATAAGTGTCTGCCAGTCCCAACACCTCCCCTGTGGAGCGCATTTCAGGACCCAGGAGAGGATCTACACTCGGAAACATATTGAAAGGGAACACTGCCTCTTTTACACCAAAATGGCTGAATTTCTTCTCTTTCAGGTTGAAATCTGCAAGTTTCTTTCCCAGTAATAATTGGGTGGCAATGGTAGCCATTGATATATTACAAACCTTTGAAACCAGAGGTACTGTGCGGGAGGCTCTGGGATTTGCTTCGAGAATATACACTGTATCTTCAAAAATGGCATACTGTATATTCATCAAACCCACAACGTTCAATTCAATGGCTATTTTCCTGGTGTATTCCTTAATTGTCTTCACGTGCTGCTCAGGAATTATTACCGGGGGAATCACACAGGCAGAATCACCGGAATGGATACCGGCATATTCAATATGTTGCATAACAACCGGAACGAAGGCATCTGTTCCATCGGCAATGGCATCGGCCTCCGCTTCAATTGCGTCTTCAAGAAATTTATCAATCAGCAATGGCCGGTCGGGCGAAACATCCACAGCTGCTGCAACATATTGTTCCAGCATTTCCTCATCCAGAATGATTTTCATAGCCCGCCCGCCTAAAACATAGGAGGGTCTCACCATTAACGGATAGCCGATTTTGTTGGCAATGTCAAGGGCTTCTTTCAAGGTACTGGCCATTCCCGATTCAGGTTGCGGAATTCCCAACTTATCCATCACATGACGGAAACGGTCGCGGTCTTCTGCCAAATCAATGGTTTCGGGTGTGGTACCCAGGATCTTAACCCCGGCTTCGGCAAGTTCCTTTGCCAGATTCAGCGGTGTTTGTCCTCCAAACTGAACAATAACACCTTCGGGCTTTTCCTTATGGTAAATGCTCAGAACATCTTCAGCAGTGAGAGGTTCAAAATAAAGTTTATCGGAAGTATCATAATCGGTGGATACTGTTTCAGGATTGCAGTTCACCATAATGGACTCGTATCCGGCTTCACGGATAGCAAAGGCAGCATGCACACAACAGTAGTCAAACTCAATACCCTGACCAATTCTGTTAGGGCCACCTCCCAGTACCATTATCTTTTTCCTGCTACTTACATTCACCTTGTCAGGGGCATTATAGGTGGAGAAGTAATAGGCTGCATTTTCAACCCCGCTGACTGGAACAGGCTCCCATGACTCTGTCACACCCAATGTAATGCGTTTATCTCTGATGTCTTTTTCTGAAATCTTCAGCAAACGGGCGAGATACTTATCGGCAAATCCATCCTTTTTGGCTTCAATGAGCAATGCATCGGGCAAGGAGCCCTTGACTGCCAGAAGTTTTTCTTCCAGTTCAACCAGTTCCTTCATTTGCGAAATGAACCAGGCTTTAATAAAAGTTTTTTTAGAAAGGTCTTCAACGCTGGCACCCTTGCGCAAAGCTTCATACATAATAAACTGCCTTTCACTTGAGGCATGGTTCAGGAGAATCATTAATTCATGCAGAGATTTCCGGTGGAAATCCTTGGCAAAGCCCAGACCATATCGTCCAATCTCCAGTGAGCGAATGGCTTTCTGCAAGGCTTCTTTGTAATTTTTACCGATGCTCATTACTTCACCAACAGCATGCATTTGGGTACCAAGTTTGTCCTCAAGGCCCTCAAATTTTTCAAAAGCCCAGCGTGAAAATTTCACAACCACATAATCACCTGAAGGGGTATATTTATCCAATGAACCACTGCGCCAATAGGGTATTTCATCCAGGGTCATACCACCTGCCAGAAGCGAGGATATAAATGCAATCGGGAATCCGGTAGCTTTTGAAGCCAGCGCTGAGGAGCGCGATGTACGCGGATTAATCTCGATAACCACTACCTTGTCCGTTTTTGGATCATGAGCAAACTGCACATTGGTACCTCCGATAACTTCAATGGCTTCAACTATATCGTATGAATATTTTTGAAGACGTTTTTGCAATTTCGGGGAAATAGTCAGCATGGGTGCCGTACAAAATGAATCACCGGTATGCACTCCCATGGCATCCACGTTTTCGATAAAGCAAACGGTTATCATCTGGTTTTTGGCATCCCTGACAACTTCCAACTCCAGTTCTTCCCAACCCAGCACAGATTCTTCAATCAATACCTGATTTACAATACTGGCCGATAAACCCCGGCTAGCAATAGTCCGCAGTTCCTCCACGTTGTATACCAAACCACCACCGGTTCCGCCCATGGTATAGGCTGGCCTGATAACAACCGGATATCCCAATTCTTCAGCAACTTTTTCCGCATCTTCAACAGTATTCACAGCTGTACTTTTAGGCATTTCGATACCCAGGCGGTTCATGGTTTCCTTAAAGGCCACGCGATCCTCGCCTCTTTCGATAGCATCGATATTAACACCGATAACCTGAACGTTGTATTTTGCCAAAATACCTTTTTTGGCCAATAAGGATGACAAATTCAAACCAGTCTGTCCTCCAAGGTTTGGAAGAAGAGCATCTGGCCTCTCCTTTTTTATAATCTCTGTGAGGGCATATTCATTCAACGGTTCAATGTAGGTTACATCTGCCGTGCCGGGATCGGTCATGATTGTAGCAGGATTGGAATTTACCAGTACAATCTTATAGCCCAAGGAGCGCAATGCTTTACAGGCTTGCGTTCCCGAGTAGTCAAATTCGCAGGCCTGACCGATAATAATCGGACCTGATCCAATTATCAGCACTTTGTCAATATCATTCCGTTTTGCCATAATATGATTTTTATTTCATAGCGTATGTAAAGAAATAATCAAGGTGAATATACGCTGCAATATAAATAATCTATTTGATTGTCGAAAAAAAATAAACCATTTGCTTGTCATCCATTCTTACTGTAGTTATTTCCATCAAGCAGGCATTAAGATCAGCTAAACCGGCCCGTATCAAAAAAGGCACCCTTATGAAGGATGCCTTTTTATTAAAATCAATTGACAACTAATTACTTATTCCAGCGTGTTTTTTTCCTGTAGTTTTCCCAACGAGGCTAATCCACCGAGTACACCCAGATTCATAGAATCGAGGGCACTACTGGGAACAAGGATTAATGAGCTTTTTTCTTTCAAACCTTCACCGATAATGTTCATCGCTCTAAGTTGCAGTGCAACCGGATTGTTTATGTATTGTTCGCTGGCTTTGGCAAACTTCTCTGCAATTTCAGTTTCTGCGGTACCCAGTATTACACGAGCCCTTCTTTCCCGCTCTGCCTGGGCCTGCTTGCTCATGGCATCGGCTAATCCCTGGGGTATAGTTATTTCCTTTATACCCACATTCTGACAGGTTATGCCCCAAGAGTTTGTACTTTCATCCAGTACTACCTGTAATGCATTGGCTATTTTCTCACGATCCTGCAATAAATCGGACAATTCATGCTTACCAATAATATCTCTTAATCCGGTTTGTGCTAAATATTCAATAGCCGCGTTGTAATCCTGTACTTCCAGCGCTGATTTTTCCACATCCCATACGGTCCAATAAAGCACAGCAATTACATTTACAGGAACAGTGTCTTTTGTAAGTGTTTGTTCTGCTTTAAAATCAGTTACCCTGATACGTTGATCAATATAATCCATAATTCGGTCAAGGACGGGTATAATAAAGAAAATGCCAGGACCTTTTAAGCCCCGATATTTTCCCATACGCAATACAACTGCTTTTTCCCACTGATCAGCAATTTGGATGGATGAAGAAAAAAGTGCCGAAAGTATAAGCAGCCCTATTAACATTGGTTGGGAAATAACCTTTACGTAAAATAATCCGATAACAATCCCTGTCAATATAACCAAAACGGTTAACGAAATAGGGTTGAAATAGTTTTTAGTAATAATTTTAGTTTTCATAGTGTTTATGTTTTTGAAGTTCAAGAATTAAATCGTCAATAGAAAACCCATAAGCGAATGCTATGGTCATAAATTCCCGGCAGATGTCCTGAATTTTAGTTTGTTTTTCCTTTTCGGACAGGACTATTTCACTTTTATTGATAAAAGTACCGGTACCCTGGTGTGTTTCCAGAATATTCTGGATTTCAAGTTCCTTATAGGCCTTGGCAACCGTATTAAGGTTAACTTTAATTTCGACCGCCAAAGACCTGACTGTTGGCAACTGCTCCCCGACCATCAGTTTTCCTGATGCTATTCCAAATTTTATCTGGTCAATGATCTGACGGTAAAAGGGAGCGCCTGTTTTTGGATCTAAAATAAATTTAATCATTGTAGTATTATACTATTGTTATATTTTACTAGTACAAATATAGTACTTGATTTTCATTTTAGCAAGAAAAATTAAAAAAATCTCTCCTGGAATACTTTATTTATCCTGTGATAATTGATTACATCGAACCAACTTTTATTGTTTCTTTGCTCTTTCTTTCATCTTTGATTTAACCATGAAAAAGGCTTCAGGTATAAAGGAAATAAGTACCAACGGCAAAACTTCTATTTTTAGCTTGCTAAAGCCTTACACAGGAATGGTTATTCTTCTGGTTGTATTTGCATTGCTTGGAAATGGTATTAACCTGGTTATCCCCATCATCATTTCACGGGGAATAGACGCTTATAGTAATGGCAATCTGATCTTCAGGGCCGTGATCACAAGTTTCTTATTGGCTGCTTTTTTTATACTTGTCTTCACCTACCTGCAGGGTGTTGTTCAGACCTATACCTCAGAAAGGGCCGCCAGGGATCTCCGGAAGAGATTATCAGATAAAATTTCCCGACAGTCATTTGCCTATATTTTACATACAAGTCCTTCACGTTTGCTCACCAACCTGACTTCAGACATCGATTCAATAAAAATGTTTATTTCACAAGCTGTTGTATCCATAGTATCATCGGTATTTATCATTATCGGAGCCAGTGTAATGTTGTTATCCATTAACTGGAAGCTGGCACTGGCTGTTCTTACCATCATACCTGTTATCGGTGGCGCTTTTTATATTATGTTGCGCAAAGTCAGGGTATTATTTAAAAGGAGTCGTGAAGTGATCGACTGGCTCAACAGGGTGATCAATGAGAGCATACTCGGAGCTACACTTATTCGGGTCCTTAATTCCCAGCAACAGGAATACCAAAAGTTTATAATGTCTAATGCAGCATCACGTGATCTTGGACTGGCCATTTTAAGCCTTTTTGCAGCCCTGATACCCGTAATCACCTTTGTCAGCAATTTGGCAATGCTAACTGTACTTGCCCTGGGAGGTCATTTTGTAATAACAGGGACTATGAGCCTGGGTAGTTTTGCAGCTTTTAACAGCTATATTTCCATTTTGATCTTCCCTATCCTGGTCATTGGATTTATGAGTAATATTATTGCACAGGCAACAGCTTCGTACCAGCGAATACAGGAAGTGCTTGGCACACCTGAAACAGCTGATGCGGGCAGTTTTGAAGGTGTTTTATCCGGTCATATAGAATTGAAGAAAATCTCTGTTTTGTATCGAGAAAAACCCGCGCTGAAAAATGTTGAGATGGAAATAAAACCTGGCTCTAAAACGGCTATCATCGGACCGACAGCGGCCGGAAAGACCCAGTTGTTATATCTGCTTACGGGATTGATCAAACCGGACACCGGGGAAGTACTGTATGACGGTAAATCTATCACTGATTACAGAAAAGATGTATTTTACCGTCAGGTAGGTTTTGTTTTTCAGGACAGCATTATTTTCAACATTAGCCTTCGGGAGAACATTGCCTTCAGTGAGCATGTATCGGATGCAATGCTGGAGAGGGCCATTGAAACTGCTGAATTGAAGAGCTTTATCGATGCTCTTCCTGACAAGCTGAATACGGTTGTTTCTGAGCGTGGGACCAGCTTGTCAGGTGGCCAGAAACAACGCATTATGCTGGCCAGGGCTTTGGCTTTAAATCCGCGTATCCTCTTGCTGGATGATTTTACAGCCAGGGTAGACAAAAGAACTGAGCGAAAAATCATGGAAAACGTACAGGTTAATTACCCAGGCATAACCATACTTACCATTACCCAGAAGATCGCTTCGGTAGAGCATTATGAGCAGATAATTCTACTGATGGAGAGTGAAATTATTGCAGTTGGAACTCATAATACCCTGATCCAGAGCTGTCCTGAATACGTGCAAATCTACAACTCACAGCGCAGCACCAGCCATTATGACTTACAATCTTAATATAGGAAGTCCGGAAAAGAAGCGCACGAAAACTTTCGCCGCGCTTAAAAAACTGCTCGTGATCCTGGCTGATGAGAAAAAAAGCCTGGTCTTAGCGCTTACAACTATTCTGATCCATTCTTCCCTTACCCTTATTGGTCCTTTGTTGATAGGTCATACCATTGACACCTATGTTCAGACCAAACAGTACCATGGTGTTTTGGTCTTTTCTGGAATATTACTCAGTATGTATCTTATATCCCTTGTAACAAGCTATCTGCAAACCAAATTGATGGGAGGTGTTGGTCAACGGGTTCTGTACAAACTGCGCAATGCTATTTTTAATA
>Ga0315284_10010218_pt1 | contig 13375 bp, 11 predicted proteins | sample YL17G09_16_MG_FD_203696 | JGI IMG/M metagenome (GOLD analysis project Ga0315284, IMG submission 203696) | Sediment microbial communities from Yellowstone Lake, YNP, Wyoming, USA - YL17G09_16 | ecosystem: Environmental > Aquatic > Freshwater > Lake > Sediment | place: USA: Wyoming | collected...
CTCCTCGACAACAAGGAGACGGCGAAGGCCACCCACCTGCTCAAGACGTACATCATGGAGAACCTCAACCGGGAGCTGAACCTGTTCACCGTCGAGGTGCCGCTCATCGTCACCCAGGAGAGCGGCGTCAACGACTATCTCGACCGTGACGGTTCGCGCACTCCCATCGACTTCCCCTGCGGGCTGGGGCTCGAGAAGCGCATGGAGTGCCAGGTGGTGCAGGCCGCGACCAAGTGGAAGCGGATGGCGCTCAAGACCTTCCTGTGCGACGTCGGCGAGGGCCTCAACACCGACATGCGCGCGGTGCGCAAGGACTACTTCCTCGACCACGACCACTCGTCCTACGTGGACCAGTGGGACTGGGAGAAGCGCATCACCGCCGACATGCGCAACCTCGACTACCTGAAAGACACGGTGCGCAAGATCTGGAAGGTGATCAAGGGCGCCGAGACCTTCATGCTCAAGGAGTTCCCCAAGCTGAAGGACCCGCGCTATCCGGAGCTGCCCGAGGAGCTGAAGTTCCTGCACGCCGAGGAGATCCTCGACATGTACCCGGATCTGCCGCGCAAGCAGCGCGAGTCGCGGGTCATCTCCGAGCATTACCCGGCGATCTTCATCATCGGCATCGGCTGGGTGCTCAAGGACGGCTATCCGCACGAGATGCGGGCCGCCGACTACGACGACTGGGTCACGCCGACGGTCTCCGAGAAGGGCCAGCCGATGCACGGCCTCAACGGCGACATCCTGGTGTGGAACCCGGTGACCAAGCGGCGCCACGAGCTGACCTCGATGGGGGTGCGCGTCACCAAGGAGACGCTGCGCCAGCAGCTCGAGATCACCGGCCAGATGGACTTCCTCAAGCTGCCCTACCACCAGGCGATCCTCAACGACCAGATCCCGCTGTCGATCGGCGGCGGCATCGGCCAGTCGCGCACGGCCATGCTGCTGCTGCGCAAGGCGCACCTGGGCGAGGTGAGCGTCACGGTGTGGCCGAAGGCGCTCAAGGAGATCTGCGAGAAGAAGAACATCCACGTGCTGGAGTAGCGGCCACGCGCGGCCGCGCGGCATCCGGGCGGGGCGAAGGGGGGCGGCGCCGTGGGCGCGCGCCCCCCGATTCGTCGGTGCCGGCCGGGGCGCGAGGGGGCGGCGCCCCGGCCGCCCGCCGGGCCCGGACGCCGACTTTGCACCCCGCGGGCATTCCGCGCTTGGCCCGGGGGGCGCCGCTAGAGTAGGGTTCTACGCACTATCGGACGGGGCTCGGGGGCAGGCAGTCCCGCAGCCACCGTTCCTTTCCGGTCCACCCGATCGTCTTGCCCCCACCTGGGAGAGAGCCATGCCGTCGAAGAAGCTCGCCACCGAGAAGGTCCTCGCCGTCCTCGACGACATCCTGGCGCACGAGCTGGCCGGGGTGATCCGCTACACGCACTACGCCTTCGTGACCTTCGGCTTCACGCGCATTCCCATCGCCGCCTGGGCCGACGCCAACGCCGCCGAGTCGCTGGCGCACGCGCGTCTGGCGGGCGAGCAGATCGTCAACCTGGGTGGTCACCCGGGCACCCTGCCCGGCAAGTGGAAGGACTCGGGTCAGCACGACGTCGAGACCATGCTGCACGAGGCGCACGCCCACGAGGCGGCGGCGATCGAGGCCTACAAGAAGCTGCTCGCGCTGGTCGAGGGCCGGGACATCGCCCTCGAGGAGTACGCCCGCGGCCAGGTCGCGGCCGAGACCGGGGATCTCAGGGAGATCGAGAGGATGTTGCGCAAGCCGGGCCGCTAGGCCCGGAAAGGAACGGGCGAGGCCGCCGACCCCGAACCTCAACCTGAAGGGAAGGGATCCGTGACCACAACTGCCCGCCGCGCCGCGCGCGCGCTTTCCGGCCTCGCCGCCGGCTTGGCCCTCGCCGCTCTGCTCGGACCGCCCGCCGGCGCCACGCCGAGAACGCCCGGCAATTCCGCCCCGCGTTCCCGGGCTGTCTCGCCGCAGCGCGTGGCGACCCTGTCGGTGATCCCCGTGAGCGGGGTCTCCGATCTGCTCGAGTGCCTGCTCGGCGCCGGCGTCTCGGTGAGCAACGCGACGCTGACGGCCGCCCCGAAGGCGGTCGCCCGCTTCGCCGGGGGCACGGGTGTGGTCGGCATCGAGAGCGGCGTCATCCTGAGCACCGGCGACGTCGATTCGGTGCCCGGCCCCAACGAGTTCGAAGACTGCTCGGTGGACAACCTGTTTCCCGGGGACGAGGACCTCGACACCCTGGTGGCCAACACCCAGGAAGCCGGGGAGTTCCCGGTCGTGACCTACGACGCCGTGGTGCTCGAGTTCGACTTCGAGTGCGGCAGCGCGCAGCCGATCAACATCCAGTACGTCTTCGCCTCCGAGGAGTACGACGAGTTCGTGACCAGCCAGTTCAACGACGTCTTCGCGATCTTCCTCGACGGCGTCCGGCCGGAGCACAACATCGCGCTGGTGGCCGGCGCCTGCGCCGGAGCGCCGGGGCAGCCCATCGCCATCAACAACGTCAACTGCGGCCTCGAGGGTTTCGACCCCGGCGCGCCGAACTGTCCCTGCTACGTCAGCAACGCGAACGGGGCCCTCGACACCGAGATGGACGGCATGACCCGTGTGTTCCAGGCCACCGCCAACGTGTCGGCCGGCACCCACCACATGAAGATCGCCATCGCCGACACCGCGGACGGGATCTACGACGCCAACGTCTTCATCCGCTGCGGCAGCCTGGCCTGCGGCGCGGTGCCGACGCGTCCCGCGACCTGGGGGCAGGTGAAGGCGCGCTATCGGTGATCGCCGGCGTCGCCCGCACCGCCCCCTGCCCGGCGCCCCGGGGCCGGCTCAGCCGCCCTCGGGGCGCAGCGGCACGCGGCGGAAGGCGAAGTAGATGAGCAGGTCGTAGACCATCTTGAGGCCGCCCCCGAGAACGAACGGCGCCGACAGCGCCACCGCCTGCATCACCCAACCGGTGACCGCCGGACTCACGGCCTGGGTCACCGTGCGCGCCAGCGTCGTGGAGATCGCCGCCTCCTCGCGCTCGTGATCGGGCACGATCGCCATGAGGAAGGCCTGCCGCGTCGGCACGTCCATCTGCGACAGGAGCTGGCGCAGCAGCAGCAGCGCCACCGCCGCGCCGCCGCTCGGCGCGAACGCCATGCCGACGAGGAAGACGCTCGAGACCAGGTGGGAGAAGACCATGGTGTTCAACAACCCGAAGCGCCGGGCCAGGCGCGCCGCGGCCAGCAAGGAGAGCGCCGTCAGCACCTGCGTGGCGAAGAAGACGACGCCCAGGGTGGCCAGGTCCATGCCGAAGCGCTCGTGGAACCAGTAGGCGATGAGCGATTGCAGGACGAAGCCGCCGGCAAAGGAGTCGAGCGAGAACAAGGCCGCCATCTTGCGGATGACGGGGGAGGCGGGCAGCAGGCCGGGGCGCGCGGCGGGGCGCACGATGCGCGCCGCCGAGAGCCGGGCGAAGAGCGCGGCTTGCAGGGCGGCAGCGCCCAGGAAGACGGCGAAGAGCAGCCGGGGATCGCGGACCAGGCCGAGCGCGGCCGCCCCCAGGGCGGCGGCGGCGTAACCCACTAGGTTGTAGACGCTCAGCGCCATGGTGCGCCGCTCGGGCGGGGTGGCCCGGGTGACCACCACCTGCTCGATGGACAGGAACGGGCCGGTCTCGCCGGTGCCGACGGCCACGTTGCCCAGCATGGCGGCCAGGACCACGAGCCAGGGGTCGCGGGCAGCGAGGAAGAGCAGGGCGGACGCCGCCGAGAGCCCCGCCAGGCCCAGCAGGGTCGCGCGGGTCCCCCAGCGCTCCACGGGGCGGCGGATCGCCCAGGTGAGGGCGGCGCTGCCGGCCAGGGTGAAGGTGATCGACGCGCCGACCCCTGCCGCCCCCATCCCCAGGTCGCTCAGGTAGACGGGCAAGAGGACGCCGAGGTAGCCGTAGCAGAAGGTGCGGGCCGTCTTGGCGGCGAGCACGAGGCCGTAATCGCGGGTCGCCTGGGGCGCGGGCGGCGTGGGGCCGGAAATGCGGTTCGCAGACACGCGGAGCAGCCTAGCAGGTCGCGCGCCAGGGCGGAGCAAGAGCCGCCCCGGCTCCCGGCCGGACCCGCATGCGCAAAAGAGACTTAGGTCGACGGCGGCCCTCCCGGCGAAGCGCTTCCCGGCCGGCCTCGTTGACACCGCCCGCCGGCCGCTCCTAGAGTGGCCCCGACCTTGCGCCGGCCCCGGGTCCGCAGGCGGCCCGCCCGGCGAGGAGCGGCCGAGGGCCTGGGGCGCCCCCGTGGCTCCGGCCCATTTTGATACCTGGAGATTCCGACCGGTCCGGAGGGGAACCGGCGGCCGGAACACGGAGCCGATGAGCATCGCGTCCAAGCGGGTGGATCTCTTCCAGAAATGCTACGGGTTCACCAAGGCCCGCGACATCATGGCCTCCGGCTTCTATCCCTATTACATCCCCATCCAGGGCTCCACCGACACCGAAGTCACGATCGACGGCAAGCCGGTCATCATGCTGGGCTCGAACAACTACCTCGGGCTCACCCATCACCCCAAGGTGATGGAGGCGGCCACCGCCGCCATGAAGAAGTACGGCACGGGCTGTACCGGCAGCCGGCTGCTCAACGGCACCCTCGACCTGCACGAGAAGCTCGAGGCCGACCTCGCCGAGTTCGTCGGCCACGAGTCGTCGCTCGTCTTCTCGACCGGCTACCAGACCAACCTGGGCACCATCTCGGCGCTGGTCAGCCGCGACGACGTCGTGCTCATCGACAAGCTCGACCACGCCTCGATCGTGGACGGCTGCACGATGGCCGAGGGCGAGATGCTGCGCTTCCGCCACAACGATATGGCCGACCTCGAGACCGAGCTGAAGGCCCTGGCCGAGCGGCCGGGCGGGCGGCTGGTGGCGGTGGACGGCGTGTTCTCCATGGAGGGGGACATCGCGCCCATCCCCGGGCTGCTCGAGGTGTGCCGCAAGTACGGAGCGCGGCTGTTCGTGGACGAGGCACACTCGCTGGGGGTCATCGGCCCCAGCGGGGGCGGCGCCATGGACCACTACGGCATGAAGGGCAAGGCCGACCTGGTGATGGGCACCTTCTCCAAGTCCTTCGCCTGCATCGGCGGCTTCCTGGCGGGCGACGAGCCGATCATCCACTATCTCAAGCACCACGCCCGCCCGCTGCTCTTCTCGGCGTCCATGCCGCCGGGCGCGGTGGCCACCGTGGCGGCGGCCCTGGAGATCATCAAGGACGAGCCGGAGCGGCGCGCCCAGGTGCTGGAAAACGGGCGCTACCTGCGCGACGGGCTGCGGGCGCTGGGCTTCGAGACCGGGCCCACCGAGACGCCCATCGTGCCGGTGATCATCGGCCCGCTCGAGAAGACGATGTTCTTCTGGCGCATGGTGCTCGACCACGGCATCTTCACCAACGCCGTGGTGCCGCCGGCCGTGCCGCCCAACGCCTGTCGCCTGCGCACCTCCTGCATCGCCACGCACACGCGCGCCCAGCTCGACCGCGTGCTCGACGTCTTCGGCAAGGTGCGCCAGCGACTCGAGCGCTTCGGCGACGACCAGAGCGCGAGCTAGGCCGGGCCGTCCCCGCGGGGCTCCGCCGCCCGGCGCCACCCCAACGCGAAGCCACCCATGAGCCTGCGAGTCCGTCCCATCGGCGCGAATGGCCGCGACTTCTCGGCCTTCCTCGACCTGCCCTACCGCCTGCACCGCGGCCTGCCCAACTGGGTGCCGCCGCTACGCGCCGACGTGCAGTTGATGTTCGACGCGGCCAAGAACCCGTTCTTCGAGCACGCCGAGGTGCAGAGCTTCCTGGCCGAGCGGGCGGGCTCGCCGGGGAGCGCGGGGCGGGCCGTCGGGCGGCTCGCGGCCATCCACAACCGCGCCCACAACGCCTTCCAGGAGGACCGCGTCGGCTTCTGGGGTTTCTTCGAATGCGAGAACGACCCGGAAGCGGCGGCCGCCCTGTTCGACGCCGCCGAGGCGTGGCTGGCGGAGCGCGGCCTCGGCCCGCTGCGCGGCCCGATGAACTTCTCGACCAACGACGACTGCGGGCTCCTGGTGCGCGGCTTCCACCGCCCGCCGTTGCTCATGATGCCGTTCAATCCCGAGTACTACATCGACCTGGTCGAGGGGGCGCGCTTCGCCAAGGCCAAGGACCTCTTCGCCTGGGTGATGTCCTCGAGCATGCCGCGCATGCTGGCCCGCTCCGCCGACCGGGCGCGCCGCCGCTACCGGATCGAGACCCGCCCGCTCGACATGCGGTGTTTCGAGGACGAGGTGCGGCTCATCCGCGGGATCTACAACTCGGCGTGGGAGAAGAACTGGGGCTTCGTGCCCATGACCGAGCACGAGATCGACCACATGGCCAAGCAGCTCAAGCCGGTGATCGTGCCCGCGTACGCCCGGATCGCCACCATCAAGGGCGAGGTCGCCGGTTTCGGGCTCGGCCTGCCGGACTTCAACGAGGTGCTGGCGCGGCTCAATGGCACGATCGGGGCGTGGGGGCTGGTGAAACTCCTGTGGCACCGGCGGCGCATCCGCGGCACGCGCGTCATCACCCTCGGCATCAAGGAGCCCTACCGCAACCAGGGCGTGGACGTGATGCTCTACCACGACATGTTCGTCGAGGGCTTCCGGCGCGGCGTCACCTACACCGAGTGCTCGTGGGTGCTCGAGGACAACGCCGCCATGAACCGCGTGCTCGAGCACATCGGCGCGGTGTGCGACCGCGTCTACCGCATCTACGACCGGCCGGTGGGCGCCGCCGCCGGCCCGCCCGCGGGCCTTCCCGCCGGCCTTCCCGCCGGCCCGCCCGCCGGGGGGAGCGCGGGGTGAGCGGCGGGGCGCCGGCCCCCGGGCCCGCCGAGACGGCAGCCGCGGCCACCCCGCGGCGCGTCCTGGTCACCGGCGCCAGCGGCTTCGTGGGCGGCCACGTCGCCGACCGCTTCGCGCGTGCCGGCTGGGCGGTGCGCTGCCTGGTGCGAGCCACCTCCAGCCGCCAATGGCTCGAGCCGCTCGGCGCCGAGTTCGTCATCGGCGACGTGGCCGGCGGCCGCGGTCTCGCCGAGGCCTGCGCCGGCTGCGACACGGTCGTCCACTGCGCCGGCATCACCAACGCCGTCCACCCCTCCGAGTACCAGCGCGTCAACGCCGAGGGCACCTTCCGCCTGTGGCTGGCCGCCGAGGCCGCCGGCGTGCGCCGCTTCGTGCTCATCTCGAGCCTGGCCGCGGCGGGCCCCAGCCGCGGGCCCGCGCCTCAGGACGAGAGCGCCGCGCCGCAGCCGGTCAACGCCTACGGGCGCAGCAAGCTCGAGGGCGAGCAGATCGTGCTCGGCGTCGGCGGCGGACCCGTGGAGGCGGTGGTCGTGCGGCCGCCGGCGGTGTACGGCCCGCGCGACGCCGATTTCCTCACGCTGTTCCGCGCCGCCGCGCGCGGCTGGTTCCCGCGCATCGGCGGGGGCCCGCGCACGCTCTCCCTGGTGCATGCCGTGGATCTGGCCGAGGGGATCTTCCTGGCGGCCCAGCGGGGCGCGGCCGGGCGCGTCTACTACGTCACCGACGGCGCCGCCCACGATCTTGGGGAGATGGCCGAGGGCATGGGCGCCGCCCTCGGGCGGCGCGTGCGGCCGCTGCCCCTGCCGTTCGCCGCGCTGTGGCTGGGGGCGGTGGTCGGGGAGGCCCAGTCGGCGCTCTTGCGCCGCCCCGGCGTGCTCGGCTTCGACCGCCTCAAGCAGTTCTCGCGCACCGGTTGGACGGCCAGCGACGCGCGCGCCAGGCTCGAACTCGGCTACCGGTCGCGCTACGATCTGCGCTCGGGCATGGAGGACACCGTCCGGTGGTACCGCAGCGTCGGGTGGATCTGAAGGTCGTGCCGGGCTACGGCGGCGGGGGGGCGGGGCCCTCCGGCGCCGAGCCCGGGCCGCGCCCTCCTCGACGTCTCTTCGGCCGGCACGCCGATCCGCCCGCCGAGGTGCCCGGCCCGCTCGATTCGGGGTTGCGTCCCGTGGACGCGCTGGTGCTGCTCTACCTCGCCGTCACCTTCTGCCTGATGGTGGCCCTGCAAGCCCACCTCCCCGTCTGGGCTCTGCTGGGGGTGGCGCACGCGGTGGCCGGGGTGCTGCTGTTGCGCATGGCCGCGACCGCGCCGCACCCGTCACCCGTGCTGCGCTGGGTGCGCGACTTCTATCCGCTCCTGCTGCTGCCCGTCTTCTACTTCGAGTACCACTGGCTCACGCAGCTCACCGGCGTCGGCCCGCACGACGCGACCGTCGCCGCCTTCGAAGAGCGACTCTTCGGCTATCAGCCCAGCCAGGAGCTGCGCCGGATGTGGCCCTGGCCGTGGCTCAGCCAGTATCTGCACGGCGCCTACTTCTTCTATTACCTGGTGCCGCCGATGCTGGCGTTCACCCTCTACGGCACCGGCCGCTGGCGCGCGTTCCAGGAGTCGCTCACCACGGTGATGCTGTCCTTCTTCGCCTGCGGGATGGTGTTCCTCTGCTATCCGGTGGCGGGGCCGTACCACCACTTCGGGATCCCCGACCTGGGGCCGCTGGGCGGCGGGATCGCCGTCCTGGCGCACGGGATCGTGCAGGGCGGCTCCAGCGTCGGCACGGCGTTCCCGTCGTCGCACGCCGCCGTGGCGGTGGCGGTGTGGGTGTCGGCTCTGCGCCTGAGCCCGCGGGTCTTCCGCATCCAGGCGCTCATCGTCCCGGCGCTGGTCGTCGGCACGGTCTACGGGGGGTTCCACTATTCCGTGGACGCGGCGGCCGGGGTCCTGTTCGGGGTCGGCGCCGGGGTCCTCGGACCGAAGCTCCATGCTTTTCTGGCGCTCAGGCTGCCGCGCACCCGCGCCCGGCCGCGCGTGGCCGCGGGCAGCCCCCTTCCCAAGATCGGAGGGGGTTTCTAGAATCCCCGCAGTCTTTCGCCCCGTCTCTCCCCCGTGCCGTGCGCGGGTGGCCGCAGGGACCGGGCGGCCGGTGAAGTGCGTCCGGGCCCGGCCCGGATCCAGGGACCATCGAGAAACCGGAAACGCGCCGCGGGGCCGAGGCCCCGCAGCGCCTCGGGAGGAGCGCATGTCCGCGATCGCCATGGCTCGGCACCGCAATCTCTGGCTGGTCAGCGCCAAGTTCGACCTCACGTTCCTCATCGGCAGCGCCGGGCTGGCGGCGGTGCCGATGGGCCTCTACTACGGGTTCGGCGTCTCCACGACGGCCATCAACTATCTGGTGGCCGCGCTGGTCGGCGGCCCGCACCTGTATTCGACTTACGGGTTGAACTTCATCGACGGCAGCTTCCGCAAGCGCTTCCCGCAGATCGTCTGGCCGAGCCTCATCATCCCGCCCATCGTGCTCTTTCTGGCGCTCAACCACCTGACGCTGCTGCTCACCATCTTCTTCTTCTCGGCGTCGCTGCACGTGCTGCACCAGCTCGGCTACCTCGCCGACAGCTACCGCCACAAGGATGCGCGGCCGCGCTCGGCGTGGAACCGCCTGGTGGACTACGGGCTCATCTTCACCGCCCTCTACCCGGCAGCCTCGCAGAAGCTCATCGCGGGGCAGTTCTTCGTCGCCAACCGGGTCATCGCGGTGCCCGACATCGCCAAGCAGGAGTGGATCCCGGGGCTCGTGACGGCGCTCTTCGCCTGCTTCGCCGTCGCCTTCGTGGTCAAGACCGTCAAGGAGTACCGCGAGGACCGCTTCAACCTGCCGGCCACCGTGCTCATCGCCACCGCCACGGTGGTGTCCACGCTCATCCCGCGCTTCTCGAACCTGGACGTCGCCTTCCAGGGCTACAACACCTGGCACTCGTTCCAGTACCTGGCGCTGGTCTGGCTGATGCTCAAGCTGCGCCGCGAGCACGGCGAGATGGACAGCCGGCTGATGGCCCGGACGAGCCCCCGGGCGTGGACCTTTTACGGTATGAACCTGGGCTTCACGGCGGCGGCCGTGGCGTTGATCTTCCTGCTCCAGTACGGATTCGGCTTCGCGCCCCAGCCGGCGTACTACAGCGTGGTGCTGGGCTCGCTGCTCATCCACTACTACCTGGACGTCTTCAATTTCCGCCGCTACGGGCAGTTGCTGTCGGAGCCGAGCGCGCGCGAGCTGGGGACGGCGGCGCGGCGGGCGGCGGCGTAGGACGCTCGGCGCCGGCGAGGGTGCGCCAGCCGGCCGCGAGCCACAGCCCCTGCGCGACGGCGAGCCCGAGGAAGAGCAGCGGCTCGCGCCCGCCGAGGGCCGCGCCGGCGGCGAGGCCTCCGAGGAAGACGCCGCCGAACTGCACCGTGTTGAAGACTCCGGCGGCGGCGCCGCGCAGCGCCGCCGCGGAGTGGCGCGTCACCTGGGCGGCCAGTGTCGGCTCCAGGCACGCGAAGCCCACCACGAAGAACCCGAGGGCGACGGCCAGCTCGCCCAGCCCCCCGTCCCGCGCCAGCAGCAGGCAGGCTGCCGCCAGGCAGGCGCTGCCGGCGGCCAGCACGCCCCTGCGGCCGCGGTGTGCCTCGGCGGCGCGCGACGCCAGCGCCATGGCGGCGAACCCGGCGAGGAGCACGGGCGCATAGACCCGCCACTGGTAGGCCGGGGCGATGTGCGCAGCCAGCCGCAGCGGCAGGATGACGAAGAGCGCGGTGAGCGTCAGGTGCAGAACGAGGATCCCGGCGTCGAGGACGACGAGCGCCGGACGGGCCAACGCACGCAGGGTAGCAGCGGGGGACGGCGTCCGAGCCGCCGGCGCGGCGGGCGCGGATGCCGTGATCGCGCCTCCCGCCGTCGTCGGCGCGTGCAGCGCCCACGGCAGCAGGGCCAGCCCCACGAAGGACGACACGCACGCGAAGCCGAAGAGCCACGGCACGCCGAGCCGTGCCGCCACCGCCGGCCCGCCCACCATGCCGAACGCGAAGGCGCCACCGATGAGCACGCCCATCGCCGCCATGGCGCGCGTGCGCACCGCCTCGCGCGTGCGGTCGCCGAGCAGGGCGATCATCGTCGAGGCCATCGCGCCCACGCCCTGCACGAGGCGCCCGAGCACCAGCACCGGCGCGCTCGCCGCCGCCGCGCAGATCCAGGAGCCGAAACCGAACACCACGAGCCCCAGCGCCAGCACCAGGCCGCGTCCGCGGCGGTCGCCGAGCAGCCCCATCGGGATCTGGAAGACCGCCTGGGTGAGGCCGTAGGCGCCGACCGAGAGGCCCGTCCACAGCGGGGCCGCGCCGGGCAGGGCCGCGGCGTAGGGGCTGAGGACCGGAAGCGCCATGTAGGTGCCGAGCATGCGCAGCGCGTAGGCGGCGCCCGCGCCGAAGACCACCCGGGCCTCGGCGCCGGTGAAACCGGCGAAGCGGCGGCCGGGCGTCGCCGCCGCGGGCTCGGGCGTCGCCGGCGGGACCGGCGGGGACGAATCCATGCGGGACAGTGTACCCCGCGACGGCCGTGTGCGGGCAGACGCCGCGAGCGTAGTATGCGCGGCGGCGGATGACCGCCGCCCAGGAGGAGGACAGCGTGAGCGAGGACAAGCAGTTCATCCGCGGCCGGCTGGCGGCGCGACCGCGAGCCTTGAAATGCCCTCCGGCGCCGCCTAGACTGCGGACTCCGACTGTCCTGCCTGCGCGAGCGCCGCGTGCGCGGGCGCCGATCCGACCCGGACCTCTCCCAGGGAGCCGTGTGCCCCCGTGCTGAAAAACCTCCTCTACAGCACGCAGAGCTTCCTGCGGAACCTGCAGGACCTGGCGCTGTTCTCCGCCCAGATGGTGGCGGCCGTCTTCCGGCCACCCATCTACTGGCGGGACGTCTACGAGCAGACCTACTTCGCCGGCGTCGGGTCGCTGCCCGTGGTGCTCATCTCGTCGTTCTTCGCCGGCCAGGCGATGGCCCTGCAGTTCGCCCGCCAGCTGGCGGAGAACGGCACCGTCACCCTGCTGGGCACGCTCATGACCATCGCCGTGGTGCGCTCCCTGGGGCCCGACCTCACCGGCCTGGTGGTGGCGGCGCGCCTGGCCTCCGGCTACACCGCCGAGATCGGCTCGATGAAGAGCACCGACCAGGTGGACGCGCTGACGGCCTTCGGCACCGACCCGCTGAGCAAGCTGGCCGCGCCGCGGCTCATCGGGCTGGTCATCACGCTGCCGCTCCTGACCTTCGTGGCCAACGCCACGCAGCTCATCGGGGGCGCCATCATGGCCAAGTACGTGGCCCACGTCTCGCTCTCGCTCTACTGGTCGCAGGTGCGCACCTCGATGGTCTACGGCACGGTGCTCATCGGCACCTTGAAGCCGCTCACCTTCGCCTTCATCATCACCTTCGTGTCCTGCTGGAAGGGCTTCCGCAGCAGCGGCGGCACGCGCGGCGTCGGCCGGGCGACGACCGAATCGGTGGTCATCGCCAGCGTGCTGCTGCTCATCTTCGACTTCGTGCTCACGCGGGTGATCTTTGCCATTCTTGGGTGGTAGCGCGCCGGGCGCCGGCGGCGCCGTGTCCCTGACGCCCGGGGAGACCCCGGGCGGCAACGCCATCGTCTTCGACCGCGTCACCTACGCCATCGGCGGGCGCACCATCCTCGAGGACGTCTCCTTCGGCGTCGCGGCGGGCTGCACCAAGGTGGTGATGGGGCCGTCGGGCATCGGCAAGAGCACCATACTGCGGCTCATCCTCGGGCTCATCCGGCCGCAGCGGGGCAGCGTGATCGTGCTCGGCAAGGACGTGGCGCGGATCTCCGACGAGGAGCGCAACGACCTGCGCCAGCGCATCGGCATGGTGTTCCAGAACGGCGCTCTCTTCGACTCGCTGACCGTGGGCGAGAACGTCGGCTACAGCCTCATCGACCACGGGCACCTGGGGCTCGACGAGGTCGAGAAACGGGCGCGCTATTACCTCGAGCTCGTCGGGCTCGACGCCGACCGGCTGCTCGACACGCTGCCCGACGAGCTGTCGGTCGGCATGCAGCGTCGCGTCGCCATCGCCCGCGCCCTGGCCTCCAACCAGCCGGCCATCATGCTCTACGACGAGCCGACCACCGGCCTCGACCCGGCCTCGGTGGAGACCATCACCGACATCATCGTGCGTCTGCGCCAGGAGATGAAGGTGACCGGCATCGTGGTCACCCACGAGATCCCGCACGCGCTCAAGATGGGCAACCGCTTCCTCTTCCTCTACGACCGCCGGGTCGCCTTCGAGGGCAGCTCCGAGGATCTGGCCGAGAGCACCGTGCCCGAGCTGGCGGAGTTCCTGCTGCCGTTCAAGATCTCGGTGGCAAACGCGTTCCACTCGTTCACCGCGGAGGGCAACGAACCGTGAAGCGATCGGGAGACATCCCCTGGGGCGAGTACCGGCTGGGGCTTCTGATCCTGGTCGGGTTGGGCATCTTCCTCTGGGCCT
>Ga0315284_10010219_pt1 | contig 13374 bp, 31 predicted proteins | sample YL17G09_16_MG_FD_203696 | JGI IMG/M metagenome (GOLD analysis project Ga0315284, IMG submission 203696) | Sediment microbial communities from Yellowstone Lake, YNP, Wyoming, USA - YL17G09_16 | ecosystem: Environmental > Aquatic > Freshwater > Lake > Sediment | place: USA: Wyoming | collected...
GTGCCGAACAAGATCTCCATCCCTTTGATCTCGGGCAGCAGCTTCATGAACTCGTCGAGGCTGATGTCCTCGGCGCGCTCCTCGTCCCTGTTCGGCACCGAGCTCGTCGAGGCAGCATGCTGCATGAGCATGTCCTTGAAACCCTTCATGAGTGGTTTGACCGTGCCATCGACCCACTTCACATCCCGCACATAGATGTCCCCGATCACAGCGAAGCGACGCTCGAGGGCAGGCTCGAGGCCGAGCTCCTCGATGGTCTCCATCGCCCTCTTCACCATGCCCGGCGTGATGAGCGAGGTGGTCCGTTTGTAGTTCTGCGGAGCCACCTTCGTCTCGAAACTCTTCACCGCGCGCTCGAGGTCCTGCCCATCCGAGAGGTCCTGGACCAGAGTGCCGATGACCGTGTTCCGGAACCGGGCCCCGGGGCTCCCAGCGTGCTCCCACGCGAAGAGCTGCTGCTGAGCAGGGGTCTTCGCCAAGAACGCGCGCTGCAGCTTCTGGAAGCCCGCGACGGCCGGCTTGTGCTCCTCGCCTCGGTAGAGGCTGTTGGCCTGGATGAGGCCGAGCACCGTGTCGACGGCGTCGGGGGAGAGCTCGCGGAGCCCACGCTCGAAGACCTGCGCCGTCGTGCGGTAGTTGCCCCTGGCCGTGTCAGGCAGCTCCTCGCGAAGATGCCGCGGGAGCTCCCCCGTGTAGAAGTGCTCCCAGGTCAGCGCCTTCTGCGACTCCGCGTCGAGCGAGCGCGTCTGCTGCGAACCGAACTGCGGCTCGTTCTTGCCCACGCGGAACAGGTCACGTACACCGGCCGCGAGCACGGCATCCCGCAGCGCAGTCGCCACCACCGGGAAGAACAGCGGGGCCTTCTCCGCTGCCTTATCCCAGACGGTGCGAACCACGCCGTCAGTGATGGTGATCACGGTCCCAGCGCGCCGGATGAAGTGCTTGCAGCAGGAGCAGTCGTGCTCCGTGTTCTTCTTGAAGATGGGGTTGGTGCCCTCGGGGAACGCGGCGAGGTACTTCGCGTAGAGCTCGTCGCCGTCGATGTCCGCAACGAAGACCGTTGGGCTCTTGACGAGGTCTTGGAAGGACGTGGCCACCAGATGGGCGAACCCGTGGAACTTGCCAGTACTCATGTGTCTTCTCTCCGTTTCTGCTGCACGTAACGGCAGCCTCGTTTTTCTTATCCCCGCTTCCGTAGATCTTCGTCCATGTTCAAACCTCCACTGGAATCATGATCGTCACGGTTTCAGGCGCGAACCAGATGCGCCTGTTACGCTCTCCGAAGTTGTAGAGCTGCTCGAGCACGCGGTTGTACTGCTCCACCTTGCGGACCTTCTTCAGGCGTTCACAAGCCAGGACGATCTCCGGGTGCTCCGCGTACTTGTTCTTCTTCAGAAGTTCAATGAGCAGCTCGCCCAGAACTCGTATAGAGATTTCCCCGCCGTGGCAGCGCTCATGAAGGTCTCCAATCTCCACGACCGTTTCCCATCCATTCATCAGCGCTCCTTGAATCGAATGCAACCCTTGATGTTGTAGTGGACTTGGCCAGTTCTCCCACACCGAGCGCAGATCTTCCTGTAGTTGGCGGTGTCGACGCCACGGAAGAACCACCACCAGTTGCGGAGGACCATCTTGAGCTTGGTTCTAATCCTCATTCGAAGACCTTCTTGATTCGACCTCGAAGAGCTTCAACGCGTCGCTCCCACGTATCCGCATCCTCGTGCGGCCGCATCCCTCCCACGTACAGGTCGATCGCGTCGTGCGCGTCTTCTTCACACATGCTCGGATCGAAGAAGATTCTTGTGGAGAGGAGCACCTGCTCGTCACCCGTGCTCTCTCTGACGACCACGTGAAGGCGCACGAAGCCCTCGTCGTCAGCTCCGATTTCCTGTTCTACAACCCAATCGCCGTAGACGCGGTAGAGGTCGAGGAGCTCTTCCCCGAACTCCGCCACGTACGCGTCGAGGAGTCTGGTTCTTGCGATGTCACCCACGGGCTTTCCTCGCGGCCTTCTTGGCGACTTTCTGGTCGCGCACCTCGTTGAGGACGATGCGCTGGCAGATCATGTCGGCGACCATGTCGAGGGGCATGGTGTAGACGCGCTGGGCGCGGAGTGGGCGCACATGGACGAGGCCTGCGTCGCGGTCGACGGTGACGGTGCCCTCTTGCTTGCCGCCGGCGGAGTCGAAGCGGGCCTCGACACGGAAGTGTGCGTCGCGGCTCATACGGCGGCCCCATGCAACGTCTCGAGCTCGGCGATGCGTTGGCTGAGGGCGTCGAGATATTCAGCCTTGTTCCCGCCGTGCTCCAAGAGCGCCGCGTAGAGAGTTAGACGGTACATCGCGGGGTCTGCCACGGTGTCCGCCGTGATCTGCTCTAGGCGTCGCAGGAGCTCGTCGAAGTCCATCCGAACGAGACGAAGCTCGAGGCCGAGGACAACTGCATCGACAATGCACTGTGAACAGAACTCGGAGCTCTGGTCATTTGTAGTGTCGATGAACGTCCCTACTACAAGACCACCACACGACGACGACGAGAATTCACGTTTGCAATAGCGCATTAGATCTCCTTCAGGGGAGAGAAGCCTCCCGAGATCTTATGCCGCGTACTTGTAGTCTTTGGTCAGGTCTTTCTTCTGGGTGACTTCTTCCTCAAGTACACAAGAGCCTTGCCACACCCGTCGATGAGCTCCCACTGCACACGTTCAACAACGTAGAGCGCGTGGTTCAACATGATGTCGTCCCCCGAGCGGGGCACCGCGCTCCAATCGACCGTTGCAAGAAACACGGTCTCCGCGGGTGCTTTCAAGACCTCGAGGAACTGAACGATCATCTGGATACCTCCTCCCGACACTTTTTCAGGAGTAGCTGTTTGCACCGCGGGCATGTCACGGTCAGGCCCTTGGCCATGTAACGGCTCTCGGCGAACTTGCCGCAGAGAGCGCGCCGAGTGTACGTCGGGTGTGGCGCGTGCCACCGGCCTTCCTCGAGTATCATGTTCTTTTACTTCGGGTCAGTTGTCCATCGGACATGAAGGAGTAATGCGCATCCCTCGTTACGATGACATGGTCGAGCAGCGGGATGCCAAGGAGATCTCCTGCCAGTAGGCAGCGATGAGTGAAGGCCTTGTCCTCCTTCGAGGGAAACGGGTCGCCGCTAGGGTGATTGTGGGCCAAGATCACGCCCGCGGCAGTCGTAAGAAGAGCCGCGCGAAACACCTCTCGAGGTGTCGTGCACATCGCGTGCATTCCTCCTACAGCAACGGTGTGTACGCCGACGATGTCGTTCTTTCCGTCGACGAAGAACGCAACCATGTTCTCTCGATCTGCCGAACCTATGAACGCACGCGCCATGTCCGCCGCCATGTCCGCGTGATCTACCGACGTTGACCGAAAACGAACAACACGCTCTTTGATGACTTTGCAGGTCAAAAGCGGGACCGAGTACATCTGCGTCTTTTTCTTCTTCATGGCACCAAGGGCTCCGTGATCTTCACGCGTCCCCTCTTGTTCCATTGGCACCGGACGCCGCGGTGATCACCCGTGTGCCCCTCACGCTTCGTGCAGAATATGTAGAGCCCATTTGGGCCACACGATATTGAGGGGCATTGCGCCGTGCTGGCAGCCCCTTCTCTCTTCTCGTGCCCGGTGAACGCGTAGCCGCACGAAGTACAGGTCTGCTCGGAGAGTAGATCCTCCTTGTTCCACAGCAGTACCTCTTGGCACTTAGGGCACGGCGTCCTCACCTCGGCAGGCCTAAACGGATCTTTCTTCTGTTCCTGAACCATAACTGAATCTCCTCGATGAACGGGGCCCACAATGGGCCCCGTTCTTCTTATCCCTCAGACGCCTAGTCTCGACGCGCTGGATGGCGATCGAGCGTGAGTGGAACAGACGGGCGGATCTCGTCCTCGTGAACCACGAGCTCGGGACTCGTCTGCGTCTTCACGAGGTAGAAGCCCTCGCAGTCATAGCGGACGATCTTCCCAGCGCGCGCGAGCCAGCGCCCCGTGGTCGTCTTCAGGTCGACGGTGAGCCCCGGAACGAAGTCCTTCTTCATCCAGTCCCCTCCGGGTCGAGGATCTTCTTCACGATGGCAATGACGCCGCACGCGTGCCGGTACGAAATGTCCAGCGTGCCTGCGTGGCTACGGATCTGATGCTCGACGTCGTCGATGTCTACCTCGTTCAGGATCTCTAGGGCGTTACGCATGCGAACCTCAAGGTCGCCGCGCGTGAGGCTCGCGGGGTAATCGTTCGGGTGCATCGGGAGTTCCATCTTCTTCTCTTCCTCCGGGTAGCAGTCACATGAGCCCTTGTCATTGTAGTGGCTGGCGAGCAGGCTAGTGATCTTGCACTTCTGGAACTGCTCGGCGTTCACGTGCTTCAACGTCGCTGTCATGTTTCTTCTTTCCTGGTCTTTGACTCGATCGGCATGATCTTCCTCTCATCGAGCCCACAGTGGTTGCAGCAGTTCGCGATGTGGTGCCAAGCACGCCTGCAACACCCCCTGCTTGTGCATTGCTCACACGTCTTTGCCGGCCACGCGCCGCTCTTCCTTCGTCTCTCGAAAGTAGCGTCGTGCTGCGCCCAGCGTTCTTCAGGCGTCATGTCTTCCTCCAGCTCCTCGATGCCGATCTTCTCGTAGACTTCGTCAACCATTCTTCTTCGGAGCCTCTCCCGCGCGAAGAGCCAGCATCACCGATCGAATCTCCTCGAAGACCTGCGAGGCGAACGCCTTCTTGCCTGGCCCCAACGTCTTGGACTCGGCGAGGGTCTTCGACAGCATCGACCACACCTTGAAGAGCTCGTTGTCGTCGACTTCCTTCCCCGTGCGACCGTCGAGTGTCGAGAGTGCCATCGAGAAGCTGCCGTCGGGCGGGTACAGCATCGAGATGACGATCGCCGCGTCCGTCGCGCCGATGTCCTCCGGTCCCTTCAGCTTCTCCATGTGAGCGGGAAAGAAGTTGTCCCTGGTGACGCCGTCCTTGTGCGAGATGATCGAATACGTGACGCGGTACTTCTGGTCGTTGGGCATGTTGTTCTCTTTCTGAACGCAAAAGCGCCCGACACCGTGAGGCGCCCGACACCGTGAGGCGCCGGGCACTACAAGACTCCCAGACTCTTATTCCGCTACTTCACTAAAGCTCGCGGAACGCTCGAGGAGTCGACAACGTCTACATACTGTTCTTTCATCCCCGAGGGCTGCCATAACAAGTACGCCTCAACGCGGTCCTGCTGTCCCTGGTCCATCATGGTCCAGAGAGCTTCGAACCGTACGATGTACTCGTCTTCTTTCTCGGCAGAGAGGGTGCCGCCTGCACTGATGCGAGCGAGCATCTGCTCGTCCACAAGAGCGCAGTATTCTGCGACGGGGTCGATCACCAATCGCTCCCGCCTCGATCCACCCCCACGGTCGTCTGCTGAACAGGCGGAGGAGCCACGTAGACGGGCACGATGGAGACCTGTTTCGTGTCGTTCATGTTCTTTCCCTCAGTCGATCGATCGTAGGATTCCCACAAGTAGCGCCACGAAGCGGGCTCGATACGGCGGGCTCAACACCAGGGTGATGTGACCCCTTCTTCCGTTCGGGATCAAGTAGTACGAGTACGCCCACCGATCTTCCCGTGTGAAAGACCGGAGGCGTATCTCGATGTCCTCTACTCCCCCCGCGTAGAAGGCGCTCTTGTCGTCGAGCAGCATCCACTTCAACGCGTGAAGCCACTCCATCGCTTCCTCTACCGGCATCCGCAAGCAGCGCCAGGCGAAGCTCCCGCAGCTCTTTCCACGCACACGTGCTGCAGAGGCGCTCATTTGGATCTTCTGGGGGGCCTTCATCTCCCCAAGACACCGTGGTGTGGCATCGCGTGCAGTCGATGTCCTGCGCCGGGTCGAAGGGACCCTTGCAGTGGCACCCGAGGATGTTGCAGTCCTGGAAGTACCTGTTGTGCTGCTCGGGCGCGTGAACGCAGGCGCAGCGCCAGACCTTCTTCTCTACCGCCACGTGAGCTCCGTGCGCCCTGAGACCTTCAGCTCCTTCACGAGCTCCTCGAGGTAGTCCAAGTACTCGATGTCGTCGAGAGAGAGCGTGAGCCTCGCCAGAAGGATTCCCGCCTCGGCGGAGGGGATGCTCATCGAGCCGCAGGTCTCCTCCGTGACGACGTAGCCCATCGCCCGGAGTAGCCGGCTCGCGAGCCCGTTGCTCAGATCCAGTGTGTAAATCCCATCGCCAATGAATGAAACGCTCATGGTCACTCTTCCTTGAAGCAGTTCGGGCACATGAACCCGTGCTTCAGTCTCGCGCCGCACTCGCGGCAGTGGATGTTCTCCCAGAAGTTCACGGCGGCGATGATGAGGAGACCGCCACCCGTGAACAGTATGGAGATAAGAAGTGGGGCGAACTCCATCGTCAGGTAGTCGCCCCACGTCATCGAGTCGTTCATGAATTACCTCAGAACGTGATCTCTCCAGCAACAAGAGCTTGCTCTGCGCCCATCACGGACATGTTCCCGCAGACCGGGCACTCGTAATGCTCATCGTCCGGCTCGACGCACTCACCTGTAAACTTCTTGCACTCAGTACACCAGCCCATGTAGCTGTCGCACGCCCGTTGAAAGTCCACCTCTTTTATTGCTGTCATCTGTTCCTCGGCAGCGCATAGTCGTTCGTCATCTGGCCCCCTCCTTCGGCGGCTCCTTCGGATAGAGCACCGCACCTGGCACGAACAGCCTCAACGCCTCGAGCGCGAGCTGCTGCGCCTCGTAAAGACCACACGCCCGCCCGTACGCGTAGGCTCGATCGAGCGCGTGGCTCGGCACGTCGTCCGCCTGAGGCATAGAAGGCTCCACCGGCTGCAACGCCACGATCTTCGTCAACAGCAGAACTACCCCACCCATTGTGTCGGCCATGTTGTTCCTCCTCAGCGTTTCCCAAGCGGCGACAGCGGTGTCACTACAGCTCTGTCGATCAGCGTGAGGGCCAGCGTGATGGCCTCTCGATACCCACGCGTGAAGCCCTCTGCTTTGGCTCGCTCCTCGAACTGGCGCTTCGTCACCTTCAGCAGCTTGCCGCCGAACTTGGTGCACATCTCCTCGAGCTTCTTGATCTCCCCATCCATGGGTCAACCCGTCTCCTTCTTCTCCCCAGCCTCGCTCAGGAAGTGAAAGAAGCTGGCGATGATGTTGATCGAACGCGCCCGTCGCTGCGGCGTGGTGGGCACGTCCGGATGCGGAATCGTGTGGCTTTCGAAGTTGGTGCCCACGTCCTCAGCGAGCGCGCGTATGTCACGGAGAGCGAGCGCCCGCTCCTCCGGCTTCAGGTTCATCCAGTCGTGAAATACGAGATCGAGCGTGTTCATAGAGATCTCCTCCAAGACTCTTATCCCTAGAAGAACAGGAGTCTTGGAAGAGAACTACAAGACGCTCACGTGCCCTTCTCGAAGTCAGCCGGCACGTCGGGTTTGGTGGTTCCCTCAGTATCGTCATACGTAAATTCGTAGTCGGGACTCTCCGCCGTGCCCTTGAAACGAGACTGCACCGCCGAGGCCCTCGAGCCCTTGCGAATGGGCAAGTCCCCACGCGCCACACCCTGAAGCGCAAGCTGCATCGTGCCCGCGTACGAGCTCTCCTCGGGAGTCATCGAGAAGAACGTGTCGAAGCTCCCGGCCAAGAGAAGGTCGAGTGCGCGGTCAGAGCCCTTCTCCTTGTACGTCCTCAACAACGTATCGATCTGCGGCACCGGCGTGACGACGAGCTTGCCCAGAGAAGTCTCAATCGTGTTGCTGGGCGAACCACCGAGCGAGCTCGCCAACGTGTTCGTGAGGAACTTGCCCTGCGCCTCGAGAGCCGCGGCCGCATCGGCAATCTGCACCGGCGTGGGGTTCTTCGACACGAGAATCGGGTTGATCTGCCTGTTCAACTCCGTGAAGTAAGACTCGAGGTTCTCCCGCCGCTCGAGCCATGTCGTGCAGCCCACGCTGAGCGCGTCGTAGTCGATCTGATGCCCCACACGCAGTGCTGCGAAGGGAGGAGGAGCCTGACCGAAGGGCCACGTGAGCGGCGTGAACGAAACACTCGGCTCGATCTGCACAATGGCTCCGTCCACGGAGAACACCGTCGAGGACTGCGTCGGGATGTTGTAGCCCGCACCGTAGAGCTCGAGCAGATCTCCAACCGCAGCGGAGGACTTGGCCGAGGGCAGGAAGAACCACGGCGTGCTCCCCTGCACATCTGGCGCGCTCGAGAAGAACAGAGGACGTCCTGTTCCCGTCAGCGAGATGCGCGAGCTGAGACTCGTGCTGTTCTTCGAGGAGAACGCCACGGTCTCTTCACCGAGAACCACGTCTAATGCAAGCGCTGTCCCGCTGGTGAAGTCCGAAGCAACAGGAATGCCCGCCACCAAGTAGATGTCGAGGATAGAGGACGTAGGAGGCACGCCCCTCGAGCTCACGTAGTAGCGACCTTGGTTCAAGCCAAGAGCCACATCGACGACATCCCAGCGGAGCAATAGGACGTCGTCGCCCACGTCGAAGCTCACACCTGTTGCCGTTGTAGCTACGCCGGCACCTGTAGCTATGATGGTTGTGTCGCTGAGTAGAGTGACGATCCAATCCGTGTTGTTCTGCCCTCGAAGAACAACGATGTCTCCGATGTGAATAGGCTGAAGAAGAACACCGCCGCCAGGGATGGTGATCGTGATGGTGCCGGGAACGTAGACGATGTTCCCCACGAGCGAGACCTTCAGCATCTTGAGGTGCGCCGGGTCCGTGGGATCTGTGAACACGCGCACCGCTGCCGTCGGGTCGAACTTAGTGGAGAACGCGACCTTCGTCGTCTTGAAGTTCAAGTCCTTCACGATGTCGCGCGCGAGCGTGGGCTGACACTTCGAAGAGAGTCCCGGAGCAAGACCGATCGTGATGGCCGCTAACTGCGTGACTGGGCCATCCCCGATGATGGAGATCTCCAGCTCGTTAGGAACCTGCACAGCCGGGTTCGTCGCCCTGATGCGAATGCTCCGAAGAGCCGGACCTATCGTGACCGGAACACCGAGCGCATTCGTCGCTACACCAGTGAGCCTCGTCGCCGTGAGAGTGGCGGGGAGCACAACGCTCAACACGTTCCAGAGACCCGCGTTGATGCCGCTCGACACGGAGAGAAAAGAACCCACTGTCACCGCGTCGAACGTGCCGCTACCACCGGGGATGGCGAACGTCGCCACCGGACCAATAGAACCTGATACGTCGAGGTTGCCCTGGAAGAAGAGCGGGTTGAAGTACGGCTCTGCAAGAACATCAGGAGGGAGAACAGCGTTGATGTTCGCGCATATCTGCGTGGCTGTTCTCTTCTGGATGTCAGGTCCGACGATCGATGAGAGCGTGAGCGTGGCCGTATAGGTGATGTTCGTGGTGAGCGTCTTCACCCTGATCTTCAAGATGTTGTTGTTCGGCGGTGAGCCGGCGGGAAGAACAGGACTCGTCCCGTTCCCGATGAAGTATCCCGCAGGACTCGCGTTCGACGGCGCCTCCGCTACCTGTCCGCTGAGCACGGCGATCAAACTCGCGGGGAGCGAGAGATTGAACGGCGTTCCCCCATCAACCGTCACCGTCAGTCCGTCATTCACGCCGAGGAAGATGTCGTACGGCTGAAAGACGTCGCCGACGGCACTGGCAGCTACACCGGGGTGGTGCGCATCGAGGTACGGACCGCCGTTGCCCGATAGGTTCACGAACTCCGTCATCCCGGTGAACGAGCCGAACGTCTTCACTGACGCCTTCGCGGCAAGACAGTCGAGCACGGCTGCGCGGATCTTGAGGAGACGGTCCTCCTTCGAGAGCGCATCGAGCGCGCTGGCGTGATCGCCAAGGACGGCGCGCGCCTTCGAGATGACGCCCTTCGCCACCAACGAAGGCAAGTTCACCCCGCTGTAGAGGGCGATCGCCCCCGCTAGCTTCGTCACCGATGACCTGAGCTCAAGGAACGAAGAACGGTAAGAGCCCAAGAGACCAGGAAGAGCAGCTCGAGCCTCTTGAGGCGTCATGACGATGTCGATGCCCGATGACGTCGGAGCGACGACCCTCTCACGCGCGATGTCGAGGAACGCTCCGAGCTCTGAATTGAACCTCTGGTACGCCGCCAGCTTCGTGATATCCATCGGCGCCGTCTTGGATACCGCCCCCTCAAGAGCCGTAAGAGCGCTCTTGGCGTTGAAGAGAGAAGAGACGTCTTCTACCGGCAAAACGTCTCTTCCAAGAGCCGCAAGAGCCGCAAGAAGCCCTCCGAAGCTTGTTTCCAAGCCATTCACGTCTTCCTTCACTCTCTGCGCTCCCAAGAAGACGCAGTAGTACGGGCTCTTAGGGTAGAGGATGAAGACGCCCGCGGCGGCTTCTTGCACATCACTGAAAGAAACGTCTGTGCGTCTTGCGCCAAGAATATCGTACGGCTGACGCACCGTAGAAAGGACTAGTTTCTCGACAGCGGTTTGGATCTCTTCGGACGTGAAGGCCATGGGTTCCTCTTAGCTCTCTTACGGTCTACGGGGCGGGGTTGGTCGAGCTAGCCCTCGATGAAGAGGATGGTGTCGGCGTCGAGCACGATATGGCTGGTGCTCTTGGTGAGGAACTCGATCCAACGAGCGCAGCGGGCTTTATCGCGGTCGGTGCCGGCGCTGTGGATGCCGCGAGCGCGAGCTTCCTCGAGGGAGAGGGCGACGACGATGAGGTGCTCGGGGCGCGCTTGCGGATTGCGAAGCGTCCAGACGAAAGTGAGGGTGTCGGCCATGGGGTTCTCAGCGGGGGATGAACGGGCTCTTGGGGGCGTAGACGTACGAGGGCTCGAAGGGCGGACCTGGGAACGGTTGGTCTTGGGCGATCGTGAGCTCTGCGAAGTGGCGCGAGGGGAAGGGCTGGCGCACGTGGCAGATGGTGCGGTCGATGAACGCCTGGAGGGACTCGTCGGGGCGCGGGTACTGGAAGGCGCGCTTGCTGTCGTGCACGTGCTTCTCGAGGTCGGCGTAGAACATGGGCGTCCTCCTGCGTGTGGTGGCTAAGAGAAAGCGGGCGTGGGGCCAGCTTTCTCGGAGGTCACGATCTGGAGAGTTGATCGAAGCGATCGGTGACGGCCATCTTGAGCTTCTCGATGTGTTGCTTGTAGCGTTCTGTATCTTCCTCGGAGAGTAAGGCGGGTCTTCCACTCTGGAACACGATCAGATTCGAGATGAGCTCGCCGAAGCTGAGGGAGGAGATGTCGAGGGCCATGCGATCGGTGTAAACGGTGGGAATGGGGGAGAAGTGCATGTTTCAGCTTTCTTGAGGGTCACGTGGTTGGGGGGTTCGGTGGGCCGCAGGTCCTCGAGGGTGATTTCCGCCCCAGGGGAACTTCTCCATGCCTTTCTTGAAGCTCGCGACCTTCATTCGGGGGTGGCCCTTTCGATGCGCACGGCGAGCCGTAGCAGGATGCCGCTGCAGATCGCCGCGTAGATGTTGACGAAGTGTACGGCGACTGTTCCCTCGAGCGCTGAGAGAAAGAGCACGATGAACCAGGTGAGGCGGTAGTCGGTGCGGGTCATCTCCCGTGGGCGTCAAAGAGGACAGACTCGCCGATGGCGCGCTTCTGTTCCTGGGTGAGGTTGTCGACGAGGCCGCACTCGTTGCAGCGCATCTTGAGCAGGTTCTCGGTGAGCTCGGCGTTCGTGCTGGCGATGGTACCTATCTTGAAACAGTTCCGGGATTCACCTGCGAGCACGTCGCCCACCTCGGTGATGTTGGGCGTGCAGCTCCCGCTCTTGCCCTCGAGGAAGCGAAAGCGGAGCGCGGCCACTGCCTTCTCGAAGCTGCCGAGGCCTCGAGCGAGGGAGCGGAAGTTGAAGGACGAGGGCGCTTGTCGTGTGGGCACGAGAGGCGCGCCCTTCTTCCTGGCTGCTCTGCCCAGGGGGAGGAGCGTGGTGATGGCATCGATGTACGTGATGCGCTCGTCCTCCACGGGCGTGGGCGCCGTCGGGTAGTACCTCGCGTCGTTGGTGACCTGGATGCGCAGGTTCTTCCACGCGGGGCGGAGGATGGACTCGCGCATCTCCTTGTTGTTCAGCCACATCCCGTTCGTGATGAGCATCGGGAAGAAGCCCCACTCCATCGCGAGCTCGATGAAGTGGAGGATGTCGGGGTGCTCGGTGCATTCGCCACCGGAGAGCAAGAGCAGGGGCGGGTAGCCATCGGCGTACGCGAGCGCTTCGGCCTGCAGCGTGAAACGCATGGACTGCACGAACGTCTCTTCGCTCATGTGCCCGCCCTTGATCGTGCTGTCCTCCATGCAGTGACTGCAGCCGTGAGAGCAGTAGTTCGTGACCTTGATCAACATGTAGTTACCTCCACATCTCTTATTCCTCTGGCACCTCCTCTCTTGTTTTCCACGCAGCGATGAACGTCCAGACGTAGAAGAGGAAGATGAGGCCTGCGAAGATCCAGTGAAACGGCTCCCACGCGTTGTGGTTCACGTGGGACGCAAAGCCCTGAATGAGCTGAGCGGCGCAAAGGATGGGCAACCCGGAGACGGACAGAAGCATCCGTCGTCCGTAGTCGGTCATGCGCTTCTTCCTCTTCTTCGGGACAGGCGGCGGCGGTTCGGGGTAGTCCGGGCGGGCGCCTGGGGTGCGGTAGGTGTCCATTCGTTCTCCGGGAAGGGCTTGTATTCCTCGAGGCCTTCAATGCGGTTGAAGGTCGTCATGCACTCGTTCCACGTCTCGGCGCGGATGCAGTAGATGGGGACCTGCTGCTCGCAGACACGCACGATGTTGTCTTCGGTGCTGACGGTGCGGTCTCGATCCTCGGGGTCGTCGGGGTTGCCGCACACGATGAAGATAGTCATTGCAAGGTCTCGCACTCTTGGCAGTACACGGTCTGTTTCCGGTCGGGGCTCTCGGTGACGATGAGAACGTCACGGCCGCAACAGTCGCAGTTCACGAAGAGAACGTGCGGCTCGGAGTGATGGAGGGGGAGACCGCATGTCATGCCCCCGCCGATGCGGACGCCGCAGCGTAAGTAGCGCTCTCCCCTCCAGCTCATTTGATCCTCTTGCTGTAGAAGCCCGGGTTCTTCACAGCCTATTCTGGACTACCGGCGCGCCCCAGCACTACATCGCAGCGAGCGCACACAATGAACTCGCCGCGTGTGAGCCATGTGTAGGCGTGAGAGCAGGGGGGCTCAATAAGAGGAAACACCCCGGTGCGGGCGCTCTCGCGCTCTTCAGGGTCCACGGCGACCTCTGCCTCCCGCACGAGCGTGTAGTCGCTCTTTGGTTCGGGAGGAGCGGGTGCGCTCGATGAGGGCTCAGGGTAGGGGCGCGAGGCCCACCACACCCCAAGACGCAAAAGGCCTAAAACGAGAAG
>Ga0315284_10010224_pt1 | contig 13372 bp, 15 predicted proteins | sample YL17G09_16_MG_FD_203696 | JGI IMG/M metagenome (GOLD analysis project Ga0315284, IMG submission 203696) | Sediment microbial communities from Yellowstone Lake, YNP, Wyoming, USA - YL17G09_16 | ecosystem: Environmental > Aquatic > Freshwater > Lake > Sediment | place: USA: Wyoming | collected...
GCGCGGCATCCGAGTCCGAAAGCTCCCGCTAAAGATCACGCCCTGACGGGTGCTGGACGATCTCCCGAACCAACCTGACCACTCGCGGAATCGCCGCTTCGACCGCGGGGTGGATGGGGCCGCCGACGGTGAGGCAGTCGGCGGGTTCGACGGCCAGGATGGTGACGTGGTCCGGGACGCTTAGGCCCAGCTTGCGCCCGAGGGCCAGGGTCTCGAACAGGCCGATGAAGTGGGGGGAGCCGCCGGGAGCGCTCTGGACGTCACCCTCGCGGAGGATGTAGAGGGCGCCGGGGTCGGCGCGGCCGGTTTCAAGGGTGTTTACGACGATGAGGTGGGTGACGTTTTGCACGTAGTCCAGCAGGTGGAAGCCGGATTCAGCAGTGCAGACGACCTCCAGGTTGGGCAGAGCGAGTTCTTCTATTTGCCGGGCGGCCAGGAGGCCGAAGGCGTCGTCGGCCAGCATTTCGTTGCCGAGGACGAGCAGGCGTGTAGGTTGATCCTTATCGGCGGAAGGGCATCCCTCAATCGAGGAACTCACGGCCGGGCAGGCGAGCGGCCCAATCACCGATCTGCGCCTCCTGCACGGCGACTTCTGGCGGGGGCGCAAGAAGACTGACCGGGCCGGTCAGTGGCTGAACTGGCGCTTCAGCCATAGGTCAGAGCCCCTTCGATCGCGGGCCCAAGCTCGGCCGGGGGGCCCTGCTTGCGGCCCTTGCGCTGGTGATGCGCGCAACTCCGCCGCACTACCTCTTGCAGCAGGCAGCGGTTGCGGAGGTAGATGCTGCACTGGAGGCAGAGCTCGTCGGGATCACCGCTCTGCATCACGATGGCGCTGGCCAGGCGGTCGAGCAGTTCCGCAGTCCTCCGCAGTTCGGTGGCGGGGAACTGCCGGAAGATCCTGGCCAGCCGGCGTTTTCTGGCGCTCTGGTAGTCATCGAGCAGGCCGCGGCCGGCCGCGGTCAGCGCCAGTTCTCCGGCCCGGCGTTCGAGCAGCTTGCGGCGCGCCAGGCGGTCCACGGCCTGGCGGGCGGCGGCGCTGCTCACTCCCAGGAAAGCTGCAATGTCGCGCACGGTCTGGTCCTGGAACTGGCTCGCCAGCCGGAGCACCTTGAGTTGGGAAGAAGTGAGTTGAGCTTCGGCCAAGTCCCGCAGCACTCTCTGCTCGAGCAGGTCGCTGACCGCCATCGAGAACACGCGGGCGCTGCTGACGAACTCGTCGAGCAGTTCGACGGCGCCAGGCGTTTCCTTTACGATTTTGCGTGGAGAGGTCATTCCGACATCGTACCAATCAGACGCAGGCCAGCACTCCGCTGATTTCGTGCCCATTTCGGGGACCGGCTGCATAACCGCTTCTGTCCCGGACCACAATGCGTCCCTGGTGGTCCAGCCGGCTAGGAAAAGGGGCTATGCAGGCGGTCGGCGCGCTTCAACAAGATAAACCGACCCTCTTGTCCGTTAGCCGGGGTTCCAGGGCAAACGTCCCGGGAAGCTGGACTGTGCGGGGCGCGGTCCGTCACTTCCGCAGACAGGTCTATTTAAGAACGAAGCAGTCGTGCTGTGCAATTGAGCGAGTACCTGCGTCCAAGTCCATGGATTCAGGTGAATTGAGCGCACGATTGAAAAACGCAGCGGGACTGTTGATTTCCGCCACAGGCGGGCGCTGGGCAGCGCAAGGGTACTATCAGGATCTCATTGTCTTCTGTTGTACACTATAATGTTTGTTCGAGAACGGGACGCCCGGCAGCTACGCGGCAGGTGGCCGGCTGCTGGGAGAGCCCGCACGGGAGGCTCATGAAAAGTCGCAACGCAATCCCCGGTTCGTTGCCCGCATCCGAGCGGGAACTACGCCAAACCTTCTTGCAGCAAGCCCGCCTGGTGCCGGGCGCTGAACGAATCACCCGCTGTCTCCAGTGCGGCACTTGTACCGGAAGCTGTCCGGTCAGCTACGCCATGGACATTTCTCCGCGGATGGTGATTGCGCTGTTCCGGGCCGGGCAGATCGAGGAGATCCTGCGCAGCCGCACCATCTGGATCTGCGCCTCTTGCTACATGTGCACCACGCGCTGCCCGCAGCAGATCAAGATCACCGACCTGCTCTACGCTCTGAAGCGCACGGCCATGGACAAGAAGCTGTATCCCGACCGCTTCCCGGTCTACCTGCTGTCGAAGAACTTCGTGCGTCTGGTGAACTACTATGGGCGCAACCAGGAGATGTTGCTGCTGCTGCTTTACTACCTGAAGCGCAATCCGTTCGAGCTGTTGCGGCTGCTTCCCATGGGGTGGTCGCTCATGAGGAAGGGCCGGATTGCGCTGTGGCCCAAGAAGATCCAGGGCGTGGAGGCCATCCGGAAGATCCTGGGGGCCTCCAGGGCGCTGGAGCTTCCGCGGGAGAAAGATAAGGCCGATTACGACAAGACCATGGTGGGGTACGGCGCGGTGGATGCAGGCCGGCCCTGAGGGAGGCTTGGGAGAGAGACCCATGGAATACCTTTACTACCCCGGATGCAGCCTGGAGTCGGGGGGCAGACCCTACGACGAGAGCTTGCGGGCAGTGTTTCGCGCCCTGGGAGTCGGGCTCAGCGAGTTGAAGGACTGGAACTGCTGCGGCGCGACCATGTATATGAGCCTGGACGAGACCACCTCGATGGCCATCAGCGCGCGCAATCTGGCGCTTTCCGAACACAACGGAAGCCGCGATCTGGTGGCGCCTTGCAGCGCCTGCTACACGGTCTTGCTCAAAACCAACCGCTTCCTGCGAGAGAGTCCCGAACTGAAGCAGAAAGTGGATCGGATTTTGGGCGAGGCCGGGCTGAAATACGATCTCACGGTGGCGGTCCGCCACCCCCTGGACGTTCTGGTCAACGATATCGGCATCGAAGCCATCGCGCAGGCGGCCAAAAGAAGCCTGGAAGGCGTCACGTTTGCGCCCTATTACGGCTGTCAGATCGTGCGCCCGGAGCGCGGTTTCGACGACCGCGAGTTCCCCACCTCGATGGACCGGCTGTTCGAAAGGCTGGGGGCCCGGACGGCCTATTTCCCGCTCAAGACCCGCTGTTGCGGTGGCATGCTCATGACCACCTTCCCGGACGTTTGTCTGGACCTGGTGAAGGAGTTGCTCCAGTGCGCAGCCGAGAATGAAGCCCAATGCATCGCCACCACCTGTCCCCTGTGCCAGATCAACCTGGAGGCTTACCAAAAGAAGGTGAACAAGATGTTTGGCGCCTCCTACGAGATCCCGGTGGTCTACTTTACGCAACTGCTGGGGCTGGCCTTGGGCTGCTCGGAGCAAGAATTGGGATTGCAGAGGAATTTGATCGCGCTGAAAGCGCCGCTCTCAGCGCTGGTGGCGTAGGAGGTTGCGGAAAAACTCTTATGGAAGCCCGGCGGAGACAAGCTGAAAGCATATCCCACCCGGCGCCAGGTGGACTTGCCGGACGCCGCAGGGGTGTGGTCGCCAGGCAGCCCGAGTTTTTCCGCAACCGGCTAGAAGGAGGAAACCTATGGAACAAAACGGACACGTGCGCATAGGCGTTTACATCTGCCATTGCGGCCTCAACATTGCTGGAACCGTGAACGTGAGTGAGGTGCGGGAATACATCTCCCACAGCCCCAGCGTGGTGATCGCCCGGGACTACAAGTTCATGTGTTCGGATCCCGGGCAGACCTTGATCCAGGACGATATTCAACAACTGGGCGTCAACCGGGTGGTGGTGGCGGCCTGCTCTCCGCTGATGCACGAGATCACCTTCCGGAATGCGGCCCGCAAGGCCGGCCTCAACCGGTACCTGGTCCAGATAGCCAATATCCGCGAACACTGCTCCTGGATCCACGACGATGTGCGCATGGCCACGGAAAAGGCCAAAGCCCTGGTCTCGGGAGCGGTGCGGCGGGTGGCGCTGCACCAGCCGCTGGAGCCGATGCGCGCCGAAATCAACCCCAACGTGCTGGTGGTAGGCGCCGGGATCACGGGCATTCAGGCGGCGCTGGAGATTGCCGAGGCCGGCGGCACGGTGTACCTGGTCGAGCGGGAGCCCTCGATCGGCGGGCGCATGGCACAGTTTGACAAAACCTTTCCCACCCTGGACTGTGCGGCCTGCATCCTGACCCCCAAGATGGTCTCGGTGGGGCACCGAGAAAACATCAAACTGCTGAGCTATAGCGAAGTGACCGGACTCTCGGGGTTCATCGGCAGCTTCAAGGTGAAGGTCCGGAGGAAAGCCCGGTTCGTGGACGAGTCCAAGTGCACTGGTTGCGGTTTATGCTGGAACACCTGCCCGGCCACCCGGGTGCCCAGAAAAAGGACCATCAAGCTGGGAGATCAGATCGTGAAGCAGGTGTCCTCATGAAACCGGAAACACACAGGCAAGAATGCCTGTGCCACAGGCAGGTGTCCTGATGAAACTGGAAGCGGTGCGCAGGATCCTGAATTGCCGGGTGATCGCGGGCGAGGACAAGCTGAACGAGGAAGTCGGGGTGGGCTGCGGCGCGGACCTGATGAGCGACGTGCTGGCCTTCATCAAGCCCGATGCACTGCTGTTAACCGGCCTGACCAACGTGCAATCGGTGCGCACGGCCGAGATCGCGGAAGTGAAAGCCATTGTGTATGTCCGTGGCAAGCTGCCCGACAAGGAGGCCATCAACCTGGCCCGGGAAAAGGGAATGGTTGTGCTGTCCACCGGCCTTCCCATGTACGAGTCATGCGGCCGCCTGTACGCGTGCGGCCTGGCTGGGGGCAGCGAGCTCCAGGAAGGCTTGCAGGATGCCAAGCGAGCCCCTCTTTTGTCAGCGCTTTAATATTTGCGGCGGAGATTTCGTTAATGCGGGAAAGGCCTCCATCACGATCAAGGGGATACTGAGGGAGATCGGCATCCACCCGCCGGTGATCCGGCGGTTGGCCATCGCTTCTTATGAAGCGGAGATGAACGTGGTTTTATATGCCCACAAGGGAAGCATGGAGTTGCGAGTGACTCCGGCGGATATCCGGATCCGGGTAGTCGATGAAGGCGGCGGCATCCCGGACGTCGACCTGGCCATGCAAGAAGGGTATTCCACGGCCTCCGACGAGATCCGGGAGATGGGCTTTGGGGCAGGGATGGGCCTGCCCAACATCAAAAAGAACGCGGATGTCTTTACCATCCACTCGGTGGTGGGAAAAGGCACGACTTTGGAGATCACGATTCGGCTGTAGCGGCATGATTTTGAACCGCAGAGACGCCGAGACGCAGAGAAGAATCAATGTATCCTCTGCGCCTCTGCGCCTTTGCGGTGAAGAACTTTAGCATGGGCGAGTACTTTCATTCGGTTCGGTTGGTGCCGGAGCGCTGCAACGGGCGTATGGCCTGCCTGAAGGCCTGCCCGACGGAGGCCATTCGGGTGCGGAACGGCCGGGCGCAGATCCTGGAGGACCGCTGCATCGATTGCGGGGAGTGCGCCCGGGTGTGCACCCAGAATGCCATCGTTCCCCAAACCAGTTCGCTCACCGACTTCTCGCGGTTCAAATACACGGTGGCGCTGATCTCGCCGGTGCTGTACGGCCAGTTCCGCAAGGAGGCTCTTCCGGGGAGCATCCTGGCGGGGGTGAGAAAAATCGGCTTCGACGAGGCCTGCGACGTGGCGCGGGCCAGCGAGGCGGTCAGCATCGCCATTGACGAGTACCTGGCCAGCCACCGGGGGCCCTGGCCGTTGCTGTCGCCCTTCTGCCCCACCATCGTGCGGCTGATCCAGGCGCGCTATTCGGATCTGATTGACCTGCTGATTCCCATCGATTCTCCGATGGAGATCGCGGCGCGCGAGGTCCGGCACCGGAAGATGAAGGAACTGGGCCTGAGGCGGGAAGAAATCGGAGTGATCTATCTGACGCCCTGCCCGCCCAAGATGGTAGCCATCAAATATCCTCCCAGGAAGAAGGCATCGCATATCGACGGGGCCATCGGGATCTCAGAGATCTATCACCCTCTGCTTTCGGCCATCCACGAGCTCAGTGAGGGGGCCCGGGAGGACGGAGAGCCGGTAACAGGCATCGGGCTGGGCTGGCCGCTGTTGGGCGGGCAGGTCTCCTCGCTCGAAGCGCAGAACAGCCTGGCGGTGGGCGGGCTGGACGATGTCGAGAGGATTCTCGACGAGATTGAGCACGGAAAGCTGGGCGACATCCAGTATGTGGAGTGCCACGCCTGCGCGCAGGGATGCTGCGGCGGCTCGCTCACGGTGGGGGATCCTTACGTCACCCGGAGCACCATTCTCAGTCTGGTGGCCCGGTTCGGCAGCCGGCCCAGCCAGGACCGGGCCAAGATCCGCGAACTGTATCAAAGGAACTACTTCTCACTGCCGGGAAAGATCCCTTCCAGGCCTTTCGCGCCATTGGATCGGGACGTTGCCCGGGCCATTGAGAAAAGGCGCCTCATCCAGGAAACCTGCGAGGCGCTGCCGCAGATCGATTGCGGCGCCTGTGGCGCGCCCACCTGCCAGAGCTTCGCTGAGGACGTGGTCCAGGAACGGGCCGCGCTGGAGGAGTGCGTGGTGCTGGCGGTGCGGGAGGTCCGCAGCCTGGCCCGCCGTGCTTCGGGGCCTGTGAGGAATGGAAAGGTGGTAGCCATATGACGGTGCGGGAGGTGGTCGGGGCGCTGGGGCTGGAAGTCTTGAATGGACCTGACAAGCTAAAGCTTATCCCACATCCAGCTCTGGACAAGGAGGTCACGGGAGGCTATGTCAGTGATCTGCTGAGTGACGTCATCGCCCATGCCAAAAGCGGCAACCTGTGGATCACTTTGCAGACGCATCGCAATATCATCGCGGTCGCCGCGTTGAAGGAGCTGGCTGCTGTAATCCTGGTGGCCGGGAGAACACCGGATTCCGAGACCCTGGCGAAAGCCCGCGAGGAAGACGTGCTGGTGCTGGCCAGCCAGCTTCCCGCGTTTGAGCTGGCCGGCCGGTTATACCAGATGGGCGCACGGGGGACCGAGTGATGCTGCGGGTCTTCAAAGCCGACCTGCACGTGCACACCTGCCTGTCACCCTGCGCGGAGTTGAACATGAGCCCGCGAGCGATCGTAGAACAGGCCGCCCGGCAGGGTTTGGACGTGATCGGCATTTCCGACCACAACTCTTCGGAGAACGTGCCCGCGGTGGTGAATGCAGCGCGGGGCAGCAACCTCACGGTGCTTCCGGGGATGGAAGTGACCTCCAAGGAAGAGGTGCACATCCTGGCGGTTTTCGACAGCATTGACAAGGCCCTCCGGCTGCAAGAGATGGTCTACCTGCACCTGCACGGGGAAAATGACGCAGAGGTCTTCGGCCCCCAGGTGGTGGTCAATGAAGATCACGAGGTGCTGGGGTTCAACCCCCGGCTGCTGGCCGGGGCGACTGAGCTTTCGATCGAGCAGGTGGTGGACAGCATTCGCGGGCTGGGGGGCCTGGCCATCGCCTCGCACGTCGATCGAGAGACCTTCGGGATCATCGGGCAGTTGGGATTCATCCCGGAGGAGTTGGAGCTGGATGCTTTGGAACTCTCCGCGAACACCAGCCCGGAGGAAGCCAGGCAGCGCTTTCCGCAATACGCGGAGCGTGCTTTCATTCGCTCCTCCGACGCGCATTCGGTGGCGGATATCGGCAAGGTCTGGACCTCGCTCCTGCTGGATGAGCCCACCACCCAAGAGATCAAGAAAGCCTTGCGCGGAGAGGATGGCAGGCGGGCGTTCGGATAGGTGACCCATGGAAGATCTCTCTCTGCACATCCTCGACATCGTGGAGAATTCCATCGCCGCGGGCGCCAGCCGTGTGGAAATCCGGGTGCAGGAGAGCCGGCGGGACGACCGGCTCACGATCGAGATTGCGGACGATGGCCGCGGAATGAGAGAAGAGACGCTCGAGCGGGCTACGGATCCCTTTTTCACCAGCCGAACCACCCGCCGCGTGGGGCTGGGTCTGTCGCTGTTCGAGCAGGCCGCAAGAAGGGCCGGCGGGGATTTCAAGATCACGTCCCGTCCGGGAGTCGGGACCCAGGTCACGGGTGTGCTCCAGCACAGCCATGTGGACCGGCAGCCACTGGGGGACATCGCGCAGACGCTGCTTACCCTGGTGGTCGGAAACCCGCAAGTCGAGTTCAGCTACGTGCATCAGACCGGCGATTCCAGCATTTCATTCAGCACCAGGGAAATCACCGCCCGGCTGGGAGGTATCCCGCTCCATTCGCCCCGGGGGATAGCGGCCGTCCGCCAGAGCGCGGAAAAGCTGAGAGAGCAACTCAAGGATTTAGCTTCCAGGGAGGAAGGCGTACATGCAGTTGGAAACCGTTGAGAAGATCATCCAGCAACACCACGCGCAGAAAAGCGCGCTCATCGCCATGTTGCAGGACGTGCAGAACCAGTTTTCGTATCTGCCCCAGGAGGTCCTCCTGCACATTACCCACACCCTGGGTGTGCCGGCCAGCCGCGCCTACAGCCTGGCGACCTTCTACCGGGCCTTCAGCTTGAAGCCCAAGGGCCGGCACCCCATCGCCATTTGCACGGGCACCGCCTGCCACGTCAAGAATGCCGTGAAGATCCTGGAGAAGTTCGAACGGCAGCTCAAGATCAAGATCGGGCAGACCACCCCGGACCTCAATTTCGGCCTGGAGGAGGTGCGCTGCCTGGGCTGCTGCGGTCTGGCGCCGGTGGTCACCGTGGGACCGGAGCTGTACGGCAAGGTGACGCTTCCCAAAGTGGACCAGATCATCAAGCAATTTTCACCAAAAGAAGGAGCCCGAGATGCCAAAACTTAAATTGGAGGACTTAGCGGAGCTCAGAGAGAAGGCCAGGAAAGCCACCTCGCTTCGTGACGGCGCCGCGCGGGTGCGGGTGACGATTCACATGGGCACCTGCGGCATTGCTGCGGGCTCCCGCAAGATCGTCGAGGCGGCCTTGCGGGAAGTCGAGCAGCGAGACCTTCAGGACGTGATGGTGAGTACCTCCGGTTGCGCGGGCCTGTGCAGTCGTGAGCCCATGGCCACCGTCGAGGTCATAGGGGAAGCGCCGGTCAAGTATGTGGACCTGACCGAGGCCAAGCTCAAGGCCATTTTCACCGAGCACGTGGTGGGGGGCAAGATCGCGGAAGCCTATGCGCTGGCGGTAGGAAGCGAACGGACCTATTGATGATCGAGAGCGGAGAGTTTTAGAGGAGATCCAAATGCCGTATCGAATGCACTTGATGGTTTGCGCAGGCACGGGCTGCGTCTCCAATCGTTCGCTGGAGTTCCGGGACGCCCTCGATAAAGAGATCCGAAAACGTGGGCTGAACAACGAGATCCAGGTGGTGACCACCGGATGCAACGGTTTCTGCGGCGTAGGGCCTCTGATGGTGGTCCAGCCGGACGGGATTTTCTACCAGCAGCTCAGTTCCAAGGACATTCCCCATCTGGTCGAGGAGCACTTTTTGAAGGGCCGGCCGGTGCGCAAACTGATGTACGTGCCCCCGGAGCTGAAGGTGCCGGTCCCCAAGATGATGGACATTCCCTTCTTCTCCCGGCAAGTGCTCATCGCGCTGCGCAACCGTGGTCTGATCGACCCCGAGAAGATTGACGAATACATCGCCCGGGACGGATACACGGCCCTGGCCAAAGCGCTCACCGAGATGACCCCGGAGGAGATCATGAACGAGGTCAAGATCTCGGGGCTGCGGGGCAGAGGAGGCGCGGGCTTCCCGACGGCCACCAAGTGGGAGGCCACCCGGGTGGCGCAGGGAGAGCCCAAGTATGTCATCTGCAACGGCGACGAAGGGGACCCGGGCGCCTTCATGGATCGCAGCATCGTCGAGTCGGATCCGCACTCGGTGATTGAAGGCATGGCCATCGGGGCCCGGGCCATCGGGGCCCGCTGGGGCGTGGTGTATATCCGGAACGAGTACCCCCTGGCGGTGCAGCGGCTCCAGATCGCACTCGAGCAGGCCCGCGAATACGGCCTGCTGGGGGAAGACATCCTGGACAGCGGCTTCGACTTTGACATCACGGTGTCGCGAGGCGCCGGGGCCTTCGTGTGCGGAGAGGCCACGGCGCTGGTGGCGGCCTGCGAAGGCCGGCTGGGAGAACCCAGGGCCCGGCCCCCCCGCCTGGCGGAAAAGGGACTGTGGGGAAAACCGACCTGCCTCAACAACGTCGAGACTTGGGCCAACGTCCCTCCCATCATCCACCGGGGCGGAGGGTGGTTTGCTTCGATCGGAACCGAGGGGAGCAAAGGCACCAAGGTCTTTTCGCTGGTCGGGAAGATCAAGAACACCGGCCTGGTCGAAGTGCCCATGGGCATTACCCTCCGCGAGATCATCTACGACGTGGGAGGGGGGATTCAGGGCGACAAGAAGTTCAAGGCCGTGCAAACCGGGGGACCTTCCGGAGGGTGCATTCCGAGCCAACTGATCGATCTGCCGGTGGACTTTGAAACCCTCACCGAAGCCGGCTCGATGATGGGCTCGGGCGGCATGGTGGTGATGGACGAAGAGACCTGCATGGTGGACGTGGCGCGCTACTTCCTCACGTTTACTCAGGACGAGTCCTGCGGCAAGTGTACGCCCTGCCGGGAGGGCACTAAGATCATGCTCGACCTGCTGAGCAAGATCACCGACGGCCACGGCACGATGGAGGATCTGGAAGCCTTGCAGGAAGTCTCGAAGGTGGTCGCGGAGGCCTCCCTGTGCGGATTGGGGACCTCCGCGCCCAACCCGGTCCTGACCACCATGCGCTATTTCCGCGACGAATATCTGGCGCACATTGAGGCGCACAAGTGCCCCGCCCATGTGTGCCGGCAGTTGAACACCTACCGCATCGACCCGGAAATCTGCGTCGAGCGCGGGCACGGCTGCGGGGTGTGCCGGCGGGAGTGTCCGGAAAAGGCCATCTTCGGTGACAAGAACCAGCCGCACAGGATCGACGCGAGCTTGTGCAACAAGTGCGGGACCTGCGTGGACTTGTGCCACTTCAATGCGGTGATCGTGGAATGAGAGGTGGAATGTGCCAAAACTGACCATCGACGGAAAAACAACCGAAGTTCCCAGAGGAACAACCATTCTTCATGCGGCGAAGTTCCTGGATATCAAGATTCCAACTCTCTGTTACCACCCGCTGATCAAGCCGTTTGCGGCCTGCCGCTTGTGCGTGGTGGAGACCAAAACCAAGTGGGGAGACGAGCTGATCCCGTCCTGCCACGCCACCTGCCGGGAAGGCATGGTGGTCAACACCAACAACAAGCACGTGCAGGATGCCCGCCGGCTGATCCTGGAAATGATGCTGGCGCGCTGGCCCAACGTGCCCATTCTCAAGAAATACGCCGAGGAGCTGGGGCTCAAGCAGTCGCGCTTCACCAGCGCCGAGCGGGATGAGCGCGAGGACGCCTGCATTCTGTGCGGCCTGTGCGTGCGGGTCTGCGACGAGGTGGTGGGCGCCAGCGCCATCAGCTTCGCCGAGCGGGGCATTGAGCGCCACGTGGCCACCCCCTTCAACCTGGAATCGGAGGAGTGCATTGCCTGCGGCGCCTGCGCCCTGGTCTGTCCCACGTCGTACATCAAGTTCGAGGCGGAGGATTACAGGGGCAGACCTCCTGATTTCCTTCTGGGGCCCAACACGGCGATCTACGTTCCCACGCTGCAGCCCATGCCCAGAGTGCCCTTGATCGACTATGACACCTGCATTCACTTCCAGACGCAGGGCTGCCAGAAGTGCGTCGAGGTCTGCGAACCGCAGGCCATCAATCACCAGATGGTGGACGAAGAGATCGAGCTGAACGTGGGGCAGGTGCTGGTGGCAACGGGCTTCGATGCATTCGATCCAACCCCCATGGCTCAGTACGGTTACGGGAGGCTGGACAACGTCTACGCCGGCCTGGACATCGAGCGCATGCTCAACGCCACCGGGCCTACGGGGGGAAGAGTTGTACTGAAGAACGGAAAACCTCCGCGGGCCGTGGGCATCGTTCACTGCATCGGTTCCCGGGACGAGAACTACCATCGCTATTGCTCGCGGGTGTGCTGCATGTACGCCCTGAAGTTCGCCCATCTCATCCAAGAGCGCACCGGGGCAGAGATCTACAACTTCTACATCGACATGCGGGCCTTCGGGAAGGGTTATGAAGAGTTCTATTCGCGGGTGCTGCATGAAGGCGCCAATGTTATCCGGGGAAAGGTTGCCGAGGTGGTTCAGGCGGGCTGGTCGAAGCGCGAGGAAGGCACCCTGCTGATCCGCTGCGAGGACACCCTGATCGGGCGATTCCGCGAGATTCCGGTGGATATGGTGGTGCTGTGCAATGCCATCGAGCCGCGCCAGGACGCCGACAAGGTCGCTCGTCTTTTCGGCCTCAGCCGGAGCCCGGACGGTTTCTTCCTGGAGCGCCACCCCAAACTGGATCCGGTGGCCACCAGCACGGACGGTCTGTTCATTGCCGGCTGCGCCCAGGGGCCCAAAGACATCCCCGACTCGGTAGCCCAGGCCAGCGCGGCGGCCGCCCGCATGCTGGCCACCATCTCGAAAGGCGCGGTGGACATCGACCCGGTGCGGGCCGAGGTGGACGAGCAGTATTGCAGCGGCTGCCGGATCTGCAACGCGCTGTGTCCGTACAAGGCCATCGATTTTCTGGAGGAGAAGAAGGTTTCGTGGGTGAACTCGCCGCTGTGCAAAGGCTGCGGCACCTGCGTGGCGGCCTGCCCGGCGGGGGCCATCACCGGCTACGGCTTTAGCGACCGGCAGATCTACGCGGAACTGGAAGGCGTGCTGGCGCTGTAGCGACCGGGCGTTATGAGACAAGATACAGGCTTTGAATTCACCGCAGAGACGCAGAGACGCGGAGAGAAACCCATTCATCCTCTGCGCCTCAGCGTCTCTGCGGTGAGAAAGCCTGGCCGGTTTGAAGTCGAAGACCTCGTTAGACAGAAGGGAGGCATGGACAGTGAAGACCAATGGCAAGAACTTCGAGCCTCGCATCGTCGGCTTTTTATGTAACTGGTGCTCCTATACCGGGGCCGATCTGGCGGGGACCAGCCGGATGAAATCCCCGGCCAACGTGCGGCCCATCCGGGTGATGTGCTCGGGGAGGGTGGATCCCTCCTTCATCCTGCGGGCCTTTCAACTGGGCGCCGATGGCGTCCTGGTGGCGGGCTGCCATCCGGGAGACTGCCACTACCAGGAAGGCAACTACAAAGCCCTGCGGCGGGTGCTGATGCTGAAGCGGATTCTGCGGGAGTTCGGCATTGACGAGCGTCGCCTGCGGCTGGAGTGGATTTCGGCCGCAGAGGGCGAAAAGTTTGCCAAGGCCACCACCGAGTTCACCGAGCAGGTGCGGGCGCTGGGGCCGCTCATAGTGGAGACCGGCCTGGCGCCGCAGCCTCAGGAAGCGGGTCCGGAAATGCAGGAGGTGGCGTCA
>Ga0315284_10010225_pt1 | contig 13372 bp, 10 predicted proteins | sample YL17G09_16_MG_FD_203696 | JGI IMG/M metagenome (GOLD analysis project Ga0315284, IMG submission 203696) | Sediment microbial communities from Yellowstone Lake, YNP, Wyoming, USA - YL17G09_16 | ecosystem: Environmental > Aquatic > Freshwater > Lake > Sediment | place: USA: Wyoming | collected...
CATCGAGGATTCGGAGCCGCTGGGATCCACCAGCGGCGTGTCCATGACTCAGGACACGCAGGATCATCTCGCGCTGTCCCGCGCCGACGCGCCGGTGATCGAAGGCCGGCGCGCCCAGGGTTGGATCGCGGCCTCGGGCGAGAACGGTTGCGTGCAGGCCTCGATGTGGCGTTTCTGGCAGCAGTACCCGAAGGCGCTCAAAGCAGACGGGCACAACCTGGAGATCGATCTCTTCGCGCCCACTGCCGCGGTGCCCGCGTACAAGCCGCGCTTCGGGGAGGCCAAACGGCACGATGTCTGGCTCACGTTTTCGCCGGAGCCTCCTGATCCCGCAGCCCAGCAAGCCCTCAGTTTGCTCGCCAATGAGCCGCCGCGCCTGTTCGATGGCGACTGGTTCTGCCGCTCGGGTGGGGTGAATGTCCTGGATCCGAAGTGGTCTGAGAATGAGCCCGAGCTAGCGACGTGGGCGGCGAACTCGTACGGCGACGTCTCCAATGCGCGCGTCACCGGTCAGTTCGGCATCCGCAACTTCGGCGATATGCCATATGGCAGCAAGGGCCAGTGGTGCAACGGCTACTGGGCGATGGTGCAGGGCGCGCTGAACTGGGGCCTGGCCTCAGGGGATCAGCGCTGGCTCCAGCGCAGCTTCGAGATCGCGCGCCACATCGCCGACGTCGACGCCGTCCACATCCCGCCGGGACATCCGGACTGGAACGCATGGGACGGAGTGACGGTCGCTCTCGGCTCCGATCATTCAGTCCACGACGGGCTGGCGCTGTGGCCCGCCTTTCAGGTGGGCGAATCGCTCATTCTCCATTACTGGATGACGGGCGATCCGGACAGCCTCGACGCCGGACTCGCGAACGGGCAGTACATCATCCGCAGCCGGGCTGGTGTCGGATCGGCTGAGGCGCGCAGCCAGGCGCGGCCGCTGCTGACGCTGCTGCGGGCATGGGAGGCCACGGGGGAGCGCGAGTATCGCGATGCGGCGCGGCGCTACTTCGATCTGAAGTACCAGACCGAGCACGTCATCGATTGGCGGCGCGGCGCCTACATTCAGCCGACGTACCAGAACTGGCGCTGCATCTCGGCCGGCCTGGACTCGATGTACGCGCACGACATCTACGAGTACTATCGGCTGACCGGCGATGTCGCGGCGGCGCAGTTGGTGGTCGCGATCGCGGACTCGGTCTATTCCGAGTCCATGTTGCCGCAGGAAGAGGGCCTGGGGAGCTTCCTCTTCTACCCGCGCTACAGCCGAGGCTCGTGGTACTACACGCAGATGGCGGAGCTTTTCCACATGGCCTACGACCTGACAGATGACATCCGCTTCCTGCGGGCCGGGCGCGCCGCCTTCGCGCGGTATCTGCTGTGCGTTGACGCGAGCGGCAACCCCTCCTACCAGCCGTACAGTAACTTCGGCTGGCTCGACCCCGAGTTTGGCGGCTGGCAGAGGCGGTTCGCATCGGTCGCCACTGAGCCATTCCACATCACGAGCCAGACCCCGATCCCCGATCCGGCCCATTACGAACGGTAACCACGGAGCGCTCGCGCCGCGGGACCGGACTCGCCGGGCAGCGCACACGGGGGATCCGATTCCCTCGCCCTGCAGCGGTTCCGCGAGCGCGCGCACAAACACGTTTTCTTTGCCCTTGCGTTTTGACCCGGGTTGTGCTAGCGTTATGTCGTAACACGATATTGAGAAAAGTAGCAATGCCTGTGGCATGTCTTGAGTACCGCAATTGCTGGTTAACCGGAGTCGATCGCACACTCGACCGCGTGACACCAATGGCCCGTCACGCCGGCGGGGCCGGCGGTCTCTCGTCCGTCGGCGTGTGCCACCGGCTCAACGGGCGCCTTCGGCTGCCTGGGGAGGCGAAGTCCCCGAACTGCGGTGAAGCGGAGAGAAGATTCCCGCCCCGCGTCATCACGAGCGCACGCTATCACTCGCGCGCGCGAGGCGACTAGCGTTGCACATCCCCGACGGATATCTGGGCCCCCAGACCTATGGCGCAGCCTATGCCGTGATGGCGCCGGTGTGGGCTGTCGCGTCGCGCATCGTGAGCCGGACACTGCGCAGCCGCCAGGCGCCGATGCTGGCGTTGGGGGCTGCGTTCACCTTCGTCATCATGATGTTCAACGTCCCTATCCCAGGCGGCAGCAGCGGACACGCGGTCGGTGCGGTGCTGGTCGCGGTGCTGCTGGGCCCGTGGGCGGCCTGCATCGCGGTCTCTGTCGCACTCATTGTGCAGGCGTTGCTCTTCGGAGATGGGGGGGTCACCTGCATTGGGGCGAACTGCCTCAACATGGCGGTGATCATGCCCTTCGTCGGCTACGCCGTGTATCGGCTCTTCGCCGGACGATCCGCTGCGACCTCATCCCGCCGCTGGCTGGGCGCGGCGATCGGCGGATACCTGGGTCTCAACGCCGCCGCGCTCGCTGCTGCTTTCGAGTTCGGCGTCCAGCCGATGCTGGCACACGACGCGGCGGGGCACGCGCTGTATGCGCCCTACTCACTCGCGGTCGCGATCCCCGCGATGATGCTGCCGCACCTGCTCATCTTCGGGTTCGCAGAGGCGACGGTAACCGGCATGGTTGTCGCCTATCTCCAGCGCACGGATGTAACCTTGCTGCACGGCGTCCCTGCAGGGGCGAGTAAGAATGAGGCAGCGGTATGAAGACCTCCACTAAGCTCTGGATCGGTCTCCTGGCGCTGATACTCCTGTCGCCGCTGGGCCTGATTCTTCCGGCCTGGCTCGGCGGCGGCACCGCCTGGGGCGAGTGGAGCGCGCAAGAGATCCATAAGCTGATCGGCTACGCGCCCTCGGGCATGACCCGCCTCGCGGGGCGGTGGCGCGCGCCGCTGCCGGACTACGCGCTCAACGGACAGGACGGCGCAGGCCTGCGCACGCTGAGCCTTTCCTACATCATGTCCGCGGTGGTTGGCGTCGCGCTGGTCGTCGGGATTACGATGTTGATTGGCAGGCTGCTCGCGCGGCGTGAGGGACATCATGCTTCCTGACTGGTATGCGGCGACATCGGCGATTGACCTGGCGCCCCGCCGCGAGCTACCGCGCCGCCGCGGGCTCTTGGTCCGCCGTGCCCTGGCCGCGCTGGGCGAGGCGCTGGCGCGAGAACTGGGGGCGTCCGAAGCGCCGCCCGCGTCGTGGCTGTCCGGTGTTGAACCGCGGGCGAAGGTGATCGGATCGGTTTTGCTCATCGCGATCGCGACTGCTGTGCATCACCCCATCGTCCTTGCGGCGCTGTTCGGCGCGGTCGCCGCCGCGGCGCTGAGTGCGGGCATCGGGATGCGCCGCCTGGCGCGCGTGTGGCTCGGCGTGCCGCTCTTCAGCGCCGCCGTCATCCTGCCCGCGGCGCTGAACCTGATGACGGATGGCCCCGCGCTGATCACGCTCTTGCGCCTCGATCCGGGCGCGCATGTCGGGCCATGGGCGTTGCCTCCGGTCATCGCCATCACCCGCCCTGGGGTGGTGGTCGCGGCAAGATTCCTCCTCCGCGCTTTGGACTGCGTGTCCCTTGCGTTCGTGTTGGCGGCGACGACCGACGGCTCGATGTTATTGAACGCGCTGCGCAGGTTGGGCATGCCCAAGGCGTTCGGGATGACGCTCGCGATGATGCAGCGCTATCTGGCGGTGCTGCTGCGCGCCGCGGAGGATATCCACCTCGCGAAGCTGAGCCGCTCTATAGCCGCGAGCGATCTGCGGCAGGAGCAGCGTTGGGTGGCGGCGGGGATGGGCGCTTTGTTCCGCCGCACTCGCCGGCTGGCGGAGCAGGTCCACAACGCCATGCTCTCGCGCGGCTACGACGGCGACGTTCAGATTGGCGCGCCAAGGAGGCTCCGCATCGGCGACGGCGCGTGGCTTGCGGCTATGGCGATTGTCGCGGCGGCGCTTCTGGCGGCCGACCGGCTGATCTGACGGCGCAGGGCGTAGCGGCGGGCATCCCTTGCGGCCTGTAGAATGGTCTGAATTGAGCGAACCGATCTTCGACATCGAAAACCTCGAATACCGCTATCCGGGCGGCGGCGTCGCGCTGCGCGATGTCAGCTTCTCGATCGAACCCGGCGAGCGGGTCGCCATCCTCGGCGCGAACGGCAGCGGCAAGTCAACGCTGCTGCATCTCCTGGACGGACTCTATTTCGCCGCCCGCGGCAGCGTCTCGGCGTTCGGGACGCGCCTGACAGAAGAGACGGTGGACACGCCGCCATTCTCGCATTGGTTCCGCCGGCAAGTGGGATTCCTCTTCCAGAACTCCGATGCACAGCTCTTCTGCGCGCGGGTGGACGAGGAGCTTGCCTTCGGGCCGCTGCAACTCCGGCTGCCGCCGGCAGAGGTCGAGCAGCGGGTCGCCGATGTCCTGCGATTGCTCGAAATCGAGCACCTGCGCCAACGTGCTCCTCAGCAGCTGAGCGAGGGGGAGAAGAAGAAGGTCGCGTTGGCCAGCGTGCTCACAACCGGCCCGCGCGTGCTGCTGCTCGATGAGCCCAGCAGCGGACTCGATCCGAGGACGCAGCAGTGGCTGATGGAGTTCCTCGACGAGCTGCATCGCTCCGGGGTCACGCTCATCACGGCGAGCCACGACCTGAGCTTTGTGGCCGACACCGCTGATCGCGCATTGGTGCTCTCAGAGGATCACCGGCTGGTTCGCGACGCGCCTTGCGGAGACGTGCTTGGCGACACGAATCTGCTGCTGTCGGTGAACCTCATCCACGCGCACGCGCATGCGCACGGCCCAGTCACCCACACGCACGCGCATCGCCACGACAGCGGTCATGAGCACGGGCACCCGGTGTAGGCCGCTAGACGACTCCTCAAGCGGGCGCGCCCTGCGAGCGACCGACTCGTCACGCGACTCGTCTCGGCCGCAACCCCGGTGCCTGTCCGCCCACAAATCGCAGCGCGTTCTCGCCCAGGATCATCGCCGCCTGAGTCTCGGTGAATCGGCCCGGGCGGCGCACGTGACCGATCGCCTCGCGCATCGCCTCGCCCTGCGCGGAGTGCGGCCAGTCGGTACCAAACATGACGCGGTCGGCCCCGGCCGATTCCACCAGACATTCGAGCGCCGGGGAGTCCATCGGCAATGCCCCCAGGTCGGCGAACAGGTTCGGGTACGAGCGGATGAACCGGCCCGCTTCCGCGGCATGATCGGGCGTGAAGGAGCGCGCGCCGGCATGAGCGAGCTGAAAGTTCACATGGGAGTGCGCGGACACGATCGGCGCCAGGTGCGTGAGGTAGTCCTGGAAGTCCGTCACGCGTCGCGCGACATCGCGGTGTCCTTTTCCAAGGGCATCCGGATCGGCGGGGTCGTCCTTGCCGAGGTACCAGTACGACGTGTCCATTATGATCTGCGCGTGGTAATCGTCGGCGAGTCGGTACAGGGGCAGCAAACGCTCGTCGTCGGGCAACTCGCCCCAGAAGGAGCAGACCAGCTTCAATCCCGCGGCGCCGAGATCGAGGTTCTCGCGCGCCCTGGCGGCAACTTCGCCCAGCGCCGGCCCCAGGTGACACGGGAACCAGTAGAAGCGCTGAGGAAAGCGGCGCATCGCCTCCAGCGCATATTCGCGGCTCATCGTCTCGTGCGCGTTCTGCCGGTCTATGCCCTCATGGTCAAGCTCCGCCGGGAGATCCTCAGGCGACCAACTGATGAAGAACGCGCGATCGATGCCCGACTCGTCCATCAGCGCGACATAATCATCCGCGCTCACCGGATTGCCGGCGCTGTAGATGTGCGGCTTGCCGCGCGAATCGAAGGGCCGAATCAGGTGGACATGCGTATCGATGACCATGCGTTCGCCTCTCGCCCTATCCGCCGAGGACGCGCCGGTACACGCGCAGAGCGTTTCCTCCCAGGATCTTCCTGATGGTGCCTTGCGCATAGCCGCGCGCGACTAAGGCGCGAGTGAGATTGGGCAGGCGGGCGATATCGCTTAGCTCCTCGATGAAGACTCTCCATGTGCTGTGCGTCGCACCGCCGGGGGCAGGATGGCGCGCGCGGAAGTAGCTGTCGTCCTCGAACAGATCGCCGCCGAGCGCCGTGATGTCCTCGTAGCCGTTCTCGACCATGAAGTCAACCGTGGCGAGGAAATCCCCAAAGGTCGCGAACGGGCCATTGATGTAGTGGCGGCAGAAATGCAGCCCAAGCAGGCCGCCGCAGGCCTTCAAGGCCTCGAGGTGCTCGCGTCCCATGTCGCCCGATCCGCCCGGCGCTCGAAGCGGCGCGCCGTGCGAGACGATCACTGGATGCCGGCTGCGCTCGACCACATTGTGGAACAGGCTCCACGGCGCGTGCGCGAGATCGATCACGATCCCGAGTTCATCCATCGCCGCGACGGCTTCTCTGCCGAAGCCCGACAGCCTCCACGCTCCCGACGACCCGACCTCCACCAGTTGATTCGGGTTCGACCACATCAGCTGCATCTGGCGCACACCGAGCCGGTAGAACGTATGGAGCACCTCGATCCGCCCCTCGAAGCACTTGCATCCTTCGAGCCCGAGAAACACCGCCGCTTTGCCTTCCCGCCTCGCCCGTATCACATCTTTCGCTTTGCTCGCGATGAGGAACCGATCTGGTCGCGACTCATAGAGGCGGCGCGCCCGCTCCAGCCGCACCAGCGACTCGACCGCCCATCCGTCAACTTGCGCAAGCCCGCGCTCGTAGAACGCGCGATCATCCTCGCCGGCGTTGTCGTTGTAGATCGCGAGATCGGCAACAGGAACTGCGACCTTCGCGGTGACGCCGCCCTTGCGCATCGCGAGGTTCGCGTCGAGCCGGTGGTAGAAGTGATCGTGCAGCAGCCAGACGACCGAATCAGCGTGCAGGCGGCGCCAGTCCGTCGGGGATCGCTGCGGTCGTTTGCTTAACCGCGCCATCACGTGCCTTCCTGTCGGATGTCATCACGATGCCAGCGAGACTTCGTAACGTTTTCCTGCCTCGGTGGCCCAGCGCATGACGCCCTGCTCGTCGCTGGTGGTCGCGACCGGTCTGCCATCGCACGTCACAATGAGGTCCACATCCGCCGCCGCCAACGCGCACGGCAGTCCCGCGAGGCTGACAATCGCGGCCGACGCAAGGCGTCCCTCGGCCCACATGATGCTGACCTCGAAGCCTCTGCGCGCACGGAGGCCGCTGACGCTTCCCTGCGGCCACGCCGAAGGCAGGGCCGGCAGCAGGCGAATCACCCCGCCGTGGCTTTGCAGCAGCATCTCCGCGACCGCCGCCGCGCCCCCGAAGTTGCCATCGATCTGGAAGATCCCCGGCGGGTGCAGGTCGAGCAGGCTCGGTGTCGCGAAGTCGGTTATGAGGTGGCGCAGGTGCTCATAGGCCAGGTCGCCTTCACCGAACCGCGCCCACAGCGCCGCGACCCATGCGCGGCTCCACCCCGTATGTCCGCCTCCAGCCGCGAGCCGGCGCTCGAGCGACACCCGCGCCGCCCGCCACAACTCCGGCGTGTCGGGCGTGATCTGATCTCCCGGGAACACCGCGAGCAGATGCGACAGGTGGCGGTGGCCGGGCTCGGCTTCCTCGAAATCCTCGAGCCATTCCTGAAGCTGGCCGTGGCGCCCGATCTGAAGCGGAGGGATCTCCTCGAGTATGCGCCGCCAGCGCTCCCGATCCTCCGCATCGCACGCCAGTATCTCGCTCGCCTTGATCGCGTGGGTCAGGGAATCGTGAATCAGCTCAAGATCCATCGTCGCCGCAATGCACAGGCCCACCGGCGACGAGCCGCCGACGAACGTGTTCTCCGGCGACTGCGACGGCACCGTCACCAGCCGCCCCTGCGGATCCCGCACTAGGTAATCCTCGTAGAAGCGCGCCACTTCCTTGATAAACGGGTAGGCATGCTCGCGCAGGAACTGGTTGTCGCAGCCGTACTCATAGCGCCACCACAGGTGCTGCGCAAGCCAGGCCGCGGCGCCGGTCCACACGTCCCAGCACGGAGCCTCGGGGGTCGCGCGATCCCAGACATCGGTCTGGATCGGCAGGTAGATGCCGCGGCAGTCGTAGAGATCGCGCGCCGCCTTGCGCCCTTGCGGCATCGCGCGGCCGAGGTATCGGAAGAACGGCTCGGTGCATTCCGCCAGGTTGCCGGCCTCTGCCGGCCAGTAGTTCATCTCGATGTTGACATCGTGATGGAAATCCGCGTCCCACGGCGGGCGCAGTTGCTCGTTCCACACGCCCTGCAGATTCGCGGGCTGGTCGCATGAGCGCGAGCTCCCCATCAGCAAATAGCGGCCGAATTGGAAGTAGAGGGCCACGAGGTCGGGATCCGACGCGCCATCGCGCATCGCCTCCACGCGCTCGTCGGTAGCCCGCACAGTGTTGCTCTGCGAAGGCGACTCCAGTTCCAGGCGCACGCGATCGAATAGCCCACGATGCTCGGCGACATGCGCCGCGCGAAGGATCTCGAAGTCGTCGGGCAGCGCGGCGAGCCGGGCGAGGCAGGCATCCCGTGTCGGGCCGCCATCAACGGATACCTCAACGGCGACGAGCAGCGTGATCTCATCCGCCGCCGCGACGTGCAGGCGCGCCGCTCCGTCCCCCGCCGGCGCAATCGTGCCCCCGCGGGCGACGGCGCGAAGCGCGACCGTGAACTCGATGCCCTCGTCGAAGCGCCCAACGAACCCGCACACGCCGTCCTCAGCCCACCGCGTGAGGGCACACTCCGGGTCATCCACGCGGTCGAGGCCGATGCTCGCTGTAACCCGCGCTGGCCGGTCACATGTCAACCTGGTCACCATGACCTGGTGCGGGACTGAGGCGAAGCAGGTGCGGAGCCACGACGCGCCATCGCAGCGATACTGGACCTGGGCCATGCCGTCGGCAAGATCCAGGGTGCGGACATAGTCCGAGGCGGCGTCATGGCCGGCCATCTCGATCGTGAGGTCCCCAATCGGTTGGTAGGGCTGAACGCGACGATCGTGGCCGCTGAGATGGCGCACCGCAAGCGCGGCAGCTTCGACCCACTTGCGCTCGAAGAACAGCCGTCGGATCTCGGGCAAGTACTGATGTTTCGGCTCGGTGGTGCGGTCGCGCGTCTTGCCGCGCCACAGGTTCTCGTGGTTCAGAGCCAGGCGCTCGGTCGGGAAGCCGCCGAATATCATCGCGCCCAGACGTCCGTTGCCGATGGGAAAGCCATCCATCCAACGGCGGGCGGGCTGGTTGAGACGCAGGAGTGGTTGGAGCATGGATCACCTCTCGGGGGACAAGCGCAGAACGTTCGAACCCGGTCGTCACTCCGACTACGAGGGCTGCGCCGACGGCAGCGATCGCGTTCGGATGTTGCACCTTCTTCTGCGGCTTCGGCAATGATACCTCCAGCAAGGCGCGGCCGAACGTGCGATGCGTCGTGTGACGGCCTTCCGGCAAGCGAGCGCCGGCATATCCGGGGTTCGCTGCGAGGTCGACCAACCTCTTGATTCCCAATCCCCTCGTCGCATTTGCTTGACATGGTTTTGGCGCGGGTTCTATAATACACCGTCTGGATGTCGCTAATGCAGCCCCGCGTCGACGACGGCTCCGGGCGATCTCCGAGGAGCGGGCGGCATGTCGTATTGGAAGGGTAAGCGTACATTAGTGACCGGTGGCGCGGGATTTATCGGCTCCCACCTGGTCGAGATGCTGGTGGAGGAGGGCGCGCGCGTCCGGGTTGTGGATAACCTGGAGCGCGGGCGCCTGAGCAACCTCGAGGCGGTGCTGGACGACATCGAGTTCGTCCAGCGCGACCTCCGCGACCGGGATACGTGCCTGCACGTGACGCACGGCATGGAGTGCGTCATCAACATGGCCGCCAAGGTCACCGGCATCGAGTACAACCGCAACCACCACGGCGACATGTTCACCTCCAACGTGCTCATCAACACCAATGTGCTGGACGCGGCGCGGCTTAACGACGTATCCCGTTTCTGCGTCGTCAGCACCGCCTGCATCTACCCTCACGATGCTGCCGTGCCGACCCCCGAGTCGGAAAGCGACCGCGGCACGCCAGAGCCCACCAACGAGGGCTACGGCTGGGCCAAGCGCATGGCCGAAAAGCAAGGCCAGTACTACGCGGCCGAGTACGGCATGGAGATCGCCATCGTCCGGCCGTTCAACGCCTACGGCCCGCGCGACTACTACGACCGTGAGACTTCCCACGTCATCCCCGCCCTCATCGCCAAGGTGCTCGACGGTGACGACCCGGTCGTTGTGTGGGGCAGCGGCGAGCAGAGCCGCGCGTTCGTCCACGCGGCGGATTTCGCACGCGGGATCAAGCTCGTCACCGAGACCTATCCCGCGGCCGATCCCGTGAACGTCGGGCATGACGAAGAAACCAGCATCAAGCGTCTCCTCGCCGCAATTCTGGAGCTGACTGGGAAGAACCCACGTGTCGTGTTCGACACGAACCTGCCCGAGGGCTATCGCAGGCGCGCGGCCGATACCACGAAGCTGCGCCGGGTCACCGGCGGGTTTGTGCCCCGGATTTCCCTCGAGCAGGGCCTGGTCGAAATGGTGGAGTGGTATCGCTTGACCCATGCCGCCGTGCGGCGGGATGGGTGAGAGCTTTCCCTCGGCGCCATCGCTGTAAAGCCTGTCGCGCCGGCCGGAAACCGGCGGATGGATGCAGTCGCCGGCGGTCCCTCGTGGGGGCTGTGAGAACGAAGCTCTGGGGGAGATACGGCCCTCTGTGATGCGTCGCATTCGCGACAGTCGATCGTTCGTGTTCTGCCTGGCTGACACCGCGGCCGTCATCGTCGTCGGCGCGGCTGCTCAGGTGGGCATTCCCGCCATCGCGGTTGGGGTTGCGGCGTGGTCTGTCGCCGCCGTGACGTTCGGCCTCTGCGACCGCAGGTGGTGGTCGGTTCCTCGTTTGCTTCCCCTAGCCGCGCTCAAGACGGTAGCCGCGTCGTTTGTCATATCCTGGCTCGTAGTTCTGATTTCGCCCTCCTTGGCGTTCCCGCCGGGGATGCTTATCCTCCCACCCGCCGCGTTTGCCTTTGGTCTGATCATGAGGGCCGGCTGGCGCATCGTCGAACTGCACCGCCGTAGGCCGGTCGTCGTCATTGACGCCGTCGGCGAGCCCCGCCTCAAGACGTGGCTCGCGTATTACTGGCCGGAATGGCGCATTCTGGATGTCCTCGACGGACGCGACCCCGGCGCGGCCGAGCGATGCACCGCCGCATGCAGCACCGAAGTCGCCTGCTACGTCAGCGGCCAGGCGCCCCCTGGCGCATGGGGTCCGGTCACGCCGCTGTCCCTGGACGATCTTCTCGAACGCGTCAGCGGGCGCCTCCTGCTCGATCATGCTGACACGGTGGTTCCGCACTGGTCGCGCGCGGGCGCCGCGGTGAAGCGCCTCACCGACGTATGCGTCGCGGGCGCAGGGCTGGCAGCACTGTCGCCGCTCATGGGAATCCTGGCCGCGCTGATCAAGCTCGATTCGCGCGGACCGGCGATCTACCGCCAAGAACGGTTGGGCCTGGATCGCCGCCCGTTTCAGATGCTCAAGTTCCGCTCCATGGTTGACCAGGCGGAGGAGGACACGGGCCCGGTGTGGGCGCAGGCCGACGACCCGCGGTGCACCCGGATCGGCCGCGTGCTGCGTCCGCTCCACCTCGATGAGCTCCCCCAACTCGCCAACGTTCTGCGCGGCGACATGAGCCTGGTCGGCCCGCGGCCGGAACGGCCGGAGTTGGCCAAGGATCTGCTCGACACGATGCCGCCATATCGCAAGCGCCTCACGGTGCGGCCGGGCATCACCGGCTGGGCCCAGATCAACCAGGGCTATGACCAGCAGATGGATGACGTGTACCGCAAGCTCGAATACGACCTCTTCTACGTCAAGCGCGGCAACCCGCTGTTCGACGCCGCGGTGCTCCTGCGCACCATCGACGCCGTCATCTTCGGCAAGCCGCGTCGCCCCGCGCAGCGCGATCTGCCGTGAACACATGACCCGCAATCCCACCCCGCTCGCCCTCAAGCCCGACCTCGCGGACGCCGCGAAGCGCTGGAACACCTACCTTGCGGGCGAGATCATCGACCGGCCCCTCGTCATGGTCACCGCGCCGACCGAACGATCCGAGCCCGTCCCCGCGACCACCTACCGCGACCGTGTCTTCGGCAACCTGAACGAGCTGGTAGACCGGGCATTGATGGTGGCAGAGAGCACCTTCTACGGCGGCGAAGCGATCCCGGCGTTTTGGCCCAGCTTCGGCCCCGACGAAATCGCCGTCTTCTGTGGCGCCGAGCTGTGCTGGAGCGACGACTCCGGTGACACCAACTGGTCCAAGCCTTTCGTCGAGAACTGGGAGGAGGCGCTTCCTCTCCAGTTGCAGGAGGATCACCCGCTGTGGCAGCGCATGCTCCGCTTCTACCGTCTCGCCGCGGAGCGCCTCGCAGGCAGGATGGCCATGAGCCCCCTCGACCTGCACAGCAACATGGACCTGGTCGCGGCGGCGCGCGGGCCCCAGCGACTGTGCGTGGATCTGCTCGACCGCCCGGACGCGATCGACCAGGCGATGGCATCGGCCCGCGCGATCTTCCCCGAGTTGTGGCGTGCCCTCACGCGAGCGGGGTGGATGGACAATCTCGGCTATTGCAGCGGCTTCTACTCGATGGAAGGCGCGGCGGTCTTGCAGTGCGACTTCAGTTGCATGATCAGCCCCGAGATGTTCAGGCGCTGGGTGCTGCCGGCGCTGGAGGAGGAAGCTGAAATCGTCGGTCACGCCTACTACCACTGGGACGGGCCCGACGCGGTGAGGCACCTCGATTCGTTGCTCTCGATCAAGGGGCTGCACACCCTGAGTTACGTGCCCGGCGCCGGACGCGGCGGGCACATCGAATACCTCGAGCTGTTCAAGCGCGTGCAGGCGGGCGGCAAGGCGATGCACTTCAGCGGCTCGCCGGATGAGGTCAAAGCCGCCCATCGCGAGTTGCGTCCCGAGAAGACCATGTACAGCACCTGGTGCGCCTCCCAGGCCGAGGCCGAAGCCCTGCTCGAATGGTTCGTGCGCAATACGTGAATCAGGCTTCAGCAAGGCAGACTCTCAACCTGATTCCCGGTGCGGCACGCCCGAAGCACAGGCGCGCGCGCCTCGGTGACCCCCGCCCCGCGGCGCTCGGCGAGCGCGCTTCGATCATCCGTCGCACATCGGGTGTGACCGTTTTTCGCCGGGGAGCCGGCTGCGCTAGTGTACTGCACGGCAAGTATCTTTACGTATCCCCGGTGCCGCCGCGCACCAAAGCACGCCGGCACCGGTCCTGGGCATAGTCGTTTTGACTGTAAAGAACCGTCATGTGCAGTACACTAGCGCATGTGGCCCAGCCGCCCTCGGCTGGGAATGGGCGTGACGCGAGGTCGCCCCTACAGGATTCG
>Ga0315284_10010226_pt1 | contig 13372 bp, 8 predicted proteins | sample YL17G09_16_MG_FD_203696 | JGI IMG/M metagenome (GOLD analysis project Ga0315284, IMG submission 203696) | Sediment microbial communities from Yellowstone Lake, YNP, Wyoming, USA - YL17G09_16 | ecosystem: Environmental > Aquatic > Freshwater > Lake > Sediment | place: USA: Wyoming | collected...
CGCTGGGCCGCGCCAACCGGCTCGATGAAGATCGAATGCCCCCACAAGCCCCTGGGATGGTTCGAAAAAACCGTGTAGCTCGTAGGGCGGGCGCCGCCCGCCGTTTTAAGGCGTAGGGCGAGCAACTGTGTTGCTCGCGCAACAAGCGTAGAAGGGCGAGGCGTAATCACATGAAAGGCTGCCTCCAAGAGCCTATCTTCTGCGGTTGATTCAAGAGAGTAGGGCGAGCAACTGTGTTGCTCGCGCAATCCTGATATCCGTGTTTTCATTCGGCCCAGAGATATTCCACCGTTCCCGGCAGGTCGGCCCGGCCGTCACCACCGTCAGGAAAACCATCCGCCCGATTCGCCATCGACGATACCCCGGCATGGGAGGAGTATATTCCTTTCCCAGTTGCGCGAGCAACACAGTTGCTCGCCCTACCCGGCTTCGCGAGCGAAACAAAACCTCCCGCCACGGGCAAGAGGCGGGAGGCTTGAAGGTTTTCGGCGTTTACGGGCCGACGCGACGTGTTTTATCCGAGCCTAGAAAATCTCGTCGTAGACCGTGGTGTAGTCGGGCCAAGGGCCGTTGTAGGCGTCCAGTCCTTTCACAAGTTCTACGGCTTTTTGGTTGGACTTGAAGCCAACGTGGCTATCGGGGAAGACCATGAACCACTGCACGCCGCTCATTTGGTGGCCCCAATGGTACTGGCTCCAGAAAAGGTCCGTAAGCGTCGGCATGTTGGATGGGAACTGGGCCAATTGCTGGCTGTAAAGATACTGGGAGTTTCCCGCCCTGACGTGGGGATTATAAATGTAGGTGATTCGGATGTACTGTGTCCACCAACTGGAATCACTTATTTGGTTCTTCGTTCCCCACGGTTGGGGATAATCGGTGGCCTTGATTCCTTTTCCCAGCAGCCCGCTTGCGGCCAGGCTGGGGCAGTACATCAGATCTGCGGGCTTCCAGACTTCCAGGATGTTTGCCCATCCGATGGTGTGTCTCGTTGCCAGATACCCGTCCGCTGCCGGATCGGACGCTCCGTAGGCAAGGCACATGCTGTTCTGATACTGAGGTCCCGGATTATTCGCTTTTTCAAACCAATAGCCTGGGAGCATCAGCCCCTTGTTGGCCTCGGCGTAGAGGTTTAATGACGTTCCGAGGGACTTGAGGTTCGTTTGGCACATCACCTGCCGGACGAGGTTCTTGGCGGCATTGAGCGACGGGGCGAGGATTGAGATAAGCAACGCGATGATGGCGATGACGACCAAAAGCTCGACCAGCGTGAATCCTTTGCGCTTCATGACAGCACCTCTCGTGTTTTTTACTTGCGAGGCCTTTGAAGTACTTTGTCCATTGGTCATTATAAACAATTTTAGCCCCGTGCAAGGGGAAATCCTTGCTTACCGGCCTGTTTTTTCAGGCGTACGGTCTAAAAAAGGTTAAAAAGTCCAGGCGGCCTGGCGGGGTGGGCGGTTGAATTTCCAGGCACGGTTGTTTCCAGCCCGCCAGGGCGTTTGAAAATTGCCCCGTCCGCAGCGAAGCGGAGGGCGGGGGAAAGGTTTGCGTCAGTTCCAGAGTCCCTTGTGGGCGACTGAGTGACTTGCAGGCCTCCGGCTTCAATCGCCCCTGAGGGACTCCAAGCTCCAGGCACCCGGATTCCCCGCCTTGCGCTGACGCTCCAGGCGGGGCAATTTTGCGACGCTCCGGGAGCTAGGAAACGGCATTGCCGGAAAGTTTGCTTGCACTTCGTTATGCCCAACGGCGATTTTTTGTTCTGACTCATCCCCAGTTTCCGCGGGCAAGATGGTGTATTGGGAATCGCTGCGACGCGGCAGGATGATTTCCTTTTTTAGCCGCGTAGCGGCGTTTTTCTTAGCCCCGTGCGAAGCCGAAGGCGAGCGCGGGGATGGCATGGCGACCGGGATCGAAGCCCCGCCAGGGGCGCCTTAAACGTGAAGACGCCCCTGGCGGGGCTTACTAACGTAACGCCTTGCCAACCCAAGGCTTCCGCCTTGGGCTAAGTAAGACGGCCTTTCGGGCCTGACTGTCCCTGCGAAACTGGGGATGAGTCAGTTTTTTGTTCCCTTGATTCGCCAGGCCCGTAAAGTACGATACGGAAACGACTCGGCGAATCGCCGGCCGCCAAGGACAGGATCATGGACCACAAGGACAACAAGCTGATTATTACAGTCGCGCCTGGTGCGTCGCCCTCGGCGATGGCCAAGCACAAGGAACTCCCCCGCACCACGCGGCAGATCGCCGACGAGGTGATCGCCGCGGCTCGGGCGGGGGCCTCCATCGCGCACATGCACGTGGTGGACGAGCAGGGCAAGGCCACCACGGACCTGTCCTTTTTCCGCGAGACCGTCGCGATGATCCGCCGCGGCTGCGACATCCTGATCGAAGGCTCCACTGGCGGGACGGTCGACCTGTCGGCGGCGGAACGCAGCGTCTCGCTGGACGTGGACGTGGAGCTGGCCTCGCTGAATACCGGCTCGATCAACTACGGGGCGGGCGTGTACGTCAACTCGCCGGCGGACATCGACTACTGGGTCAACCGCATACGCCAGCGCCGCATCAAGCCGACGCTGACGGTCTTCGACCTGGGCTTCATCGCCAACGCCGCCAAGCTCGCCGCCGCGGGGCTGGTGGCGCCGCCGCTGTTTTTCAACATGGTCTTCGACCTGCCCGGCGGACCGGTCGCCACGCCCGCCAATCTGGTCTACCACGTCAACAACCTTCCCCCCGGCTCGCTGTGGGAGACCACCGCCTACGAGGCCGCCAGCTTCCCGACGGCTGCCCTGGCCATCGCCATGGGCGGTCACGCGCGGGTGGGCTTCGAGGACTACTACTTTTACTCCCCCGGAAGGCTGGCCGGCTCCAACGCCGAGCTGGTCGCCCGGCTGGTGCGGATCGCCAAGGAGTTGGAGCGGCCGTTGGCCAAGCCCGCCGACGCCCGGAAGATGCTGGGCCTGCCCGCCCGCGCGCCCAGTTACGCCATGCCGGCAATCGGCATCCCGGCCCGTCCGGCTGTGCCCGCCCGCGCCCCCGCTGCGCCCGCCGCCGCGGAGGCCTACCCCACCAAGCCCGACGGAACGCCCGACTTCGCCAAGATGACTCCCGCCCAGCGGCTGATGTATCACCTGGCCCGGCTGGACAAGGCGCTGGGATAAGACCATCAACAAAAACGGAACCCGGATATTTAGCCGCGAACCCACGCCAACACACACGAACAAAAGAGCATTATTCTGTTGGAAAAAGTTCGCGGTGTTCGCGGCTCAAAAAAAGATTTGAGTTCAGGTCGGCGGGGCTCCGTCCCGCCGACTCGAGTCCAACGCAAAGTAAGCGCGGTGGGACAGAGCCCCACCGCGCGAAGTTATAGCCGCGAACCTACGCGAACACACACAAACAAAAGAGCATTATTCTGTTGGAAAAAGTTCGCGGTGTTCGCGATGTTCGCGGCTCAAAAAAAGAAGTGAAAGCAACCGGATTTTTGCCGCGAACCGTTCGGCTGAGCTCACGGTCGAAGCCTACGCGAACAAGACGAACAAAGCCCCAAAACTGTTGTTAAAAAAAAGCTCGCGGCTATTTTGTCTTGCGGTTCTTGAGTTCGGCGACTTGCGCGGCTGACAGCGTTCGTGTTTTCATTCCCCGCAGAAGCAGGAACAGCTTGGATGATTCCTCCAATTCCTCGGCGGCGTAGACGGCGGCGTCCAGGTCTCCCGCGGCCAGCACCACGCCGTGATTGGCCAGCAGCATCGCGTGATGGTCCCTGGCGGCGGCCTCGACGGCCGAAGCCAGTGCAACCGTGCCGGGGGCGAAGTACGGAACCAGCGGCAGCCTGCCCACCCGCATGACGTAGTAGGGCGTCAGCGGGGGCAGGACATCGGCGGCCTTGACATCGGCCAGGCACGACACTGCCGTGCTGTAGGAGGCGTGGAGGTGGACGATTGCGCGGGCGTCGGGCCGGACCCGATAGACGGCCAGGTGGAGGGCAAGTTCCTTGGAGGGCGCCATTCCGGAGATGAGCTTCCCGTCCATGGAGACCTTGGAGATGGCGTCGGCGTCGAGCCGTCCCAGGCAGGAGTTGGTGGGGGTCATCAGCAGGGCGTCGTCGGTCTTGGCGCTGATGTTCCCGGCTTGGCCGACGACGAAGCCTCGCTCGAAAAGCGAGCGGCCTTGCTCGACGATCTTCGCTCGTAGTTGCGACTCGTTCATGGCAGCACCTCCATGGCCTTGGTGAAGAACTCGACGCTGCCGAAGTTTCCGCTCTTGAGCGCCAGGAATAAACGCGGCTGACCCAAGCTCATGGTCCAGGGCACGCCCGGGTCGATCTGCGGACCGATCCGCAGCGCCGGGACGTCCAGGGCAGAGACCACTGCCCCGGCGGTCTCTCCGCCTGCGACCACGAGGCGGCGGACACCGGCGGCGATGAGGTTGCGGGCGATTTCCGACATGGCGGATTCCAGCAGGCTTCCGGCCCGGGCGGCGGTGAGGGCGGCCTGGACCTGCTTGAGGGTCTCCGGCGCGGCGCTGGAATAGATCAGCACCGGACCGGCCGACAGCTTGTCCTTGGCCCAGGCCGCCGCCTGTGCGGGGGTCTGTTTTCCCTCGGCCAGGGCCAGGGGGTCGATCGCCATCGCGGGCCAGCGGCGCTTCATGTGTTCCACCTGCGCCAGGGTGGCCGCCGAGCAACTGCCCGCCAGCACGGCTGACAGCCCGTCGGATTTGTCCAGGCGCGTCGCGTCGGCGCTGTCGGCGGCGGGGTGGCGACGGCGCAGATCGGCCGCCAGACCCATCGCCATACCCGAGGCGCCCGTGACCAGCGGCATGTCGCCGCAGGCACGCCCGATCTCCAACAGGTCCTTATCCAGGAGGGCATCGACGACGGCGTATCGCTTGCCCTCGGCCGAGAGACGCTGGAGGGCCTGGGCGATGGCGGCCTGTCCCTGGGCGACCGTCGGGTAGGCCACCAGTCCCGACCGGCCGGTGGACTGGCGGTCCATGAGGCGAAGGATGTTGGAGTCGGTCATCGGCGTCAGCGGGTGGTGGCGCATGTGCGATTCGGCCAGCGGGACGCCGTTGACGAACAGATACCCCTGGTAGATCGTCCTTCCGGTCTCGGGAAACGCCGGGCAAAGCACCGTCAGACTGCTGCCCAGGGCCTCCAGCATCGCGTCGGTGACCGGGCCGATGTTGCCGGATTCGGTGGAATCGAACGTCGAGCAGTACTTGAAGAAAAACTGCCCGGCGCCCCGGGAGCGGAGATACCGCAGGACTTCCAGGGATTGGGCCACCGCCTCGGCCACCGGCGCCGTGCGTGACTTGATCGCCACCACCACCGCCTCGGCCGAGGAGATGTCCACGGGGCCTTTGGGCACGCCGTTGAGGAAGATGGTCCGCAGGCCTTCCTTGGCCAGCGTGTTGGCCACGTCGGTGGCGCCGGTGAAGTCGTCGGCGACACATCCCAGGAGCATTGCCATATTCGCCTCGATGTTGACTGGGGCTACACGGACTTGCGGACCGGCCGGATGTAGACGGCGCAGGGGTCTTTCGGCTCGGTCAGCGGGTTGGACAGCGTCACCGTGAAGCTCCTGCCGTCGGTGAACGTATCGACCCGCTGGCCGGTGTGGGTGTCCAGCCAGGTGCACTTGGCCAGGCGGCCCCGCGGCATGGCCGTCAGGTCGATCACCTCGTCGCCGCCTTCAGGCAGGTAGACGAAATACTGCATGCCCGGCTCGGCCAGGCACATTCCGCGCTCGACGAAGTCGTTGTCGGGGGCCATGGCCTCCAGGTCCATCATCGCCAGGAAGTCGGCCAGGTACTTGTAGCGATGCCAGGACGATGGCACGGGATCGAACTTCACCAGGTCCCAGGAGGTGTTGGAGTGGTAGTACGTCCCGTAACCCCCGCCGACGTAGATGCCCCAGACCCACAGGAGCATGTCTTGCCAGGACCGGGTACGCCCGCTGGCGGTGTAGGTGGGCAGGACCTCTTCGGCCAGCTCGTAGCCGTACTCGGCGTCCATGTAGGGCTTGGACTGGTTGCGGAAGCGGCGGACGGTCTCGCGGTTGTACCGCCGGGCCGATCGCAGCACCGGAAAATCCTTGTCACCTTCCAGGTGGATCTGGTCGCAGAGAAAGTCGCAGGCTCGGTCCGCAAAGGTCGTCCGCGCCCAGGAGCTGCTCTCCGTGTCGTGCACGGTGACCAGGTGGTTGTAGGCGTCGAGCTTGCGGATCAATTCGATTCGGCTGAGGGTATAATCGTGGCTGCCGGTCTGCTTGAGCAGGTTGAACGACTCCTTGGAGACGTCCCAGACGACGTTGCAGTAGGCCTGGTAGCGCGCGACGACGTAGGTCCAGAACATCTGGTCTTCCTTACTTCGCCGCACCGGCCATTTCACCTGCTTGTTTTGCACCTGGATCATCAGGTGGACGATGGTCCCCTTGCGATGCAGCGTTGCCATCATCGTGTCGAAATTGCGGAAGAACTCCACGTTGAGCTTCGTGTGGTCGGGGGCGTCGTTGGTTCCGCCGAAGGGGAATAGATCCGGCGGGGAGAACACCCAGGGCAGCGACGGGTCGGAAAATCCCGTGTGGGCGTAGAGGTTGGTGACAATGTAGTTGAAACCGCAGTTGATCAGAAGGTCCAACACCGGTTCGAATGCATCGACGGCCGGGTCCACCGGCTTGCCCTTGGGCTGGCCTCGGCGCTGATGGAAGGCGAACAGCCAGTCGCACTCGAAACCGATGGGCACGCACGGTGCTCCATCCTCGAAGACGAATCGCCGGCTGGAACGCGGCGAGACCTTCACACGCCCGTGGACATGGGCGTTTTCGTTGGGCGTGCAGCGGACGGGCGGAAGGTCGATGCCGTCCAACTTCGGGTCTTGCGACCGCGTCTTGCCGCGCCAGATGCCCTCCCGCAGGGGGCTGAAGCGGACCACCCAGCGGTCCTGGCCGTCGTGGAAGCCCGGAATGTCCTCGATTCGCAGCCCCGATTCGTGCTCGAAGGTCGCCGAAAGCTTCACCAGAAATGGGTTTTCGTGCGACGTGGAGCTTCGTAGCTCAAAGTCATGCACGTGGCACAACCCGACTGTCACATCCACCGTCATCTGATTCTCCTAAGTCTATTGGACCGGATCCACCTATTGCCGACGACATGACCAAGGAATGCGCTGGTGATCCCGGTTATGCAATCCGAGGAATATGGCCCAAAGCAAAAATCGCGCGGGACATCTGTGGGTCACCAGGCATAAGCCTCGGGGGCTTGGCCGCCCGGCCCCGGCCATATCTTGTCGATTTTCTTGAGCGTGTCGGCGTCCAGCTTTATCTCCAGCGCCCTCAACGAACCGGTAAGTTGCTCCACGGTGCGCGGGCCGATGATCGGACCGGTCAGGCCGGGTTGATGCAGCAACCAGGCCAAGGCGACATTGGCGGGTTCCTCCCCCAGCGATCGGCACAGTTCTTCCCATTGTGATAACTGTGCCGCCTTGCGCTCCTGCCGCTTCTTGGCCGGGCCGCTGTGCCTCCGAACGCCCGCTTGGCCTGATGTTACCCCTGCCAACACTCCGCCGGACAGGGGGCTCCAGGCAATCACGCCCAGGCCATAATGCCGACATGCCGGCAGTACCTCCAACTCGATGGCACGTGTCTCCAGGCTGTACTTGCTCTGCTCGCTGACCAAGCCCATGAAGTGGCGATCTTTCGCCGTATGCTGTGCCTCGGCGATATTCCAGGCGGCGAAGTTGGCCGATCCCACATACAAGACCTTCCCCTGCCGCACCAGAATCTCCATGGCCTGCCAGATTTCCTCCCACGGGCAGGAGCGGTCGATGTGGTGCATCTGGTACAGGTCGATCCACTCGGTCTGCAAACGCCTCAAGCTGTCTTCGCAGGCGAGAATGATCTTGCGAGCGGACAGGCCACGCGCGAAGTTGGGATCGGGTTGATCGGGCGGATTGATGTCTTTGTCGCCCTTTGTCGCTGGCACCACGCGCGCGCCGTTAGAATGCCGATACCATGAGGAGATGTCGTTGTAGACCTTTGTCGCCAGCACCACGTGTTTCCGGCGATTCTTGTCCTGGGCGAACCACCGTCCGACAAACTGCTCCGTAACGCCTCCGCTATAGACGTCGGCGGTATCGAAGATGTTGATGCCCAGATCCAGTGATTTGTCCATGATGGCAAAGCTGTCAGCCTCATTGGTCGCGTCGCCAAAGTTCATGGTGCCCAGGCACAGCCGACTAACCTTCAGTCCGGTACGTCCGAGGGGAATGTATTCCATGTCAGGTCTCCTATGGGGGTTATTTCGTTGCGCAATCTGCGAGTAGCTTGAGATTGGCGTTTAGCGGGGACTGTACATTGCCCGGCTCCACGTGGCCCCAGTTTCCTCTTGCGGCGGCCAGCAGGCCCTTGCTGGGGATCATGGCGATGTACACGCCTCCCCAGCCGATGCCCAGGAAGGTGTCCGCCGGCGCGTCGGGCCAGGCGGAGATGCCCGAGGTTCCGGCCTTGCTGTTGAACCACCAGCAGAAACCGTAGACCCCCAGCCCGTTGTAACGCTTCTGGTCGTGGCCGCCACCGTAGCTTCCGATGCCCAGGTAGTCGATGGCCTTGGGCGTCTGCGTCCAGGGCAAATCTCCGGGGACATAGGGCTTCATATACTCATCAAACATCGCCTTGGGCAGCACCTGCCTGCCATTCCAGTTACCGCGGTTCATCCACAACCAACCGATGCGTGCGAAATCACGCGGGGAGGTCCGGTAGTGATAGTTGGGCGCGAAAATGTCCGGGCCGTCCTGAAATTGCAGCGCCGCGAAGCACTCAGCGGCCACCTCGTTGAGGTGCTTTCCGAAGACCCGCTCCAGGGTCAACTGGTAGAGCTTGATGCCGAAATCGTTGTACCCCCACGCCGCACCGGGGGCCTCGTCGCAGGCGTATCCGCTGATCATGTTGGCCAGGTGGCCGAAGGTCATCGTCCGGTCCTTGGGCTTCAGTTCCCAGCCCCAGTCGCCCACCAAGTCGTCGACACCCTTAAGTTTGCCCTGTTGGATGGCGTGGAACAGAAGCGTCGTCAGCACGGGCTTGCTGGCGGACATCCAGCCGACCTTTTCCTGGGGATCGCCCCAGAGCTTCACCATGTATCCGTTGCGCACGACACAGCCGGCGGCGTCGGGGCGGGAGAGGGCGTCGATGAACTTCTGAAGCCTCGCCTCCTCCACGCCCACCTCGCTGGCTTGCTTGAACTGCCAGGACTCGCCGGGGAAAATCCTGCCCAGGCCGCCCTCGGCCATCGCCACCGACACCATGACCGCCACGACGGCCAGCATCACAACCACAAGTTCCAGGTTCATGAAGGCTTCTCCAAGCGTCGTCGATCGTCGCCCATCCGGTGGGCCGTGTGCTAGTATCGCGTGCAGTTGTACATCGCCGGTGTCGTCTGCCGCCGCTCGATGATCTTGTTGGTGGCCGGGTTGGGGTTGGGCTTGTCGTTGGTGACGATCTTGAGCTTCATGCCCGGTTCGATCTTGTCCAGCGTGATAGCCTCGGCCCGAGAATCGCCCACCAGGTCGAAGACGTAGATCAAGTGGTCGGGGATGGTGTCGATGAGCTTGCCGTACCCGTCGAGCACCAGGACCTTCTCCGGATCATTGACGAAGATCTCGTCCAGCCCGTCGCCGTTCCAGTCGCCCAGCCAGAAGCCGAATCCGCCTTCCTGCATGTCCGGCTGAACGACTTCGCGCTCCCAGAGAAGCTTTCCGGTGTTGTCCAGCGCGACGACCTTGTCGGGCAGCGTCTTGTCCACCCGGCTGGCGCCTTCGTAGACGACCATCTGCTTGCCTGGAACGTCGCTGCGTATCTTGCCCGTTCGCTGCGCCTGGCCGTGCTTGAGCTTGTCGTAACCGAACAGCAGGTTCCCTTCGGCGTCGAAGCAGTAGGCCCCCGTGCTCATGATCATGTTGGGCCGTTTGTCGTTATCGATAAACTTGATGATCTGGACGCTGTCGGCGTGGTTGTCGGCCACCAGCGCCGGCAGGTCCGGCGCCACCCACAGCACGTTTCCGTCGCGGTCGAAGAGGACCGAACTGGCCAGAATCTCGTCGTGCCCGTCGCCGTTGACGTCGCCGGCGTTGGGCGTGTGGCCGAAGACCCCGTGCTTCCGCTTCGGCATCTCCTCGATTTTCCGCGTCCAGCGGACGTTGAGGTTTTCATCCAACAGCGACAGGCAGCGGTAGTCCCAGTACAGCAGGATGTCCTGCGGGCGGGGGCGCCCGGAGGTGTTGACGATGGTGATCGAGCATCGCAGATGGCCGAACTTCGGAACGGCCGGGATCTCGTCGTGATGGGGGAAGGGGACGGACTTCTTGATCACCCCGGTGGCGGCGTTGACGATGCACAGGTGCATCACCCCGCCGACTCGCCGCGGGCAGATGAACTCCGGCACGCCGTCGTTGTCGATGTCGTAGACGGGGCAGTTGGAATCGTAGCGGATGTCCATCAGCGTGCCGGTGGGATCCTCGTACTTCCACAGGATCTTTCCATCGTGGCGGTAGGCGATCTGGCGAGCCGTGCCACAGATGAGGATGAAGTCCATCTTCCCGTCGCCGTCGAGGTCGGCGAACCGCCAGTCGTAGAAGAACTGCATCCACCCCAGCCGGCCGTGCTTGGCGTATTCCCAGGTCAGCGGGCCGCCGCGATCCTTCTGGACCTGCATGTCCGGGTGGGGCTCGCCCAGGTGCTTCCACATCCAGGTCGCCTTGTTGGGTATTGTCACACGTTCGATGAAGGGGATTTCGTAGACCATTGCCGGGACGCTCATGACATCTCTCCTTGGCCTGGAAACGGGCCGGTAAAACAAAAAATTATAACCAATGAACAGGTGTTTCGTCCATGTCCAAGTCCTCACCGATCGCCCCTATCGAGGCGCGCGAAGCGGGGAATCCGCCGGATCGCTAGTTGCCCGAAGGGTTCGCCACGGCGGTGGCCGCCATCCCCTGGCGCCAGGGCCGGGACGATGCGTAGAAACGCATCTTTTCGGTGATCCGGCCGGCCTGCGCCTCATCCCTGGCGGCTTGTGCCATTGTCACGGCCTTCCCTGCGGTGGACAAAGCCTCCACGAACCGGCCCAATTCCGCCTGCGCCGCCGCCAACGCGTCCAGCGCGTCGGGGCGGGCGTAATTCGTCAGGCGGCAGGCCTCCTCCGCTAGTCGCAGCGCCTCCGCCCCGCCGCGGACGGAATCCTGGGGACAGGACGCCAGGACGCGCGCCAGGGCGATTCGTGGTTCCGGCCAGTCGATCTTGGCCTCCATCGCGCGGCGATAGTAAACCACGGATTGCCCCGCCTTCCCCGCCGAGGCCAACGCATTGGCCAGATTATAATTGGCATCGGGATGGCCTGGATTCGTTTGCAACGCCCGCTGGAAGTATTCGACGGCCTGCGAGCCTTGCCCGGAACGCCACGCCAGAACCCCCAGGTTGACGATGGCATCCGTGTAGTCCGGCCGTAACTCCAGGACGCGCTGGAAGCTCTCCCTGGCACGGTCCGTCTCGCCCAGTCGAACCAGCAACAACCCACGTTGAAAATGCCCATCGGCGAAGTTGGGATCCATGGCCAGGAGCTTAGAGTACTGCTCCAGCGCCTCCGCCTCCCGGCCCCGCCGGGCCAGCAAATCGGCCAGATACAATCGCTCGTCGTGGAATCTAGGGTCGATTTCCAGCGCCTTGCTCCAAGATTCGATGGCCTTTTCCGGCTGGCCTACCGACTCCAGAATGGTCCCCAGGTTGGCATAGGCCATGCCACACCGCCCGTCCAGCCGTATCGCTTCCTGGAGGTGGGCGATCGCCTCCTGGGGCTTTCCCTCCCTCATGCGTACCGTCGCCACATTGCAGTGAGCCATGGCAGAGTTGGGAGCAAGCTCCAGGGCCTTCTCGAAGGCCCACTTGGCCTCGGCGTTGTCTCCGGCGGTGGCAAACAACTCGCCCAGTTCGTTATAGGCCCCGGCGTTTCCGGGCCAGTGGCGGATCGTATTGGGAACAAGCTCCATGGCCTTCTCGAAGGCCCGCTTGGCCCCGGCGTTGTCGCTGGCGGTGAGAAACAACGCGCCCAGTTCGCCATGCGCCCGGGCGTTTCCGGGCCATTTTCCGACGGTATCGGTCCAGAGGGCCACGGCAGTGTGGTAGTCGTTATTGCGCAGGCGGGTTTGCCAGGTCAGGACGGCGGTCGAGGCCAGCAGCGCGGTGGCGGCCAGTGCGATACCGATGGCGTGGCGGCGTTGGGGGGAGGTCACCAGGCGTTTCAGAAGCCCCCATTCCAGCAGCCCCCGGCCCAGCAGGAAGGCCCCCAAGACCGTCGCCGTCGTCACGGCCGCCAGCGGAAGGTACATCCGGTGCTCGGCGGCCACCTCCGTGACGATGGGGATGAAACTCGAACTGGGCGCCAGGATCGCCCAAAACCACAGGCCCAGGAAGCCCCATTTCGCCCGCCGCCACAGGGCCAGCCCCGTCGCCGCCAGCAGCGCCGCGACGGCCACCGCCTGCGGAAGGCCGTCGCCCATACGACGCACGATCGTCACGCCCGCGTCGGGCTGGCCGTAATCGAACACCAGCGGATCCGGCCAGTACGACAGTCGCAGGTACCGCAGCAGGAACCCGCACTGCGTCAGGGCGTATTCGAGCGGGGAGACGTCCGGGTGGCCCAGGACGACCGTGCCGCTCCTGCCGCCGCCGATCAGCACCAACGCCACCAGGATCGCCCACGTCGCCGCCAGGCCCGCGTACAGCACGCCACGCCGCCGCCAAGCCTGACGCCAGGAACCGAAGACGAAAACGCGGTCGAAGACCATCACCATCAGCGGCGCCGAGGCCATCACCTCCTTGGTCGCCATCCCCAACGCGCAGCAGGCAATCGACAGGGCGGTCCAGGACTTCCCGCCGCCTTCCTCCAGCCCGCGGATCGCGCCATACATCGTCAGCAGGTAGAACAACCCCATCATCGACTCGGCCCGCTGGATGACGTACGTCACCGACTGGGTCCCCAGCGGATGCACCATCCACAACAACGCCACCGCCGCCGCCAGCCACCGCCCCGCCCCGCCGAAATACACTCGCACGCCGGCCAGCCTCATCGTCCTGCCGACCACGCCCCACAACGTCAGACCCGCCAGCAGATGCGCCGCCAGGTTGAAGACGTGATACGACCAAGGCTCCAACCCGCTGAGGGCGTAGCAGGCCGCCAGCGAAAGGTTCAGCACCGGCCGGCCTTCCGCCGTCCCCACCGCATGCGGAGACAACGCCCCCCAAGGCGGCCAAAGACGCCGGATCGTCGAATTGCTGGTAATCGAGTCCAGATCGTCAAAAACCAGCGGACCGGAAAAACTGTTGGAATA
>Ga0315284_10010228_pt1 | contig 13371 bp, 10 predicted proteins | sample YL17G09_16_MG_FD_203696 | JGI IMG/M metagenome (GOLD analysis project Ga0315284, IMG submission 203696) | Sediment microbial communities from Yellowstone Lake, YNP, Wyoming, USA - YL17G09_16 | ecosystem: Environmental > Aquatic > Freshwater > Lake > Sediment | place: USA: Wyoming | collected...
GGATCGCCTGCGCCAGGTCATTCGACAGCTCCGGCGATGTGCGCAGCAGATGCAGCGCCAGCCGTTGGGCGGACTTCGGCCCGATGCCCGGCAGGCATTCAAGCAGATCGATCAAGCGCTGGAGTGAGCGTGCGTAACGCTGCATATGATACCTCACCATTTAATTTTGGATTTTCGATTTTGGATTTTCGATTATTTTCATTGAGTGCCGACAATCTAAAATCCAAAATCCAAAATCCAAAATTGTAAATCCCAGGCGGTTACCACCGCAGCACGGACGCGCCCCAGGTCAACCCGCCGCCGAAGCCGACGATGACGACCACGTCGCCTTCCTTCAGGCGCCCCTGCTCGTACACTTCGTTCAGCGCCATGGGGATGGACGCGGCGCTGGTGTTGCCGTATTCCGCGATGTTGATGCCCCAGCGCTCGGGCGGGATATTCAGGCGTTTGGCGGCGGCGTCGATGATGCGGATATTCGCCTGGTGTGGCACGATCAGGTTCACGTCGTCGGTCGTCAGCCCGGCGCGTTCGAGGACGGTTACCACCGCTTCCTCCGTCACGCGGACGGCGAATTTGAAGATTTCGCTGCCGTTCATGCGGATGAAATGTTCGCGCGCGCGCACCGTCTCTTCCGTGGTTGGGCGGCGCGATCCGCCGGAGGGGATATTCAGCAGCTCTACCCCGCTGCCGTCGGCGCGCAGGTAGAAGGAGAGAAAACCGCGGCCTTCCGGCACCGGCTTCAGCACCACCGCGCCGGCACCGTCGCCGAGCAGCACGCAGGTGCCGCGATCGGTATAGTCGGTCACCCGCGACAGCGCGTCTGCGCCAATAACCAGCGTGTTGCGATACCCGCGACTGGCGAGCATGGCATACCCGACGTTCAACGCGTAAATGAAGCCGGTGCAGGCGGCGACCACATCGAACACCGCGGCATTCATCGCCCCCAGTTTGTGCTGCACCACGCAGGAGGTGGCCGGGATCAAATAGTCCGGAGTGACGGTGGCGACGATCAGCAGGTCCACCTCGTCCGGCGTCAATGCCGCCCGTTCGAGGGCGACGCGCGCGGCCTGGACGCCGAGATCCGAGGTGGCGGTGTCGGGATCGGCGATGTGGCGGGTTGAGATGCCGCTGCGGGTGCGGATCCACTCGTCGGAGGTATCGACGATCTTCTCCAGATCGAAGTTCGTCAGGACAGCCGGGGGGGCGTAGGCGCCGATGGCGGCGATCCCGACGGATTGTAGTGTTTTCATGGCAGTTTCGCGACCTTCTCGGAATGGGAAGGTTGGATGGGCCTTCCAATCCTGTCGAATTTTACCGGGCGCTTCACGATGGGATTGGCGCCGCGGGATTGGGGGCGAGGGACATCGGCGTATCGGCGTATCGGCGCTGGGTGGCGCGGACGGCGACACGGATGGCGTTGGCGATGGCCAGGCTGTTGGAGCGGCCGTGGCAGATGACCACCACGCCGTTGACGCCCAACAGCGGGGCGCCGCCGATCTCGGTGGCATCGAAGCGGCTGGCCACGTGCCGCAACACCGATTCCATCAGCTTCGCGCCCAGTTTATACACCCAACCTTTGCGAATTTCGTCCTTGATCAGTCCCAGGACCAGCTCGCCGAAACCCTCGCCGGATTTGAGCACCAGGTTCCCCACAAAGCCGTCGCAGACCGCCACGTCCACTTCGCCGCGCGTGACTTCCTTCGGCTCCACGTTGCCGACGAAGTTCAACCCGCTGGTGAGCAGCAGCTTGTGCGTTTCCTTCGTCAACTCGTCGCCCTTGGTGGCTTCCTCGCCGATACTCAGCAGTCCCACGCTTGGATTGGGAAGGTCGAGCACGGTGGACGCATAGGTGCTGCCCAGACGCGCGAACTGCGCCAGGTGCGCCGGTTTGCAGTCGGTGGTGGCGCCGGAATCCAGCAGCACGGTCTGCCCGCGCCGGGTGGGGAGGAGGGTGGCGATGGCCGGACGGTCGATGCCGCGCTGCGCCTTCAGAATGAGCACGGCGGCGGCCATCACCGCGCCGGAGTTGCCGGCGGAGATGATCGCCTGCGCCTTGCCATCGCGCACCAGCTTCATGCCCACCGCGATGGAGGAATCCGGTTTCTGGCGCACGGCGACGCCCGGCGAGTCACTCATCTCCACCACCTGCGAGGCGTGCCGCACCGTCAGGTTGGCCGGCCGCCCGCCGGGTCCCAGCAGCGGCGTGATGCGCTGCTCGTCGCCCACCAGCAGGAGATCGATTGCCGGCAGCGCGCGGGCCGCCGCAACCGCCCCCGCCACGATTTCCTTCGGGGCCTGGTCGCCGCCCATGGCGTCGATGGCAATGGTGATCCGTTGCGTTTGAATTGCGGTATTGTCTGGCACGGGACTGGCTTTAAGCGGATTGACCACGTCGGAGACTCAACACCTGTCGATGATCCGACCCATAGGTTCCGCAGGATGGGCACACGTGATGCGGCATGTGCAGCGCATCGCAGTTGCCGCACTTCACCAGCGTCGGCGCGGTGAGCTTCCAGTTGGAGCGGCGCTTATCGCGGCGCGCGTTCGATAATTTACTTTTCGGGTTCGGCACGTTACTCTCCTCACACACCCCCGCCCGGCGAGGGATTTACGATCGTCGTTGTTTCTGCTCCCAGACCTGGCGGATCGCGGCCAGCCGCGGGTTCGTCTCCTCCGGCGCGCACCCGCACGGGCCTTCGCTGAGCCGGTGGCCGCACCGCGGGCACAGGCCCAGGCAATCGTCGGCGCACAGCGGCTTCAACGGCAGCGCCAGCAGGATGCTCTGCCGCAGCAGCTCATCCAGGTTCAGGTCCAGCGTCCCTTCGAAGAACAGCCGGCTCTCCGGCGCTTCCTCTTCTTCCACGCGCGGACCCTGTCCGGGCGCCTGCGCGGGCCGCACCACGAATTCCTCCTGAAACTCGGCGTGGACCGGCTGGCGATACACCGTCCCGCAACGGTAGCAGACCATCTCGACTTCCGTATCCACCGCGCCCTCCAGCAACAGGACGCCGCCGGTGCTGCTGATCGTCATGGCGCCGCACACGGGGGTGGTGAGGGTCATCCCCTCGACCTTCTTGAACGTCATGTCGATCCGGTGCTCGGCATAGGAGCCCGGTATGCGGGCAATCTCCGACAGATCCAGTTTCACCGTCCCGCTCCTTTCGGCGCGCTGCACTCGTCGCGCCCATGTGCATTGTACCGCCGATGCCGGTTCGCGGCACGCGCGGTTGCGGTGAAGTCTCCACAAGTCTCCTCACCGGTCGGTCATCGATCGGGACGGTTTCCAGTCAAAAAAATGTGGGTGGGACGGCAGTCATCCGTCGTCCTACCCGCCCAATGTTACACAATACGGGGGGAAACTGTCAAGGTGAAATCCACGGAGGCAGGGGTAGGCCGTCATTGTGGTATAATGCCTGATGGAGGATATCGGACATGCAGCAAAAGCATCGCTTGACGGCGATCATCGAGCGCGAGGGAGATGGCTACGTTGCCTTGTGCCCCGAGCTCGACATTGCCAGCCAGGGTGACAGCGTCGAAGAAGCGCGCGACAACCTTACCGAAGCGCTGGAACTGTTCTTCGAGACAGCTTCATCGCAAGAGATACAACAGCGGAGACACCAGGAGGTATTCGTCACCCAACTGGAGGTCATCGTTGGGTAAACTTCGGGTATTCTCAGGAAGGGAAGTCTGCCACATACTCGAAACGCATGGGTTTCACGAAGTGCGTCAGCGCGGGAGTCATGTCGTGATGCAAAAAGCGATCGGTGACTCAACAATCACTGTCCCCGTGCCGTTGCACCGGGAATTACGAATCGGCACACTTCAATCAATTATTCGGCAATCGGGCTTGCCCAGGTCACTCTTTGAAGAAGAATAATCTCCTCACACCGACATCAGAACTCCATCAGCCCGCTTGACGATGATAACGCTTAGATGCAACCTGTCCAAGGCGATTCTCGGGTATCAATTCATTGCTTGTCCTTCGGCACTCCGAGAAATACCACATATTCTCCGCCCGGCGTTAGGGTAAAGGCGTCGATGCTGAACCCCTTTGTCAACCGGGTCAGCCCAGTGCCGTCGGCATTGACGCGGAACAGGTCGCCGTATGCCTGTAACGCGATGACAGCCTTATTATCCGCGGTGAAGAGGGCGGCGAGATAGGTCATGTCATCCTGCCATGGCGCCAATGCGCGTGCCTTGCCGGTGACCAAATCCAGCACGCACAGGCCGTGTTTCGCATCGGTGTTGAACAGCAATTCTTTCCCGTCCGTGCTGAACGCCATCGGGATATTCCGCATTCCCGACAGGGGATAAATTTTCTTGTCATTCGCCGGTTGTATGGTGTAAAGCATCAGGGCATCGACGGGTTTGCCCTCTTTATCCTGGCCGGCCAGATGGAAGACCAGCTTGTTGCCGTCCGGGGTGAACAGCGGGGTCGAGCCGACGCCCAATTCCTGCTGGCTGTAGTCCTCCAGCGTGATCAGGATAACCTGGCCGACGCCACCGGGCTTTCTTTGCACGGCAGCCAGATATTTCCCAATGGGGCTGAGGGCATACTCGTTTGCGATGCAGATGGGTTGCTTCAGCCCGCCCGCAAGCAGGACGCGGCTGACCAGATTTTTCCAGTGCACGAAGTAGGACTTCCCATCGGCACTGACGGGCAGCGTTGTGCCAAAATCGGCGCCGTCGATCCCGCCCACGACGCGCTCCTCGCGTGAAGCCGTGGGCCGCATCAGCACCTGGCAATAGTTGTCGTAGGTGAGCAGAAACGATCCATCCGGGGCAAAGCTCACCATGCCGATCCCGATCCCGTCGGCATTGCGGTAGGAGAGGCGCCGCAGACCGCTACCGTCCGGTTTCATCATGAAAAGCATGTGGGAGTCATCGTAGCAATCGCGTGCATTATTACCCTGGTTCTCCTCGACTGTGAGCGAAATGGGCGGGCGGTCTCCGGGAAGCTTCAGGGTTACCGTGTTGCGGGCATCGGCCACCTCGATCCCGAGAGCGTCGGCACAGGATTGCAGCGGCACCGCCAGCCCGCCGTGGAAGAGGGTGAACGGCTTCGCCTTCTCACCGGCTTTTCCCGGCGTGAAGGTCACGCTCTTCTCACCGAGCTTCAAACTCGTGACCCCGGTGTTGGGATCCTCGGCAATCGCCGCGCCGATCATCTCCGCCAGCGACCGCGCCGGGATATACAGGATATTGTCAAAGCGCGCAACCGTGGGGGTGAAGGTTGCCAGGCTGAACGGCGCCGCCAGCGCCAGGCCGCAGGCCAACACGAACAGGGAAAGAATGAGCATCCGTCGCATATCGGAACTCCTTTTCGGAACAGAGACAGCTCTTATTTCGCCGCGGCGTGCGAAACTCCTATCAGGATGACCAAAAAGGATGAATAACCGTAGCCACCCATCCTTCCATTCTTCCACACTTCCATTCGTCCAACGCCTACCCGTTCTTCCGCTCGAACTCCTTCATAAACGCGACCAGCGCCTGCACGTCTTCCATGCTCACCGCGTTGTAGATGCTGGCCCGGAGGCCGCCGACGGAGCGGTGGCCTTTCAGGCCTTCCAGGCCGGCCTTCTTCGCCTCGCCGGCGAATTGGGCTTCCAGCTCTTCATTGGGCAGGCGCCAGGTGACGTTCATGATGGAGCGGCTGTCCTTCGCGGCGTGCGGCTTCCAGAAGGCGCTGGAGTCGAGCACGTCATAGAGCGCGGCCGCTTTCGCCTCGTTGCGCTTTTGAAATTCCGGCACGCCGCCCTGCTCCAGCATGTAGTCGGTCACCAGCTTCACGAAGTAGATGCCCCAGGTGTTGGGCGTGTTGTACAGGCTGTTCTCCTCGGCGTGCGTGTCGTAGCGCAGGAAGATGGGCACGGTGTCCGGCGTGCGCGCGATCAGGTCCTTGCGCATGATGACCAGCGCCAGGCCGGAGGGGCCGATGTTCTTCTGCGCGCCGGCGTAGATCATGCCGAACCGGTTCACGTCGATGACGCGCGACATGATCTCGCTGGACATGTCGGCGATGAGCGGCGCCTCGGTCTTCGGAAACACCGGCCAGCGGATGCCGCCGATGGTCTCGTTGGAGCAGATGTGCACGTAAGCGGCGCCGGGGGTGAAGGCCAGCTCCTCGGGGCGCGGGGCGCGGGTGTAATTCTCCGCCTTGCCGCTCCAGATCACGTTCGTCTCGCCCTGGATCTTCCCTTCCTTGATCGCCTTGCTCGCCCAGCTTCCGGTGTCCACGTAGTCGGCAACCTCGCCGGGCCGGCGCAGGTTCATCGGGATGGTGGCGAACTGCAGGCTGGCGCCGCCCTGCAGGAAGAGCACCGCGTAATCGTCGGAGATGCCCATCAGCGCGCGGATGTTGGCGATGGCGTCGTTCACGATGGCCTCGAAGGCCTTGCCGCGGTGCGACATCTCCATCACCGACATGCCCTGCGCGTTATATTCGAGCAATTCCGCCTGCGCCCGCTGCAGCACGGGCAGCGGCAGCGCGGCGGGGCCGGCGTTGAAGTTATGAATGCGTGTCATCGTGGTCATGGCATACCTCTCCGGAAAGTGCCTGTATTCTCGCAAAAATGGCGGGAGACTGCAACCTATACCTGAGCGCTTTAATCATTTTCGGGAAGCATCAGTATGGTATAATGCCATACGGAGGAAGAACCATGGCGGCAATGAGAGCCCGAAAAGTCTATGACGAATATGTGAAGCCGCTCCCGAAGGCGGAGCGGTTGAAGCTCCTTGCGATCCTCGCCGAAGAAACCGCGCGGCAATCTGAAGAATCGGCTGTTCACGTCAACTCGATCATGGATCTTCACGGTTTGGGGAAAGAGATCTGGCAGGGGATCGATGCGCAGGAATATGTGAATGAGCTTCGCCGGGAATGGGAGTGACGGCCGTGACGGAGATCACCTATCTGTTCTCTAAAATCAAAAAGCTTGGCATCGATTCTTCACCCATCATTTACTTTGTTGAAGCGCATCCCCGCTACGATGCGCCGGTGACGGAAATCTTCAGCTTAATCGCTCAAGGAACCGTCGAGGGATTTACCTCGGTCATCTCCTTAAGTGAAGTGTTGATCCACCCACTCCGAATACAGAATACCGCGTTAGCGCAGCAATACCGCGATTTACTACTCAACAGTGATAATTTCACCTGCCTGCCCATCGACGATCAAATAGCGGAGCTTGGCGCCCAACTTCGAGTAAAATACCAGATACGAATACCGGATGCTTTGCAGATCGCCACGGCGGTCACGTCGCAATGCGATGCTTTATTGACCAATGACAAAGCGCTAAGACAGGTCCAGGAGTTACAGGTTATTGTGCTTGATGATTATGTGACAGTGTCTTGACAATCGTATATAAGGTAGGAAACCTTCTCTATCGTCGAACCCGCAATAGCAGCGTTGATCGATTGGAGAACCGTTATGCTGTCCACCCTCCCCACGGTAAAAGAGCTGTCGGTGTATCCCGCCGCCCGCTGGTGCGTGGCTGAGCTGCGCAAGGTGTCCCTGGCCACGTCAGGGTGTGAGATTGCCCGCCGCGAGGGCACGCAGGGGGATTTCACCATCATCCACACCCACCTGCCCGCCTTCCGGCAGACCGCGTTCAAAGTCTATCAGTGGGGCAACAACCTGCTGGTCGCCGCCGCGCTGGGCAAGTGCGAGCCGGGCGAGGGATTGGAGATCTTCTTCGATCCGTATCACGACCATGTGGGGTATATTCAGTTCGTCTTCGATGCGAACGGCGCGCAGACGTTTACTCACCTGCCCTATGTAGAGGCCCATTCCAGCGCCTTCCCGCTCATTGGACTGAAGGAATTCCGCTGGGAGACGGACGCCACCGTCAACGTGGTCGGGGTGAAGGAGCCGGGGAACCGGCTCTTCGCCCGCTTCGCGCTGGACGATGTCTTCCGGGCAGGCAAGCGTTGCGGGTTCAACGTCGCGCGCTGCATCCCATCGCTCAACGAACCGGGCACCTGGAATCCCGCCACCGGCACGTTGCTGCAGGACGCCACCGGGTTCGGCCACCTGTATCGCGAGGTGCCGCGCGAGATCACCCTGACGGAAGCACGTCTGGAGGACGACCGTCTGTATTGCGCGGGCGAATTGCCGGAGGGTGCCAGGATGATCATGGTGCTGGCCGATCCCCATGACGAACGGCGGGAAATCCCCCTCACCGTGGAGGGTGACCGCTGGCAGGGTGAAGTGCGGCTCCCCGCGCGGCGTGCCGGCCGCTACCGCCTGTATCCGGCGCTCGACGAGGGGTTATTCGCGCCGGATTTCTTCTACTTCGACCTGGCGCCGACCGATCCGAAGGCCTTCTCCATCTGCATGACCTACGACTTTCCTGACGACCTGCGCGCGAGCCACTATACCCCGGAACGGCTGGAGCGGCAGATCGACCAGCTCGCCGGCACCGGCGTCTCACGCATTTACTGGATCGATTACCCGCCGTACCGCGCCTACCCGTCCTTCTGGCGATCGGTTTCCAACGAGAAGAACGTGGTGGAATCCTACCGGCGCTGCGGCGACGTGCTGACGAAGGCGGCGGAGATCGGCAAGCGCAAGGGGATGGAATTCATCGGCGTCTTCAAGCCGTTCGACCTGGGCGGCTTCCACATCGCCGGTCAGGAGATGACCGAAAATCCCATCGGGGACGGGTTGATGCGCGACGTGGACAACCATGTGCTCTGTACCATGCCGGAGATCGCCGCCCACCCTGAGTGGTCGATGGCGGCCAATCCGGCGTGGGCGCAGACAGCCAATTTCCCCATCACCCGGCTGCGCATTTATTCCAATACGCCCATCCCAGCGGCAGAAGCAGATAATTTCACGCTGTGGGTCAGCGAGGATAACCACGAATATGCGCCATACGACAGTCCGGTTAATTTCGCGCAGGGGCAGATCCGGTTGCCGCATTATCGCTGGACGCCCGCCGGGAAGAAGCGTGAGCCGGGCGCGCGGAAGCAGTGGTACCTGGAATTCTCCGGATTGAAGCTAGATGCGCCGTTCCTGGCGGTCACCGCAAACCTCGATCCCAATTGCGCCAATCAGCGCTTCCTCTTCACGGAGGCGCTCGACCGCGACGTGCGCAAGGCGCCGGTGCTGCTTACTCTTGGCTCGATGCAGCAAGGCTTCACCTTCGGCAACAAGTGGAGCTGGGAGAATTACACAGAGGACGTGGTGGACGGGTTCGCCTGGCGCGGCGGGGCACTGGGGATGGCATTTACCGAGCGGACGGCGCTGCCCGCGCTGTTAGAGCCCGCCTGCCGGCCCGCGCACAAGGTCTGGCTGAAGCAGGTCGAGCGCATGTTGCGCGCCGGGGTGGACGGCATCGACATCCGCACCCTCTGCCAGCACCACACCTGCCTGTCCTGGCTGATTTACGCCTTCGCCGGGCCGGTGCGGCGGGAGTTCCGCCGGCGCTTCGGGCGGGACGTGCAGGCCGCGCCGCAGGATTACATACTGGTCCGCCAACTGCGCGGCGAGTGCTACACCGAGTTCATCCGCAAGGCGAGCGCGCTGACGCGGCAATATGGCAAGAAATTCGCCGTCCACCTGGAGCCCGGCATCGAGGTGCCCATGAAGCACAACCTCCGCATGCAGATGGTCGTGGAGTGGCAGCGCTGGCTGGAGGAAGGTCTACTGGACGAGATCACGCTGAAATACTGGGCCGCGCAGAGCACCTTCGTGCACGAGGAAATCTTGCCCCGCGCGAAGCGGGCGAATATTCCGGTCTACATCTGCGACCGCAACTTCTCGCTCACCACCCCGCGCGCGGCGGAGCTGGCGGAAGCGCTGGTGCTGGACGCCTGCCGCGCCGGCTTCGCGGGCATGAACTGGTACGAGACGAACAGCTATTACATGCTGAACGCCGAGGGGTTCTCCGTGCCCTTCGGCAACAGCGATTACGCAATTCACCGGGCATGGGAAATGCTGAGTCCTCCTCGTTTATTCGGGCAACCGCATACTTTTTAACCCATACGCGGTGCCGATCCACAACTCGTCGTTGATGAGGCGGAGGACGGTGACGGTGAAGGTGGGAGCGTTGGGCTGGCGAAGGGCGCAGCCGGTGAAGGCGCCGTTTGGGTTGCGCAGTTCGATGCCGTCGGTGCCGCAAATCAGCGCGCCGTTGTGCTCCGCGAAGGCGTAGACGCAGGGTTCGGGGAGGCCGTCCTTCGCCGCGAGGATGCTCCAGTCTTCAGCCTGCAGGTTGCAGTTCGCGATGCCGCGCTCTTCCTCCGGCGTGTTGGCGAAGCTGTATGAACCGAACCACACGCGCCCGTCGGACACCGCGATGGCATCCAGATAGTCGGTGAAGTAGCGCATGGCGGCATCGCCTTGCCGATGGAAGAAGGCCTGGTCGTAGCGGTGCCAGCGGTTCGTTGCGGGGTCATACATGGCCACGCCTTGCTCGTTCAAGGCGCACCAGACCTTGCCGTCTGCGCAGCGGATAGCCGTCACATAATCCACCGGCGGCCTGTCGCCCTGCGGGTAGTCGGCCGGCAGGTAGGCGCGGATCGTATGGTCTTGCAGGTCGATGGAGGCTACCGCGCCCTCCTTGAAGCGCCCGGCGCCCACCCACAGCCGCCGGCCGTCGCTGTCCATGCACTGGATGGCGTTGGAAGGCAGCCCGTCGCGGACGGACAGGTTACGCCATTCGCCGGTGGCGGGGTCGTAGCTGTCCACCCCGCCGTGGTAGGTGCCCACCCACAGCTTGCCGCCGGCGAAGGCCAGGCAGGTGACCCAGGCGTCGGACAATCCGTCAGCGGGGGTGAATAAGCGCATTTTGCAGGTGGCGGGGTCGATGCGCGCCAGCCCGCCCACCGTCCGCGCCGCGGCCAGCGCCGCCGAATCCTTCTCCAGCATGATAAGGTTGTGGTCGTTCGCGAAGCGGGAAGCGGCCTGGTTCTTCAAGGCCACCCAGATGAAGTGCCCGTCCCAGGCGATGTCGCTGACAAAGCCGGCCAGGAGCTCGGGCGCCGGGAGCCACTCCGGCTCGCGGAGGATCACCGTGCGGGCGTGCGCGGGGGTGGCCTTGATCGACGCCAGCGCTTCCTTCGCCTGCCCGAGATGATACGGATGCTGGACTGCCTTCAGCGCCGCTGTCGCATCCTGTGGGTCACCGAGCGCGAGCAGGCTCTTCCCGAGCATCAGGCGCAGGTAATCAGAGAGGTAGCGGTCTTCATCGGCCTGCTTCGTCTGGCGCAGTCCTTCCCGGCACCAGCGCGCAGTCTCTGCCCAATCCTTCGCGTCGTAAAATTGCCAGGCCCAATGGGTGTAGATCGCCACCGCCCGTTCTGGATAGGCTTTCGCCAGCGCGAAGACGAATTCCGCGCCTTTCGCCGCACTCGCCGGGCCGCGCGGCACCAACCCTTTGCCGGTTACCCGGCGATAGGCAGTCAGGTAAAACCAGGGTTGCAGGGCGCCCGCCACAAAGGTGTGATCGCTGCCCCAGGCGACAGCCTGCGTCATTATCGGCTGCACGCGCGCCAGATCGATCCGCTCATCCGGCGCCGATTCATCCCGCTCACGGATAGCGTTGAGATAATAGCGCATCCCGGCCTGCGCCTGCCGGCTCTTCGGGAACGCGCGCGTTAACTGCTCCATGTATCGTTCCATCTCCTCGACGGAGGCCTTCGTGTGCGAGAGAAGGAACAACCAGGCGTCGCGCTCGTAATCGGTGCCCGGATGCTGCCCCGCCACCTCCAGCGCCAGCGAGCGCGCCAGCGGCAGGTCTTCCGCCTGCCGATCGACCAGCAGGCACGACAGCAGCGACTTCAGGTACGGGTCGGCGTTGTCGAGGATGACCGCGCGCTTCAACGCCGCCATCGCCCGCGAGATCCGCGCCTTGCGCGCGGCGGAATACTCGGCGACGTGCCCGCTGTCGGAGAAGACAGCGCCGAAATTGTCAATGGCAATCGACTCCCACGCCGACTGCTGACGTTCGCGCAGCGTAGCGGGGATGCGCTCCCCCATCAGGCCGTAGACCTGCTCGAGCAGCGCGTCGATCTCCGCCTTCGGCGGCAGAACGGCGGGGTCGGGTGCGGCCGGGCCGGCGTACCGCAGTTCGTCCGCAACGGCCTGCCGGGCATGCCGCAGCCCCTCCGCCGTTTCGGTTGATGGGAAACTGACGGTCAATTTACGCTGCTTGTCGGTCAGGGTGTCGGTGATGCGTACGGTGACGTAAGTCCGCAGCGGCTCCGCGGACGGCTGGCGCTCGTCCACGGTGCCGCTGACTATCAGGTACCGGTTCGCCGGGACGGCTTGCTTAGTCTCCCCGACCAGCCCGCCCTGGCGCAGGCGCGCCTCGGTCAGCAGCACATCCAGGTCATCCCGCTCCAGCACGTAGGTGTCCGGCAGCGCGGCCGCCGCTCCCTGCAGCTCGCGGGGGAGGGCCGTCTGCAGCCACTCGGTGCGCCGGAGGGGGCTGAGGCTGCGGAAATCGACGATGCTGACGAAGGTCTGCCGCCCGCGCCGCTGCATCGCCGCCAGTGTCTGCGCCGCCAGCTTGTCGGCAGACTGTCCTGCGGCCGCCTCGATGCCGTCAACGGCGAACGCCGCCTGCACGGTACCCTCGACGGTGCCGGATTCCCGGCGGATTAGGCGGCCGTCGAACCGGTATTGCGCGCCGTCGGCGGACAGGCGGCCGAGTACCAGGTAATCCACCCCGGTGAAGGCACCAAGGCGCAGGTCGCCGGCGTCCGGCGCCAACCCGCGGGTCAACTGTAGTTCGTTTAACGCCGCGTCGATCTCCTCGCGCTCGACCAGGATAAACGATGGGTTCGCTGCCAATCGCGCGGCAAGCAGCGCCTGCCACAGCACGGCCACCGTGTTTTCCGCCTCACCCGCCGCTGGCTGCGCCACCGCCAGCGCACACGTCCCGGCAAACACTGTCATTGCAAGCAGCACAGCGGCAAACAGCAGCAACAGACGAAGGCATGTGAAGAGATGGGGGAAGCACGGACGTGTTAGCGTGATGCGATCCATCATAAACGTATCCTCTGCTTCTATTATAAGCGAGGAGGCGGCGGGGGGCAAGAGGGGAACTCGTCCACAGGTTTCATGAAACTCCGGTGGTTTCAGCGAAGACCCTCCAGCACCTCCCGCACACGGGTGAGATTCCGCCGCGCTTTCGCGGTCAGGCGGGCGCCGCTCTCAAGCAATACGCCGCGCAACGCTTCGCGGGCGGCCCATTCCGTCCGCAGCGTGTCCACCAGCGCGCCGGTGGTGATGTCGTCCCACAGCATGGGGGTGGGCAGATTGGCGGAGATGCAGAAGTCCAGCACCTTCGGATCATACGCCAGCCCGAAGGCGGGCACACCCTGCCGGACGGCGAAGATCAGCGTGTGCAGGCGCATGGCGAGGATGAA
>Ga0315284_10010229_pt1 | contig 13369 bp, 9 predicted proteins | sample YL17G09_16_MG_FD_203696 | JGI IMG/M metagenome (GOLD analysis project Ga0315284, IMG submission 203696) | Sediment microbial communities from Yellowstone Lake, YNP, Wyoming, USA - YL17G09_16 | ecosystem: Environmental > Aquatic > Freshwater > Lake > Sediment | place: USA: Wyoming | collected...
GGACTTCAAAAACGCATTGAGAGACTTTAAGCAGATCGTTTTCGAGGCCCGGGAAGGGGAACGGCCATGAAGCGTTTTGAACCCGGCTTTACCGGAACACCAAATCACATTCAGGAGGCTATTTCCCGGCTTCGGATCTCAGGAAAGGAACATCAGATTATCCGAGTGATAGAGAGAAAGACATTCGGATGGGGAAAGGATTGGGACGCTATAGCCAATACTCAGTTTGAAGAACTGACGGGAATTCCGTGGAAAAAGGTGCCACGTTATATAAAACCAGTTTTGGCCATGAAGATAATCAGGCAACGCAAGTACAGAGTGCCAGACCGGCGACATCGGCCTCAATGGACGAACGGCTATTCAATAAATCCAAACTTAAGTGAATGGCTGGTACCCCCTGAATGGGGGATACCAGAGGACAGTCAAAAATTGTCTGGTACCCCCAAAACCGGGTCTTCTGGTACCCCCAAAACCGGCCTTCTGGTACCCCCCAGGCTGGGGAACACAAAAGAAAAGAACAAAAGAAAAGAACAAAAGAAAACTTTATGTCCCAAATACTCCGAAGAGCATTTGGGACTAGCTGAATTTTTATTTACTCAAATTCAGAAAACATGCTCCGTGTTCAACGACTCCGACCTAGAACGAAGCGGAGGTCTAAAGAACTGGGCGAATACGTTTCGCTTAATGGAAGAACGGGAATGCTACAGCCTGGGAGATATCCGCAAGGTCATTAAGTGGCTTCCGACCGATCATTTCTGGTCCGGGACCGTCATGGAGGCCGCTTCTCTCCGAAGGAAATTTGCCCAACTTTGGGCGGTCATGGAAAGGCCCGGAGCGAAAAGGGAGAAGACCCCCGAAGAACTTGATCGTGAGATTGACGAAGACTTGAGGGCCTTAAAGGACCCGGGAAGATAGAAACCCGGAACAGGAGAAAAACATGGACGACAACAAAAAGACGGATGAGGAGAAGATCATCCACGAGTTTATGAAAAACGGCGAAGATAAAATCATCGTCTCGTTCACCACCTACAAGGGCAAAAGATTAATCAACCTTCGAGTCTATTACGAATCCGAAGACGGCTGGAAGCCGACAGCAAAGGGCTTAACAATTAGGCGAGAGTTGATTCCAGACCTGAAAGCTGCGATCGACAAAGCGGCCGCGGAGTACGAGAAAGAACAGCCGGGAGAAGAACCGGAACCCGACGAGGAAACGACGAAGGAAGCGGATATCCACCCCGCTTGAAGGAGAATGACATGACAGACGACGAGAAACCCCTTTCGACGTTAGTATTTTTCCAACCGATCGAACCGGCAGACATCGAGGAAATCGAAGGAAAGACAACGCGGAAGCTTCTCGCTTTCGTTTTGCGCGAACTTTCCGTTATTGGGCTCGGTTTAGAGGAGCTTTCGGCGCGGATGGCGGCGGCCCCGCGGGAAGGTCGAAGACGGATGGCGCCGGTCAACGGCCGTCAAATAACTAGCGCCGCGTCCCTGCAAATGGAGCTTTTTTAAGCGAAGGAGAAACAATGGCAGACAAAAAACTAGAACCGGAGGAACAGGAGAAGGTCACTTCCACCATGGGAGCGACCGTTGAACCCGAACTCGACGACCTCAAGTTTGTGAGGGAGATGTTCGAGGAAATTGAAGGAAAAACGACGCCGGAGCTTGTCGCATCCCTTTCACGGGAGTTTTTCACTGTCGGACTCGGCGCGGTCAGGATGTTCCGCAAGATATGTCTCGGCGCGTCCAACAATAAGGCGAAGGCCGAAGCCGCGAAGCAGGTAATGAATCTTTTCAGGGACACCGGCTTTGTCAAAAACTTAGTCGTCTTACAGGAGCTTCGGGGGCGCATGGCGAAGGGCGCGGCGGAGGTCCCCGACAATAAGGCGGACTGGATTAGCGAACCGGCCAAGAAGGGATGAACGCGAAAGGATAGGGGGCGGGAGAGGGACTATGAAGCGGCTTTTAGTTTCTCAGGAAATAGCCGCTTTACTTTCCCTGAATCCTGAGACTGTCCGTCGAAAGGCGCGAGAGGGAACCCTTCGGTTCATCAAGCTGGGCGGAGAGTATCGGTTTGACCCGGACGATGTTCAAGAGTTTTTGGAGAAGCGGCGATCGATCATATTGCCTGACAATCTCTTTTGGGATAGGATGAGCCCAAAGGAGGTTAAACGCTTGGCAAAGAAAACCAAGCGCCGTCGTTATGCCGTCGGCTGGCGGGTCTTCGGCCGACGGACAAAGAAGGGTCAAACCTGGTGCATGGATTACAGGGACGACAAAGGAGAAAGGCGAAGGGAAGTCATCAAGGGCTGCCTGGATGAGGACGAGGCCCGCTTAGCTCTCGAAAAGAAAATGCTCGAGGTCTTCAACGCAAGGTATCATCCGAAGAAAAATCCCGGGCGCCTGAAATTCTCGGAGCTTGCGGACCTCTACGTGGAGCAGGCAAGGAAGGCCGGGAAGCGATCGTGGAAGACGGACGAGTACAGGCTGGAGGGCATCCGGGAGTATTTCGGGGAAGCGGGACTCGGAAGCGTCACGACGTCCGCGATCCTGGAGTATCGGGAAGGGAGGCTCAAGGCCGGGATCTCCGAACTCACGACGAACCGGGAGCGGGCGCTGCTTTCGGTCATGTTCAACTTCGCCATTGAGAAAGGGCTTATGAGCGAGAATCCGGCATCTAAGGTGCGGAAGTTTTCGGAGAAGGACACGGCCCGGGACCGGGTGCTTTCCCTGGATGAGGAGAAGCGGCTGTTTGCGGAGCTTCCGTCGGATCTCCAACCGATTATCCTGGCCGCACTTCACACAGGGCTCCGATACCGCGAGCTGCTCAATCTCCGATGGAGTGACGTGGACTTCGAGCGCAGGACGCTGAAGGTCGAGCACACGAAAAGCGGGAAGGCGCGATTCATCCCGATCAATGCCGTTCTCCTCGGAGTATGCGAAAAGCTGAAGGCCGATCATCGGGAAGGGAAGCTTGTCTTTTCGCTTGAGCCCAGGACTGTGCGGACCGGATTCGAGAACGCCCGGAAAAAAGCGAAGCTCGAAGACTTCACTTTCCATGACCTCAGAAGAAGCTTTGGGACGCGGCTGCTGGAGCTCGGGGTCAACATCGTCACGATCTCGCGTCTCTACGGCCATAGCAACGTCTTGGTGACTCAAAATTATCTTCATCCCCGCGATGAATTGAGCAGGGAGGCCGTCGATCTTCTCGTCCCGGGAGCCCTAAAACCGGTCGAAAATCGGGAAAATTTGGCACCGATTTGGCACGCGGAAAAGACCGTCCCATCTTCGCACCCCCTAAAATCAGCGTTTTCAGTCAATTAGGACGATGAGAAAAAAAGCCGCGCTGGACTCAAAATCCAGTCCGGGGCGACTCGGGTGTGGGTTCGATTCCCTCCTCCGGCATACCGTATTTCCATAATTTTCTGTCATTTGCGAGATCCTAAGGCCCCTTCTTATCCTACGGCTTTAGACGGCTAAAGTCGGTGATAAACAGCATTTTTTGCTCGGATTTGCCACAAATCTTGCACATCGGGGCTGGGACTATTTTAAGAGATATGGCCCTCAATTTGTCTGCGCGGAGCGAAGTCTAAAATGTGCGAGGGCTCTATGACGATTAGTGTGCGAGTTGACTCATCCCTCCCTCGGTGTTATTCTTTGGCCAGGTGGTTCTGAAGGGAGAGGGCCATGAAATGCGCCAAATGTCTGACAGATAATCCTGATGCCTCCCGCTTTTGCGCGAGTTGCGGGACCGAGCTTTTTCCTTCCGGGGATATCAACGCCGCAAAAACGATGACCAGGCCTTCCGGCCGAAAAGCGTTTGTCAAAGGAACGATTCTGGCCGGGAAGTACACGATTCTTGCTGAACTAGGAAGAGGAGGGATGGGAGAAGTCTACCTTGCCGAGGACGCCTCATTGGATCGCAAGGTCGCCATCAAGCTCTTGCCTGAAGAGGTGTATCAGGATCCGACGGCGCGCGGTCGTTTTATCCGCGAGGCCAAGGCCGCCGCGGCTTTGGATCATCCCTATATCTGCAGCATCCATGAGGTCGGAGAAACGGAAAACAGGCTTTTTTTCGCCATGGAATACGTGCCGGGAAAGACGCTGCGCGATAGGATCTCGGAGGGGCCGCTGCCTCTCAAACAAGCGCTTCCTATCGCCGAGGAAATTGCCGAAGCTCTGCAGTTCGCCCACGAAAAGGGGATGATTCACAGGGACATCAAACCGGCGAATATCATGTTGATGGAGAAGGGCCATGCCAAAGTGATGGACTTCGGTCTGGCCAAACAGGTGATGGGCGCCGAAAAAGAGCGAGCGCTGGCTGATCTGTCGGTGACGCTCACCGACGAAGGCATGGCGCCCGGGACGCCCGCCTACATGTCGCCGGAGCAGCTGCAGGGCAAGACCCTCGATCAGCGGTCGGATATCTTTTCTTTTGGCATCGTGCTTTATGAAATGCTGAGCGGAGTTCATCCTTTTAAAAAGAAGACCGGACTGACGACCGTCAGCGCCATTTTGAGCGAAGATCCACGGCCCATCGCCGAGCTCATCCAAAGCGTGCCCGATCCGCTCCAACAGTTCATCAGCAAGCTGCTGGCCAAAGATCCCGGTCAGCGCTATCAGTCCATGAAGGACGTCTATGCGGACTTGAGGAAAATGCATGCGGATTTAGCGCCCGCTCCAAAAATATTGCAATTTCTTAAGCCCGTGCGGTTGGCCCTGACCGCAGTTGTTGTTGTCCTGGCCGTGATCGCCGCCGCCTGGCTGGCCAAAGTCCTTTTTTTCAAGACTCCGGCCAAGGCTCTGGCCTTTCAAGAACGCGACTGGATTCTCATCACGGACTTCGATAACCAGACAGGCGAACAGGTTTTCGACGGCTCGCTGGCGACGGCTTTAACGGTCGGGATCCAGCAATCTCAGTATGTCAATGTTTTTCCTCCCAGCCGCATCCAGGAAACGTTGAGACGGATGCGCCGCACGGACGTGAAGAGAGTGGACGAGACGATCGGCCGAGAGATCGCCCTCCGGGAGGGGATCAAGGGTTTGCTGGCCTGCGGCATCAGCAAGGTCGGCGAGAACTATTCGTTGACGGCGAGGATTGTCGATCCGGATAAACAGACCGCGGTTTTCTCGGATTCATCCCGAGCCAAGAACAAAGAGGAAGTCTTAGGGAGTTTGGACGAGCTAGCCAGAAAAGTACGCCGGGCGCTCGGCGAATCCTTGACCAAAATTTCCGAGCAGAGAATGACCCTCTTCAGTGCCACGACCTCTTCTTTAGAGGCCTTGAACTACTATACGAGATCTCGAGCCGCCGCTGGGGATACGGAATTTCAGCTTCTCAAACAGGCTCTTGAGTTGGATCCTGATTTTGCCCTGGCCCATGCGGAAATGGGCTTGAAATTTTATCTTGTCGGGAACCGCGTGGAAGGGGAAAAGCACTTCCAAAAAGCCCTCAGCCTGCTGGACCGCCTGACGACGAGGGAAAAACTCTGGATTCAATCCGTTGTCGAGGACTGGCGAGGCAATCGTGAGCAGGGAATCCAGAACTACAAAGCCTACCTGGCTCAATATCCGGATGATATCTCGGCCTGGTATCGGTTGGGATATGCTTATCTGGTTACAGAAAAGTCTGCCTTGGGCGTCGAAGCTTTTGAAAAGGTGATCGAGCTCGACAAGGCCAATATAGGGGGTTATATCAATTTGGCCTCCTGTTATAACCTGCTAAAAAATAACGAAGAGGCCCTGGCCAATTACCAAAAAGCTTTTAGCTTGAATCCGGCCGAAGCCTTGGGTTCCTATGTCAATAATGAATACGGATTCTTATTGGTGAGAACGGGGAAAATCGAGGAAGCTCGGAAGAACTTTGAAAGCATGATTGCTCAGCCCGATAATAGTAAAAAGGCCAGGGGCTACCGCTCGCTCGGTCTTCTCCAAATGTATCAAGGTCAGTATTCGGCTGCCCAAGACAGCTTGAAGGAAGCCGTGACCCTGAACAAAGCCTTTAAATATAAGCTCAGCGAATTGCGCGATCACCTCCATTTAGCCATCAATTTCAGAAGAAAAAGACAAAACGAAGCTTTTGAGAAAGAAATGGCGGCGGTTAACATGATCCAAAGGGAAATCAAAATAGAGCCTACTTTCTTATTTAAAATCGGAAAAATCTACGCCCGATTGAACAGGATTCGAGAAGCCGATCGGCTGCTCGAAAGCATAAAATCTCTGATCGGCGATGTCCTGGCCGCATCCGGCGTGAGCCGCAGCAATCAGACTGACCAGGCATCCTTTTACATGCTCAAGGGCGAGATCGCTTTGGCTCAACAGCAGTTTGAGGAAGCGATCAATTCTTTTGGAATGGCCGCCAACCTGAGAGGGATGATGCTCGAAGACGGTCTTGCCCTCGCTTATTTTAAAAGCGGGAACCTGGACAAGTCGATCGAAAAATACCTGGAATTCCTCAAGACCGATGTCCTGGGCTATGAAGGACAGGATCTCTGGATTTTGGCCCATTATCAACTCGGCCGGCTCTATGAACTGAAAGGCGAGTCGGCCGAAGCCGTGAAATACTACGAGCGTTTTCTCGATATTTGGAAAGAGGCCGACCCCGGTTTTCCCGAGGTTGAGGATGCCAAAAAGAGGCTGGCGAATCTGAAGAGCCAGTGATTTTTTTTTATCCAGTCTGCTCCGACAGAACCCTTTCTCCGATTGCCATTTCCTATCAGGCTTGAGTGCGGATTGGATTTTGCCCAGCCGCGCTACGGGATGCTTAAAGCGATGGCAAGAGAATATGATAAAAAGAGAGAGCTTGATCCCTGGGCGGATTTGGAAGAGGCTGGCTATTGACACGAGTTCCGCGCTTACGATAAAGTCATTTCGCTATGTCGATTCAATCAGCCCCGAATTTATTCTCCAATCCCCGCGTCCTGGATCGTGAAACTCCCGGATCAGGCAAGGCGGCCTCATGATCTTCGAGGCCGGCCAAACGATCGCCCATTACCGTCTTCTCGAGAAACTCGGCGAGGGCGGCATGGGGGTTGTCTGGAAAGCCCGAGACCTCAAGCTCGACCGGGACGTCGCCGTTAAGTTCCTGCCGGAAGGATTCGCTGAGGATCCGGAACGGCGGGCTTTCTTTGAACGAGAAGCCAAGGCCGTCGCCGCGCTCAACCATCCCAACATTCTCACGATCTATTCGATCGCGGAAGCCGAGGGCATCCATTTCTTTACCATGGAGATGGTGGAAGGCGTTCCGCTTTCAAAAGTCATCACTCCCGGCGGCGTTTCTCTCGACCGCTTTCTCAAGATCGCGATCCCGCTGGTCGACGCGGTCGCCGCCGCCCATGCCCGGGGGATCATCCATCGCGACCTAAAGCCGGGCAACGTCATGATCGACCGTGCCGGAAACGTGAAAGTCCTCGACTTCGGGCTGGCTCGGATTCTCAACCCGATACCTTCGCCAGCGGATGGGGTAGTCACCAAGACGGCAACGCTCGAGACGAGCATCTCCGGGACGATCTGCTACATGTCCCCCGAGCAGCTCAGGGAGGAAGCGCTCGACCATCGCACCGATCTTTTCTCGCTTGGAATCCTCCTTTTCGAGCTGGCCGCGGGCGCGCATCCCTTTGCCTGCGAGACTGTGACCGAAGTCATGGCCGGCATCCTCAGGGACGAGCCGCGGTCGGCGCTCGAGCTGAATCCGCGGCTGCCCCGCCGGCTGGACCGGATTCTCCGGCACTGCCTCGAAAAAGACGCTCATTACCGGATGGCTTCCGCCCTCGACCTCCGCGACGAGCTGGATCGGTTGCGCCGCGAGGGAGGCGTGTCTCCTGCCTATGATATTCCTTCCATCGCTGTGCTGCCCTTCGTCGACATGAGCCGTGAGAAGGACCAAGCCTATTTTTGCGAGGGGATCGCCGAGGAGATCATCAATGCCCTGAGCCGGGTTCAGGGCTTACGGGTCGCCTCGAGGACGGCCTCCTTCCAGTTCAGGGATACGGCGGTTGAGCTCAAAGAGATCGGCCACCGTCTTCGAGTCGAAACGCTCCTCGAGGGAAGCGTGCGCAAGTCCGGCAACCGGCTCCGGATCACCGCCCAGCTCGTCGACACGGCGCAGGGTTTCCACCTATGGTCGGAGTCCTTCGACCGCGAGTTAAAGGACATCTTTGAGATCCAAGATGAGATCGCGAAAAATATCGTCCGGGCCCTCCAGGTAACGCTCAGCCCGCACGAACGAGGGGCGCTGAAGAAGTCTCCGACCCATCACGTTCAAGCCTACGACTATTACTTGCGGGGGCGGAGCTTTTACTTCAAATACGGTCGGCACGATATCGAATTCGCTTTGCAGCTCTTTGCCCGGGCGACCGAGTTGGACTTGGGATACGCCCTGGCCTATGCCGGGCTCGCCGACTGCTGGTCATACATTTACCTCAACTCCGATCGTCGAGAGTCGGTGCGCGAACAGGCGATGTCGGCGAGCCGCCGCGCCGTCGAACTGGCTCCGGACTCCGCCCAGGCCCAGGCGTCCCATGCCCTGGCGTTGTCGATCAGCGGCCGTAAAGAAGAAGCGGAGAATAGGTTCGAGACCGCAATCCGTCTCGATCCAGAACTTTTTGAGATATGGTATTTTTATGCCCGCCACGCCTTCGTCAGCGGAGAGCTTGAGAAGGCGGCGCGGTTCTTCGAGGAAGCGACCCGGGTCCGGCCCGACGACTACCAGGCGCCGTTGCTCGTGGGCCAGGTCTATGACACGCTGGGACGCCCTGATGATGGAATCGCCGCTCGCCGCCGCGGCGTCGCCCTGGTGGAGGAACGCATCCAGCTTCATCCCGACGATGTCCGCGCCCTCTATATGGGCGCCAACGGCCTGGTCGCTCTCGGCGAGCGGGAGCTCGGCCTCGAATGGGCCCGCCGGGCGCAAAAAATCGCGCCCGATGACGCCATGCTCCTCTACAACCTGGGGTGTATTTACTCCTTGGCCGGCGAGATCGACGAGGCGCTCGATTGTTTGGAACGGGCCGTCGCCCACGGTCTGGTCCATAAGGGATGGTACTTACATGACAGCAATCTCGATCCGCTCCGGAAGCAGCCGCGCTTCCTGGCGTTGATGGAGAAACTGGAGTAGGATTCCATGAGGACAAACTTGAGACCGGGGGAAAGAAAAATCCTTGAAACACGGACGCATTGGGTCACTGTGATCGAGCCCTTTCTGCTTTTGTTTTTGGCTGTGATCGTTTGCCTCATTTTGTTCTTTTTCATCCGCAAAACGAGCGGCTTTATGACCGTCGTCCGCTGGATCGGCGGCATCTTCCTGGCGATCACCTTCTTCTATTTTCTTTATCGGGAATGGTACCGGCGCCGGGACATCTGGGCGGTGACCAACTTGAGGGTGATCGACGAGAAAGGCATTTTCAGCCTTTTTTCCAAGGAAAGCCCGCTGGAAAAGATCAACAATCTGTCCTATTACCAGTCTTTGCTGGGACGGATCCTTCGATATGGGGATGTGGAGATTCAGACCGCGGCCGAGGACGGGGCCACGATCTATAAAAAAGTCACAAACCCCAGGCTGCTGAAGGACACGATTGCCCGCTGCCGCGACGAATACAGCCGGGAAGTGATGCAAATGGGCAAAGCCGCCGCTCCGGACGCACCGGACAAAAAGCCTGCCTGAAGCAGCTCAAAGCTCGAATGCATTCCGGATAAATTCGGCGATCTTAACAAATATTTTTTTATCATTTTTTGTATTGACAATTTTCATGATCGACTATAATTTATAACTATCCTAAATATTTGGAAGGAGGGTTTTCATGAAGAAATTTTTTCTCACTGCTTTTATCGTTTTCCTCTCATTAGGTTTGGCCGCGGGAACGGCTTTCGCCCAACTCACGCCAACAGGGAGGATCACCGGAAAGGTCGTGGATAACCAGGGGAATCCTCTTCCCGGCGTGAACGTCGAAGCGACCAACCCGAAGTTGGTCGGAATAGCCTCCACGGTTACCGATCTCAACGGAACGTTCCGTTTGATGGCCCTTCCGTCCGGCTACTTTAAGGTCACTTTTACGATGCCCGGATTCAAGACGTTGATCCGAAAGGGCCTCTATCTGGAACTGTCCCAGACGATGGCCCTGAATATCACCCTTGAGCAGGCCGCCGTCGAAGAGCAAATCACGGTCGTCGGCCAGTCCCCGTTGATCGATGTTAAGAGCACGGTCAAGGGCATGACGATGGTCAAGGAAATCTTCATGTCGCTTCCCCGGGGGAGGAATTTCGATTCGCTGATCAGCACCATCCCCGGCGTTCAGAACGAGAGCATCACGGCCGGCATCTCGGTGGACGGCGCTTCCGGGGCCGAGAACATGTGGTACGCCGACGGCGCGGACATCACGGACTTCCATTATGGAGACCGCGGCCAGAGCATCGTTCTCGAGCTTCTGGACGAGGTCAAGGTGACGGCCTCGGGCTACAACGCCGAGTACGGCGGCTCCATGGGCGGCGTCATCAACGTCATCACCAGGTCCGGGAGCAACGAGTTCCATGGCGAAATCCTGGGCTACTACGAGAACAACAGGCAGTACATGCAGGGGAAATCCCGGACCTTCCTCAGGCGGGATCCGTTCGGCGCCTACGTCTGGGAATATGTCAACTACGATGACTTGTACTACAACGGCGGGAAGGACAGGGACAAGTATGACCGGTACGAAGCCGTTTTCGGCCTCGGCGGCTATATCATCAAGGACAAGCTGTGGTTCTACGGTTCGTTCAACCCGAACCACAACCAGACGGCGGCCCAGAGGGATTTCAACTTGAGGAAAGGGCCCTTCCAGACATTCAAGGCAAAAAACAACGGCCTGGGAGCATCGGTCCGGATCTCGTCCGCCCCGGTCACCGGCCTTCGCCTCTCGGCCAGCTACATCAACAGCTTCTCCAATTACCGGGGGGCCCTCCCCACCATCATCGGCAACGGCGTCGCCGCTTACCAGTGGGACAAGGAAGGGACGGACTATCCGAACAAGAGCGCCTCGCTGACCGCGGATTATTCCATAGGCAACAACCTGCTCATCAGCTACCGGGCCGGCTGGCACGAGCAGAACCAGAACAACCAGCAGATCGCCCCTCCCGACTCCTCGACGTATTATTTCGGCAATACGAACTCGATGTTCGCCAACGATGCCTTCTTCCTGGCCCAACCGGACCTGATCAAGCTCACCGGTTGGACGAGCAGCACGCTGTATCAGGAGACGAAAAAATACCTGCGCGGGAAGATCAGCAACAACCTGGACGTGTCGCTCTACCTCAACTGGATGGGCGAGCACGCCCTGAAGGCCGGCATCGGTTATAACTACCTTTATGAAGACCGCTTCACGGGCTATACACATCCCCGGGTAACCTTGTATTGGGGCCAGTCTAATGACGATCTGGGGATCAGGGTCGGCGCCGGCGCCGATCCGTCGAGCCCGAATTACGGCAAGTACGGGTACTATCTTGTCCGGAGCTCGTTCACCTCTCCCTCCGGGAGCGTCTGGAACGTCAAGAGCAACAACCTGTCGGTTTACCTCCAGGATTCCTGGACGATCAAGGACAGGCTGACCCTCAATATCGGCATCCGGGCCGAGAGCCAGTACATGCCTTCTTTCACGGACAACAAGTCCTACCCGGGCTGGTCGGAAAATCCCGTCAAGTTCGGCTTGGACAGCACGCTGGCCCCCCGCATCGGCTTGAGCTATGACATGTTCGGGGACTCCAGCCTGAAGATCTTCGCCAGCTACGGGATATACTATGACGTGATGAAGCTCTACATGGGCCAGCTCACCTTCGGCGGCACGAAACGCGTGGAGGATTACTACGCCCTCCAGGACCCGGATTGGACCAAGATCGCGGCGAGCGGCACGATCGACGACGCGGCGAGCCAGAAAGCCGGCAACACCTACGCCGGGTCCATGGATTACCTGCCGCCTTCGCTGAACCGGGTCGATCCGGATATCAAACCGACCTCCCAGCGGGAGATCTCCTTCGGCGCCGAGAAGAAGCTGGGGGAGAACATCTCCCTCACCGCCCGCTTCGTCCAGAAGCACCTGATCCGGACGATCGAGGATGTCGGCGTCTACATCACGACGGTCAATCCGACGACCGGCGCCGTGACGGTTTCCCAGGACTTCTGGGTCACCAATCCCGGTTTCGGCGTGTCCCTGCCGGTCTCCCAGGGCGGAAAGTTCATCGAAGACTACTGGCCCTGCCCGAAAGCGACGCGGGAATACTACGGCTTCAACATCTCGCTGGAGAAGAGGTTCAGCAACAACTGGCAGGGCGGGATCAATTACACCCTGAGCCGCGTCTCCGGGAACTATTCCGGCCTGGCCAGCTCCGATGAAGGCGGCCGCCTCGGCCCGAGCGTCGAACAGGATTTCGACCGATGGTTCATGGGATACGACGGCCAAGGCAAGGTGCTCGACGGCCCTCTGCCCCAGGACAGGACCCATTACTTCAAGGCCTTCGGCTCCTACGCCTTCCCGTTCGGGCTGACCGTGGGGGCTGTCGCCTACGGCCGGAGCGGCCTGCCCCAGACAACCAAGATCCTTTACAACTCCAAATATTTCTACGTCAACGGCCGGGCGGACCTGGGCCGGCTGCCGTTTACCTTCTGGGCCGATGTCTACTTGGATTACACCTTGAAGCTCGGCGCCAAGTACAGGGCGTCCATCAACCTCCAGATCAACAACGTAACTGACACCGACACGATCCAGAGCAAGATCACCACCGCCGACAGACAGAGTTTCACGGGCTATACCACACAAATCTTGGACGGAACATTTGCCCGGGACTACATGTCCATCATCGCGTCGAGGGGCATCGCCCATCCGGCGTTCAATCAGTGGGAAACCAGATTCGGCCCCTGGTCGGCGCGTTTGGGTTTCAAGCTTTCCTTCTGATTACGCGCTCCGGCAACTGTCAACAAGAAAAAGCCCGTCCTTCGGAAAAAGGACGGGCTTTTTTCTTGACTATTTTGGGAAATGCCTTAAGCTGGAACCTCAAGATTCTTCACGTGTCGCCTTAGTTCGGCCGCTTGGCACAAGGAATTCCGTGATTGAGCCTCGATGAATAAAAAAAAGAAAGTAAAATCCCGGACCGAAAAAAAGGCAGCTTCCCGAAAGGTTCATGGCCTGGAATCCGGCGCTAGATCGGTATTGGTTTGGGGGATTGCCGGAACCATCGCGGCTCTGGGGCTCCTGGTCTATTTCGCGGTGATCGGCCCGAGAAGTCGGCAGGTCGATTTCTCGGGTGCGCAGACTTTTAATGTTCTGCTCATCACGCTCGACACCACCAGGGCCGATCATCTGGGCTGTTACGGCTATCCTCCGGCCAAGACGCCTCATCTCGACGG
>Ga0315284_10010230_pt1 | contig 13369 bp, 9 predicted proteins | sample YL17G09_16_MG_FD_203696 | JGI IMG/M metagenome (GOLD analysis project Ga0315284, IMG submission 203696) | Sediment microbial communities from Yellowstone Lake, YNP, Wyoming, USA - YL17G09_16 | ecosystem: Environmental > Aquatic > Freshwater > Lake > Sediment | place: USA: Wyoming | collected...
CGGCGATCGACTCGCCCACGCCGCCCGTGCCGACCAACAGGACCTTCATCGAAGCGCTCCTTTCGTCCGATCCGCGGCCCCGGGCGCTGCCCCGGGGCCGCGAGATGAGTGCCGGAGGGTTCAGTCCCCCGCGTCAGCTGTGAAGGGATCCACATCCGGGATCCCGGGCTTGATCCACTTGCGGATCGGGATGTACAACAGCGCGCCGACAGCCATGGCGGCCAAAGCCAGCCACAGCGAACTCAAGCCCTCTTCCTGGATCTGGCTGTAGATTGCCAGCAGGATGATGGCCGTCGGGCCGAGCGTCACCAGCACCATCCCCAGCCATCCGCCCGGCACCTTCTGACGCGGCAGGTCGGGCCGGGTGATGCGCAGCTTCCACATCGCCCCGAACTCCGCCAGGATCACCAGCGTCTGCAGGAAGACGTCGACGACGACCAGGAAGGCGAATGCCTGCAGCGAGAAGAGGGTGAATGCCACGCCGCAGACGAGGATCGCCACCCATGGCGTCCCATATCGGGAGTGAACGCGGACCATCCATTTGGGCGCCATCCCGTCCTCTGCCATCGCAAACGGGATGCGCGAGCCGCCCAGGCTGTTCCCGATGAACAAGCCGATCATGCTGAGAACGGCGGCCAGCGTAAGGATGATGCCCAACAGGCGCGGCAGGTCGCTGTCCGGGCCGGTGAGCTTGGCGGCGATGGCGTGGCCGATGTCCGGGAACTCCCAACCCACTGCGCTCGTCGGGTCCACCCCCCACGATTGGTACCTCTCCGGCGCCACACCGTACTCCTCGAGGACCGGGCCAATGCCTTCGCCATCGGCGTTCTCCTCGATCCCCCACACCTGATAGCGACCGCCTTCCCCCCCGCCGCCATACAGGCCGGCCGCCGCCGGCAGGGCGTAGGTCGCCACGGCGGCAATCAGGACCAGCACCATCGCCCGAGGGTAGGTCTTGCGCGGGTTGACGATCTCATCGCCGGCGGCCGCCGGCAGTTCCCACCCCATGTAGTTCCACATCACGATAAACAGGCCGACGCTGAGCGCCCCGCCCAGCGTTTCACCTTGAGGCAGGAACGGCAGCGAGAGGGTCACGCCGCCCTGGATCCAGTTGTACAGTCCGAGGACCGTCATGACGATGATCGGCAGCATCACGGCGATGCCGAGCCAGCTGGTGGTCAGCCCGGCCAGCCGGGCGCCCCGCACCTGCAGCGCGGTCATCGCCCAGATGATGACCGCCGCCACCAGGAACGACACCAGGCCTCCGCTCAGCTCGACTCCGCCCAGGGTGAATCCGTTGCGGATCTGAGGGATGAAGTAGCCCAGGTAGTAGGCGGCCAGCACCGGGTAGATGGCGGTGTCGACGAACGACATGATCCAGTTCATCCATCCGGCCATGAACCCGGTGAAAGGCCCGAAGGCCTGCTTGATCCAGTGGTAGTAGCCGCCCTCGGCCGGCATCATCGAGTTCAGCTCCTGCACCATAAGCATGTTGGGCAGGCTGAAGATGATCGGCGTGATCACGATCAACACCAGCGCCAGGCCGGGCCCCGACCACCCGATCAGGCCTTCGATGCCGAAGGAGCCACCGGACACGGTGAAGTAGATCAGCCCGAAGAGCGGGAGTAACGTCAGCTCGCGCCTCAGCTTGCGGCGTTCGGCACTGATCTCCACAGCGGCAGACTGGGGTCCAGGTTGCGTCATCGTTCTCCTCCTCGTTGAGCTTCGGGTTCGTGCGGCGGGCATCGCGGCGATAAGCGCCGCCTGCGTTGTCTCCCGTCCGTTTCCTTGTCCGTCGGCCACGTGCGGCCGTTGGGGTTCACAACTCCGTCGCGTCCGCCTTCTCTTTCCGATACAGGAATCCTCCGCGCGACGGTCCTAGCCCTCGTGAGCTGTGTTCTCCACGCAGCCGGAGGATGGGATTCTCCATTGGTAGACGTCTTTCAGAATCAGAGGGACGATGACAGTCGATGTCTTGCGCACGCCTGGGATGTTGGCGACGACATCGGTGACGAACGAATAGACCTCGGCGTTGTCGTGAGCGACAACCTGGGTGCTGACGTCGGTCTCGCCCATCGAACAGCCGACATAGCTCACGCATTCGTACTCGGTCAACTTGCGCGCAACCTCGAGGATGCTGCCCGCATCAACTTGAATAAAAACATCAGCAATAACGTGGTAGCCGAGCGACTTGGGATTGGGGATGGCAACAACGCGGATCAGGCCTTCGGCGAGCAGTCGGCCGAGCCGGTAGCGGACTGCCCGCTCCGACACATTGCCCGCGCGCCGGGCGATCTCGGCACAGGGCAGGCGGCCGTTCTCCATGAGCAAACCGACTACTATCCTGTCGGTTTCGTCGATTTGCGACATTCCTTACCTTTCTATTGTGCGTAATCAACATTCATCCTAGCACCCTTGCACTATCGAGTCAATTGCATCATGTATTGTTGCCTCTGTTTGCAAACTGTCAGTTCGATGTGATAGGGGAGGGCCAACCAGAGGATCAGTCTCTAATGCATGGTACCCCAACTTCGCACTCACCCGCGTGCAGGTCACCTCGTCCGTTCTGCCGCGTGTGCATTCCGCAAATTAGGTGATTTGCGGACTGAAAGGATCTTGACATCGAGCCCGTATGAACTCCGCGCTCGGCCGCGAAACCAGGGCCTGCCGAGCACGACTGGAAAACGGATTTCAGTGCGCCCAACCTGGACAAGATGAAGGGCCGTTGAAGCCGAGGACCAACGGCAAGAATACGTACATCCATTCGCCCGTGGAACGACTGACCGAGAGCTGCTGAAAAAGCAAGCTCACTGCGACCCATGATCAGCTGCTGCAGGCTTGGATTGGGTATGATCGTGGGTGGTGTAAAATGGATTGCGCTGTAGTTATCCGCAGATCGCCCGTGCCTCGGGCTCCGGGCACCAGCCTCACGCGCTGCCTGCAATCTCGTAGAGTCACCGCGTGCAACGCAGTGCGTGGGCTCGTGGGGCCATGACCCAGGGCATCGTCGTCGGTTATTGCCCTCTACTCGCTACCCCTGTCCGAATGCGTGCTCCGGCCGCCACAGCACCACCCGTGCAGAGCCGGTGCCGCCAAGCCTGAGACAAGCCGGTCCATGAGGATTGTCCTTCACCCTTGAGGTGCTCCCGACAGGAGCAGTGCGGGCCGACCGGCTGGCAATCACGTACCGAATGATGTGCGCCGTTCTTCATCCTCCGGGTGATGCACACGGATGCGGCAGACAACGAAGCCAGCCAGAGGAGAACATATGCCAGGGGAGATCAAGCGCGAAGAGAAGTACGAACGCAATGGGTGGCCTTCACTCCCGCGTCCGGATCTGAAACCTCCGGAGGGCTGGAGCCTCAAACTGCTCACCGCGGTCAGTCGGGTACGCAATCACCGCCTTTCTCCCGACGGCAAGACCGTGGCCTTCATTTGGGATCACGACGAATCGTCCGACGTGTACACCCTACCCTCTGCGGGAGGATGGCCTGCCCGTGTCTCGGTCGATCGCGGTCCAGCCATCTACTGGGCCGACGAAATCCCCAAGTGGTCGCCGGATGGCCGCTGGCTGGCCTTCACGCTGGCCAAGGGAGTGCACATCGTACCGGTTGCGGGCGGTCTGCCCAAGAAGATTAGCGACTTCGCCGACGAAGCGTCGACCCCGGTGTGGATGCCCGACAGCCATGGGCTTCTCGTGTGCGTGGATCGGGCGCGCGAGAGCGTCCAATTGCTCCTGACCGACCGCGATGGGTCGTGGCCCAAGGAGTTGGTGACCCTCCCCGGCGATGTTCGCGACGCGTGGCCATCGCCCGACGGCCGCTCGGTCGCATTCATCTTCCGTCCACACGACGATCCTAACCGCCTCGATGTGCGCCTGGTCGACGTGGCCTCGGGCCACATGGTTCTGCTCTCCGGAGCGCCGCGCCAGAAGGACTGGTGGCCACGCTGGTCTCCAGACGGCCGCCGCATCGCGTTTCTCTCACAGCGCTCGGGCTATGACGAGGTCTGGCTGATCGACCGCGATGGAAGCGGTTTGAGGCAGTTGACCCACGTGCGTCTGGAGGTGTCGGGGCTCTCCTGGTCGCCGGATGGAAAGCGTTTGGCCGCCACCATCAATCGTGAGGGTGCCCTGGATCTGGCCCTGGTTGAGGCGGAGAGCGGCGAGGTGACTTACCTCAAGTCTGGCCGAGGCGTCTTCTCGCGACCCAATTGGTCACCCGATGGGTCCTTCCTCACCGTCGAATACGAGGGACCGACCCAGCCGCCAGACCTCTACCGTGTGTCGCTTCCTGGCGGTGAGATGGCCCAATTGACTTTCTCCATGCCGCCGGCCCTGGCGCGCAACATGCTCGTCATGCCCAAGGTGGTTGGCTACAAGAGCTTCGACGGATTGGAGATCCCCGCCTACCTCTTCACCCCTCCCAAGCCGAACGGCGCGGCCATTGTCGTGCCGCACGGCGGACCTGCCGACCAATACCGCGATGAGTGGGATGAATTCACCCAGTACTTGGTGGCCAAGGGATACACCACGGTCATGCCCAACTACCGCGGCAGCACCGGCTACGGTCTGGCTTTCGAGCATGCCAACTACAACGACTGGGGCGGGGGCGACGCGCAGGATTGTCTGTTCGCCGCTCGCTATGTGCAGACCTTGGCCTGGATCGATCCGCAGCGCATTGCCATCATGGGAAGCAGCCAGGGAGGATACCTGGTGGCGTGCTGCCTTTCGCGCGACCCAGACTACCTCTACGCCTGCGGGGTGGATTTATATGGCGATGCTCACATCCCGTCGTCGTGGGCGCTGTGCGATCGCGATCTGCGTATCTACACCGAAATGATGTTGGGGCACCCTGCACGCAACCGGCTGGTCTACACCAAGGGTTCCCCGATCTTCGAGGTGGATAGAGTCCAGAAACCGGTGCTGATTCTGCACGGCCTGGAGGATGATATCGTTCCGCCGGAGGCCTCCGAGGCGTGGGTGGAGGCTTTACGCCGGACTGGCAAGACCTATGAATACAAGACCTACGCCGGTGAACCCCACGGCTTTCTCAAGCGGGCCAGTCGGCTGGACGCCTACGCCCGCATCGAACGCTTCTTGGATTGGTATCTAATGCCGACTTCCCCCCTCAGCCCGGGAGAGGGGACGCGCCCCTCACCGTAGGCTCGGACGATGACAGAATCCTTCGCTTACGAGGACTTGACTTGGCCGGAGATCGCCAGGTTGGCGCGGGAGACGCCCCTGGTCATCCCGTTCGGAACGGGTTATGACGCGAGTCAACTCGCCGAGGCCATGGGCCACCCCGCCCGCATCGGATGGCTGCCACCCGTTCCATATGGATGGCAGGGTTCAGCCGTGGAGGCGGCCGGGTCTCTGCTAGGCACGTACGTCTCGAACGTGGCCGCCAGTCTGCGAGAGGATGACTTCTCGCGCGTCGTTGTTCTCACGCCGAGCGAGCGCCCCGAGGTGTCCGGCCTCGAGATGGACGAGAGGACCTCGCGTCTTTCGCTGCCCTGCCCGAAGGCGCAGGGGGGACTCCTCCAAGCCCGCGATCGTGGCAAAGTGATGCTCATTCCTATCGGCCACACCGAGCAGCATGGTCATCACCTGCCCATGTCGACCGACACCCTGATCATCGATGCCATTGCCCGCGGCGCAGTGGCTCAGGCACCCGGCGAGGCGGTTGCTCTTCCGGTCATGCCATATGGGGTCAGCACGCACCGCCGGTCCTTCGCGGGCACGCTCAACGCCGGCGGGCGCGCTTTCGAGGACTTCTACCTTGGCGTTCTCGATGCGCTCGTGGCGCGTGGATTCGACCGCTTCTATCTCCTGAGCGGGCATGGAGGTAATTGCTCTTTCCTGGCAAACGTTGTCAAGTACGCCGGAGAGCGACACCCGCGCATATTCGCCGCCACAGCATGGCTGTATCTCTCGGGGTCGCAAGGGGTCGCCGCCCTCGAGCAGCACCGGATCTCGTCTCGCGGTGGAATGGGGCATGCCTGCGAGCTCGAAACATCGCTCCTGCTCCATTTGCGGCCCGACCTTGTGCACATGGCGCGCGTTGTCGACGAGACGGAATTCATCACCACTCCTTCCTTCTTCATGGACTGGATCGAGGCCGGGGCCTTGGTGGCTAACCCTCCGTGGGAGGACGACACGCAGACGGGCGCGTACGGTGCGGGCAGCCTCGGGACCGCCGAGCACGGCAAGCGATGGCTGCAAGCAGCCATCGACGAGAAAGTCCAGCATGTGGCCGAGATCCACGAGCAGCATCGCCGCCGCGAAGAACGGCGCGGGGAAGGCTACGGACGGTGGGGCTCGATGAGGTGAGGGTAAGGTCACGTCCGCCTTGCGTGGCCCCTCGCTCCACGACCAACCGCTCATCGTGCAGCAAGAATCAGACGGGGGCTGTCCCAAAAGGGGCAGCCCCGTTGCCTGTGGCGCGGCAGCCCTCTGTTAGGCTCACGTTCCACGCGCCCCGGATTGACCCGACCCATCGTCGCGGGCTTCCACCAGCAAGCACGCGGCCCGGTGCCCTCCGCCGACGTCGACGAAATCGGGATCGATCACACGGCACCGCTCGCGGGCCTGAGGACAGCGCGGATGGAACCGACAGCCGGGTGGCACATTGGCTGCATTAGGCGTCTCACCTTGAAGGATTGTGCGCTCGCGCCTCAGGCGCGGATTGGGCACGGGCACGACCGAAAGTAGGGCCTTGGTGTAGGGATGCTGGGGGAAACGCAGCACATCCTCCGTTGGTCCGATCTCCACAATCCGCCCCAAGTACATCACCGCGATTTGGTCGGCGAAGTATGAGACCGTGCTCAGGTCGTGCGTGATGAAGACAATGGCCACCCCGCTGCGCCGGCGCAGGTCGTTGAGCAGATTGAGGATCTCGGCACGGATGGATACATCGAGCATCGATACCGGTTCGTCCGCCAGGAGCAGCTCGGGGCGCAGCACCATGGCGCTCGCGATAACCACCCGCTGGCGCTGTCCGCCTGAGAGTTCGTGAGGATATCGCGATAGGAAGTCCTCCGCCGGACGCAGCCCGGCCTCCTCGAGGGCGCTCTTGACACGGGCCTCCCGCTCTTCGCGTCGCCGGCTAAGGCCATGTACCACGAGCGGCTCCGCCACGATTTCGTACACGGTCGCCCGAGGATTGAGCGATTCGTACGGATCCTGGAAGACCATCTGCGCCTGCTGACGCAAGCGCTTCATCGCGATCTTGGGAAACTGGAGATGCTGCCGGCTGCCGGGGCCGGAAGCCTCCAGGGGTGCCAGACCGGCTCGCAGGCGGCGTTGGCTGGCGCCGACCCATTGGCCCTCGAAGAGTATCTCGCCGCTGGTCTGCTCCTCCAGGCCGATCACGGTGCGCGCGATGGTCGTCTTGCCACACCCCGATTCGCCCACCAGCGCGACGACTTCCCCCCGCCGCAGCGCGAAGCTGACCCCGTCAACGGCGCGGATGTATTCCAGCGGCTTCCGGCGCAGCATGTCCAAAGGCGATTGAGAGACGGGGAAGTACTTGTAGAGGTCGCGCACTTCCAGCACGGGTGGGATGCTCACCGGGTCTGGAACGCTCACAGCCTCACCTCCTCGCCCAGGCGCAGATGGCAGGCCGCATAGTGCCCGGTGAGGTAGGGCGTCTCGTCGGGGCGAGCGACCGCCGGAGTGTGAAGGGCGACGAGAGGCGGTCCGACCTGGCGGCAGAGGGGTATCCGCGCATGGCAGCGCGGCTCGAAGCGGCAGCCGGGCGGAAGCTCGCTGAGACGCGGGGGCGTTCCCGGGATTGAAGCTAGATCCTGGCTGCGCCGCTGGAGGTCGGGGAAGGATTGAAGCAACCGCTGGGTATAAGGATGCTGCGGGTCGTTGTAGACCTGGTCACACGTTCCGGACTCCGCCACTTTGCCGCCATACATCACGACCACGCTATCGCAGACCTCAGCCACCACACCCAGATCGTGGGTGACCATGACAATGGCCAGGCCCAGCTCGGTCTGAATGCTCTTGAGCAATTCCAGCACCTGAGCCTGAATCATCACGTCCAGGGCAGTGGTTGGTTCATCCGCGAAGAGGACCCGCGGCCGGCAGGCCAAGGCCATGGCGATCATCGCTCGTTGGCGCATCCCGCCCGAGAACTGGTGTGGATACTGGTTTCCACGGGCGCTGGGAATGCCCACGAGTTCCAGCAGCTCGTCCACCCGCCGATTGGCCGCCTCGACGTCCAGCAGGCGGTGAAGCAGGATGCCCTCGCGGATCTGCTCATCCACGCGCATGACCGGGTTGAGCGCGTTCATCGCCCCCTGGAAGACGATGGCCATCTCCTTCCAGCGGTAACGGCGCATCTCGCGCTCACTGAGCGAGAGCAGGTCCGTGCCGTCGAACAGGACGCGCCCCGCGGTGATCCTGCCGGAGGCTGGAAGAAGCCGCAGGATCGATAGCAGCGCAGTGGTCTTGCCACAGCCCGACTCGCCCACCAAGCCCACGGTGCGGCCGGCAAAGACGTCGAACGATACGTCTTCCAGAGCGCGGGCCGCCGGGCCATCCAAGCCGAGAAATTCCGTGCTCAAGTGCCGCACACTGAGCAGCGGGGTGTCATCCCGAGTCATGGTCAGCGCATCCCTTTCCCTCCGCGCGGGATTCCTCGCGCCGGGCCACCATGTGTTGTTCCCCCTCCAGGTGGTGCATCGCCAGGCGAGGGTTGAGGATCTCCTCCAGCACGTTGCCCAGAAGCACACACCCCAGCGTGACCCACACGATGGCCAGACCCGGCGGGAGATAGAACCACCACGCGCCGTTGGAGACCGCGTTGCGGTCGAAGGCGAAGTTGAGCATCGTCCCCCAGGAGGGTTGCGTCGGATCGCCCAGGCCCAGGAACGCCAATCCCGATTCGACCAGAATGGCCGTCGAAAGGATGAGAACGGTGTTGGCCACGATCAGCGGCATGATCTGCGGAAGGATGTGCTTGCGGATGATGTGCCAGTGACCGGCGCCGATGGCACGGGCGCGCGCGACAAACTGGCGTTCTTTGATCGTCAGGACCTGCGAACGGATCAGGCGCGCGGTGCTTGTCCAGTACAGCAGGCCGATCACGAGAGTCAAAACGGCCAATGGAGAAACATGCAGGTCCATCTGGCGCAGTGTTGCCACCAGGATGAGCATGAGGGGCAAGTCGGGGATCACGAGGAGAACATCGGTGGCGCGCATAAGCAACGTGTCGACCCAGCCGCCGAAGTAGCCGGCCAGGATGCCGAACAGACTGCCAATGAACATGGCGATGAAGCCGGCCAGAAACCCGACAGCCAGGGAGATACGCGCCCCATGGACAAGTTGGGTGAAGACATCGCGGCTGGCATCATCGGTGCCCAGCGGGGGGTGAACCGAGGGCGGAGCAAAGATCAGCGCGCGCCCGTCGGCATCGCGGACGATCTGGCTGGGCTCATAGGGCGTCATCGCCGGGCCCAGTATTGCCACAACCAGAATGGAGGCCACCAGGATCGCACCCAGGATGCCCATCCCATTGCCGCGGAAGACGCGCCAGAATTCAACCAGATTGCGTTTCAATGCCCTCGACCTCTGGCTGCGAACCACCCACGCGGTTCCGCAGCCGCGCGGTCACCCGCCTTGCGAGCGCTAAACAGCCTTGACGCGCGGATCCAGGTAGGAGTAAATCAAATCGGCCAGCATGTTGGCGATGATCACGCTGACCGCGAGCAGTAGAAAAGCCCCCTGCAGAAGGGGGTAGTCGTGCTTCACCAGCGCCGACTGGAACAGTTTGCCCAGTCCATCGTAAGAGAAAACGGTTTCGATATAGATCGCCCCGGAGACGGTGAAGCCCAGGTTCAGGGCGATCAGCGTGACAATTGGGAGCATAGCGTTCTTCAAGGCGTGACGCCGCAGCACCTGCCAGTGGCTCATGCCTTTGGCTTTCGCGGTCAGGATGTAGTCTTCGCTGAGTACTTCCAAGATGGACGAGCGCATGATCAACATGTACTCGCCCAAATACAGAATGGTGAGCGTCAGGGTGGGCAGGATGAGATGCTTAGCCAGGTCCGGCAGCACGGTGTAAAGCGGACGCCCCACGTTCTGAGGGCTGAGAATGCCCCCGGTTGGCAGCCCCAGCCAGGTGCTTCCGGCAGCCAGCAGGATGATCCCGAGCCAGAATGTGGGGATCGCCCAGGCAATGAGTGAGAAGGTCAACGCGCCTACATCAACGGCCGTCTTGCGCTTCCATCCGGCCAGCAGCCCCAAGGCAACGCCGAGCACGATGGAAAGCACTTGACCGAGGCCGATGAGCATCAGCGTGTTGCCCAGCTTCGAGAGCAGAATCTCGCTGACCGGCTGCCGCAATGACCAGGAGATGCCCAGGTTCCCGCGCGCCCATTGGCCGAGAGTCGAGAGGAACTGGTTGGGAAAGACCGGCTGGTCGAGGCCGAATTGTTCGCGCAAGGCCTGTTGGGTCTCCGGCGAAATGCGCACATTGCGGCCGATGACCGCCCGCACCGGGTCGCCCGGCAGCACGCGGAAGAGGACGAAGTTGATTGTTACGACAACAAGGATCGTCACTAGGGCGAGGGCGAACTTGCGGACCAGGTAGTTGCGACGACTCATGAGTTCGAGGGTGGAGAGTGCGGGGGCGAGCTCAGAACACTCGCCCCCGCGTTTCGCCCAGCTCTATTGGACCGGCTCGGCGTTCAGCATCGAGATGCCGATCTCAATCCCCAACGGAGAGGATATGAAGCCGGTGAATCGGTCGCTGCGGTAGGCCTGCAACAGGTATTCGTTCACCAGCACGATGTAGGGCCTGTCGTTGAAGACCATCTCCTGCATCTGCCAGATGATCTTCTGGCGTTGCGTCTTGTCGAGGGTGACTTGCTGTTCGAAATAGAGCGCATCGTAGGCCGGGTTCATATAGCCGCTGTCGCTCCACCCACCCTCCACGAACTGATCGCTCGTCATGACGCTCAGAATGAAATCGGGGTCAGGATCTGGTCCCCATCCCCACAGCGCCAGATCGTAATCCCCGGTCGGGGTTATGCGTGCCGTCAGGCTGTCCGGATCAACGGATTCGGGTATGGACTTGATGCCGGCTTGGCCGAACCAGTCGGTCATCATGTCGGCCACCCGCGCGTAGAGCGGATTGTCGGAGGGGAACTGCAGTCGAAACTCCAGGCGAACGTCGCCCTTGGCGCGTACACCGTCGCTTCCCATCCGGTAGCCTGCCGCCTCAAGAATGCGGTTGGCTTCGTCAAGGTTGAATTCAACATCCTGGATGTCGCTGTTGTGCCAGAAGCCGCCGCCAAGCGGGGCAGGGACAATCGTCGACAACGGAGTGGCGAGTCCCTGGAATGCAATCTCGACAATATCGCGCTTGTTGATGGCCGTAGCAAGGGCCAGACGCACCTGCGGGTCTTCGAGAGCCGGGTTTCTCGTCGGCACCGGGTCATGGTCCCGTGGGATCGAGTTGACGATCAACTCATAGAAGTAGCGCGCCGGTGTCGCCGTCGCCACCACGTTGTCGAAGTCCTTCACGGTTTGGAAGGCGCTGGCGGGCACCTCGAGGATGGCGTCGATGTCGCCGACCTTGATGGCCTGGATCATGGCGTCGGAGTTGTCGAAGGTCTGGAAAACAAGCTGATCGATCTTCGGAGATCCGTCGACGTATGCCGGGTTGGCGTCCAGGATCAGAATGCCCTTGTCCTTATCGAAGGTGTTGATCTTGAATGGGCCCGTTCCCACAACCTCGAAGTTGTTGAAATTCTGCAGGTCCTCCACCCCGCTGAACTCCTTGAAGTCCTTGGGGTAGACGGCGTACAGGAACGAGAGGCGGTACTCCATGTTGCCGATCGGGTTCTCAAGCACGATCTGCAACGTCTTGTCGTTGAGGGCCTTCACCTCTTTGAAGCCGGCAGGGTAGTTGGAGAGAGCGGCCCAGCCGTCGGGGTTGCTCATCACGGCATTGATCGCCCAGGCCATATCCTCCGCGGTGAACTTCTCCCCCGTATGCCACGTGAGACCGTCCTTCAGGGTGAAGGTCCACGTCAGACCATCGGCAGAGCTCGACCACTCCTTGGCCAATGCGCCGACGTATTCGCCGCTCGGCGCCTCTGTGACGAGCGGGTTGTAGACCAGATCGAAGATGTTGTACGACTCGGTGAGGAAAGCGTAGGCCGGATTGAGGGTGTCGGGCGCCCCGAGCCAGCCGATTCGCAAGACGGCCGGCTCACCCGCCGGGGCTTGCCCCTCCAGAGTGGACGTTGCGCCAGACGGAGAGGGCGTTGCGCTGGGGCTACAGGCGGAAAGGAGCAGCACCAAGAGGACTAGGTAGGACGCCAGGCTATTTCGGGTAGACATGGGGTCTCCTCTCGTCGCAAGGTGGCGGCCCCTTGATACTAGCACAATTCGCTCCAGTCCAATCAGACGCTCGAGGATCATCGCCGCCAGGATGGACCGCAATGTGCCTCGCCGCCGCACCCCCACGCGCTCGGCCCACAAGTGTGGGAGCTGATGATCTCGTGCAGCCGGTGAGGTGGCACGGAGTGCTGCCACGGCATTTCCACCGGCCGACGGGAGAGCGGCTCAGCCTCTAGCCTGCTCTTCGCCCTACAATCGAAGAGCGAGTCGTGGTATGGTGAATGCGGCGCACAATCGAACGGTCTCGAGCCGTTTCCCTCAACTGACGATCGCAGGAGGAAGATGGACACACCTCTCGCCGTTGGCTTGATTGCACTCGGCCTTCTGGCCCTGGCCGTGGTGGGGCTGCTGGTGGCCTTGCTCCTGCGGCGTCCGGGCGACTCCGGAGCGCTAGTGGGTCCTCTGCAGATACTGACCCAATCCATAGGCGCACTGCAGACGGAGATTCGCGGCGTGGCCGAACGCGTGGCGACGGTGGAACGCGGTCAGGCCAAGGTGGGCGAAGACGTGGCCGCCGTTTCAACCCGCCTGGTGTACACGGGCGCGCTCGCCCAGGGGCTCACCGACACAACCGCCTCGATTCGCGAGGGGCTGGCTTCGGCCCAGGAAACGCTCAGCGCCTTGCGTTCACAGGCCTCCGCCCGCCACGATATCGAACGCCAGTCAGCGGACTCGATCCGTCGCCTGGAGGCGGTCATCGCCGGGACGCAATCGCGCGGCGCGGCCGGCGAGAACATCCTCGACCTGGTGCTGGCACAATTGCCGGCCGAATGGCAAGTGCGCAACTTCCAAATCGGCAACAAGACAGTGGAGTTCGGCCTGCGCCTGCCCAACAACCTGATCCTGCCCATCGACAGCAAGTGGACCTCCGCGGGTTTGCTCGAACAAATGGCCGACACTCACGATCCGGATGAGCAACAACGCCTCAAGGCGCAAATTGAGAAGGCGGTG
>Ga0315284_10010231_pt1 | contig 13368 bp, 15 predicted proteins | sample YL17G09_16_MG_FD_203696 | JGI IMG/M metagenome (GOLD analysis project Ga0315284, IMG submission 203696) | Sediment microbial communities from Yellowstone Lake, YNP, Wyoming, USA - YL17G09_16 | ecosystem: Environmental > Aquatic > Freshwater > Lake > Sediment | place: USA: Wyoming | collected...
AAGATGGAGATGGGAGACAAGACCTACCCATTCTCCAGCCTGTCTACCACCACACTGCGGCGAGCCTACCAGACACTGGGCACCGAATGGGGTCGAACCTACATCGACCCTGACATCTGGTTGAACATCTGGAATCGCAAGGTGAATGAACACATCTCTGTGTGGGGAGAGGATGTGGTCTGCGATGACATCCGGTTTGAAAACGAATTCAACCGAGTGCTGACCATGGGCGGGGAGATGTGGTGCGTCACCAGAGGTGCCAACATCCGACCGGCGCACGCCAGCGAATCCTACGAGCCGAGCATGAACAAGTTCACCCATGTCATCCACAACGATGGAGACTTCAAGGATCTCATCAACAAGATTGAGACACTGCTGTGAATATCACCATCGACATCAAGGATAAGCGGTACACCGTGGACGAGGAGGTCGCACAGTACCTGTTCTGCCTCCGTACCCAGATCACCTCGCTCAACAAGGCACTGGAGATCGCTAACCAGGTCCAGCCGCCCAGGACTCTGCTGGCAGACGATGGATCTCGGGTTGAGATCGTCCCGCCGCCACAGCGCCCCTTCAAAGGGAAGCGTTAGGGCGCTCCACCCTGTAGCACGCCACCCAAGGCTTGTCCGAGCGCAACCGGGGTCGGTGATGCTTCAGGAAATAGAACGAAACTGATTGGTAAATAGTCCGGGGGAAATGTCGGGTATACTTGGTATCCACAGTCACCCGATATGATTATTTCCTCACCGATGGCAGGCTGAGTGATTATGGTTCCATCTGCTTGTGCTGTCGGCCCCGTAAACTCAAAGTTAGCAAGGACGTTCCATCCCGATGTTGAAGATCCGTTTGAGTCACGCGCACGCAGCCCCCGGAATAAATTGCATCGAACACCGAAACCGCCCATATTGAAGGGTTGAGGTTGAACAAACGTAAGGGGATCAATTACCCCGTTATCAAACCTACCACCGCCAACCCCCTGTTCCCATGCGTCGATTGCCGGAAAACCAAACGCCCAGCCGGTACGGTGAACGTGCATTACGAACCGCCACGGGTTAGCGTACCTCCACCGTAGGATCCCCATTGAACCACCGAGGGGAGTCGGCCCGCTAATCCAAGAACGAAAACCGTACACGGTTGGGAAGACTCCGGTGTCACCGCTGGCAATAATCTTCCGCGCCCCATTCCATGTCATAGCGCACGCGGAAGGCTCCCCCCCTTGGTCATTCTGGAATGTGTCTAGGACAGAGGCAGCGACAACACTTGGCTCCGGTACTGGTGTAATGGTTGTAACCTTCCCTGTTTCGGCGTCGATATTGGCGCAATAGGTCCACCCATTGCGAATGTGTGCCGTCATCTGATAACGACCAGTTGTTGAGCGGGGTGCCAGTGACCCCTCCGCTTCATTGGCGACCCAACCACCGCCGCCATAAACAATCGGATATTGCTGATGCGGATACGGTACAAAAGTAGCCGGAAATGGGTTAGGGGTAAGGGTTGAGTATGTATACCCAAGCCCAGCCAGCTTAAAGAAATATTGAACCTGACTCCCGAGCGTGCGGACATTGAGCGCAGTCGCTCCTGCCCGCACAAGCCCGATTTCATTTGCAAGCCCCAATAGGACTTCACCGCTTGCGGCTCGGACGTTCCCCACACTTAACACCGGATGCCCCGGATGCGCGAATTCTTCTATCTTTGGCGGATTTGGAAGGAAGTATAATGACTCGGCATTACCTAGAAATTTCCAGTTATACCCCCCGGTTACATTCATCGCCCCGCGTATGCTTCCGGCTATTTCTCCCGCATAATAAGTATTTGATGCAGTTGGCGCACCCCCAACCTTCTCTAAGAGGTAATATGCATCCCCGATTGGCGCGGTTATTGTCCCGACAACAAACGTTGCCATTCCACCGTTGACCGAGACACGCGGTGTTGTCTTTCCCTCGCGCACCAATGTCCAAGGTAAAGCCCCTCCGTGCCTATAGGCTGCGCGAGAGGCGGCGAGGTTCCACGGTGCGGGAGGGGTTGTGCTTACCCCCGGCCAACCAGCCGCCCATGTCGGCCAGTTAGGCGGGGCAATAAATGGAAGATTGCCGCCAGCTTTGTAGTGCGGTCTGTCTACCAATACCGTTATATTCACAATCCACCCGACATCGGCACCCAGGCAGGAAGCACTCCGTCCGCAAGTGGATCTGCGATGGTCAAGCGGACGTAGGTTTGGTACCAAGAAAGAATGGAATCTGGCGCACGCGAGTATGGGGCAAGCCCAGCCCCGTCCCCCATCATACCATAGGCGACCATCCCCCGATCATCATGGCAGATCAGTTGCGTCAACCCGGTTGTAAATCCTCCGGTGAGTGACCCTCCGTTGATAGTCCCCCATCCGATACCATCAGCATAAGGTGCGGCAAATGTCGATAGTGGGAGCGGGGCAGCAGTCGGTGCGCTAATCGTTATCGTCGGCGCAACAAGGTAGCCTGTTCCTGGGACAGAGATAGCCAGAGAGATACCCCCAAGACCAAGAACGGCAGTTGCAGCCGCAGCGGTGCCGTCCCCGGTAATAGTGGGGACTGGCAATGCAAGGTATCCCCTTCCCTTATTGGTCATTGTGATTCCGACCACAAGACCGTCCCGCAAAACAACAGTCCCGGTTGCGGTAACTCCACCGCCAGGTGCTGCGGTGAATGCGACGGTTGCGGTGGTATACCCAGTGCCGCAGTTGGTGATATAACATCCCTCAACTGACTTGGAAATCGCATCCACGGTCGGCGTAAACACCGCAGTGGTGTTCACTGGAGGCGGTGGGGTCACAGTGATCGTTGGGGCGGATTGATATCCGACACCAGGGTCGGTCACGGTGACCGAGTTCACCACCCCAGCCAGAATCGTGCAGGTTGCAGTAGCCCGTCGCGGGGCATGAATCCAGCTTGCTGCCTTAGCCTCACCAGCGAAACGCTTGACCCCATACACGGGAGATGGGGTTGTGATCAGATTGTTGCCAGCCCGCGTTAGCAGGCTCACCCATGGCAACGGAACGACAGGAGCGGAAGCAGCACCGCCCTTATGGGCGCGGATCGGTCTTGCCCAGATCTCGACGTTGCGACCGCGACCTGGTGAGTTCTGACGTTCTGCTTCGTTCATTATTCCCCCGGTTCGATGTCGAAATAGTCAGTGGTCCAGATCGTCGTATTTGCTTGGTGATCGTAGTCAACCTGCGTGACGATGGTGGAAATATTATATCCAGCACCAACCACATCTGCGTTCGCATAGATGGTTGGGATATAATCGTTCAAGGTCGGAGGAACGTCGGTGAATGTGCCCCCAAGCCCATTGTTCCGCAGATAGGGCATGATGCCGCAGAACTGCTGCCCGACACGCAGCCTGCTGCGGATATTCAAGTACCACTCTTTGGCAATGAGGTGCGCCCGCTGGACTCGTCCTCGATCGTCGCGCAGGATGGCTGGGACATTGCTGAGTACCGCAGCGTTCAAGGGAAGACGCTTCGCAGTGACCCCATTATCATCCTGGGTGGTGAAGTCGAGATCCCAGATCGTATAGGGATGCGCCAACCAGAGATGCGCCCCAGGAACGTGGACGGTGCGGATGCGGCGAAGGCGGGTAGTGTCCACCTGTCCGTTCATCGGGCTGAGAACATCGGTGATGAGGGGCGACCCAGCCGCCGCACTCATAAACCGCAGACGATGTGGCATGATCATGGTGAGAGTGAATGCCAGTGTACTTACATCGAACTGGACATTCAGTTGCCCACTGTGAGCAGCATCATAAGCGAGGTCACCAAACATGCGACCGGACTCAGAGTTGATTCCAACACAGGTGATCTGATCTGCCGCCACATGTACCTGTGGATTGAAGGATGACCATTTCGCCCAGTATTGGTTTGCGTCTGCTTGGCCTTGCGGGATGTCGGTGTAGAACCACTTGTCGCCAGTCGAATTTAGACGAGCGAGAACCAACATGGTGCGCCGATTCGGCATGCCGTTGGCGTTGACCGAGTCGTACCGTGACCCTTTCGCCAGCCCTGTCGAATAATCCCAGTTCTCAAAGAACGGGAGGGTCGCAGTAAGTTCGACCTGGCCTTGCGAGGTGTCTTGATAGTTTGTCAGCCCTGGAGCAGAGACCCTACCGTCATCTACGCACCTGTAGTCGCACCTGAGTGGAGTTACCCCACCCTTAGCGTCACCAATGGTGAAATTCCAACTATAGGGCAGACCGAACGCTTGATAAACATTGCGGAATCTCGGTGCCCAATACTGGGAGACAACGAACGAATACATCTTGGTCACATCATCAGAGACTGTTCCGACAACAGGGTCAGTCTGACCGCTCCAGCGAGGTGCCAGTGCGACCTGTTTTGTATGATCGTATATCCCAGCCATTCCGTCCACGGTGTCACCAAGGGATATGGTTGCGGTGACCTCGATCTGCTCGCCTGTGGTTTCAACGGCATCATAGATGTTGTTGTAGGTCTTTTCCCAGTAAAAAAGGTTGTCAATGTTGCGACTATCTCCGACGAGATCCCAGTAGTTGGTAACAATGCCTCTGCTATCACGGTAACTGAGTTTGTGCCCGTCACCGTAGTCCTGCATTAACTTGTTGCCGGTGATCGTGTAGCCGACACCACTGCGAATGTCGTTGTAGGTGATATTATCGTGATTGATTGGGGTGACACCGAGATAAACTGAGAGGGAGCCATCGGGATTGTCGATCCACTTCAACCCGACAACACCCCTTCCCCGCGACCGGCGGCAGATGCGAATGACCAGGTCGTAGACACTGGTGTTGGGATTGACAGGCCAGGGGTTGTAGCCCTCATAACCATCGGTCCCCTCCCGCAGAATGAACTGAGGCTCGCCGTTTGGGCGCACGCAGTTCAAGCAGTTGACCAGTGCCTCAAGATCGGTCCAGAGGATGTTGTTGTCGGTCTGGCTCGCAGCGAATGCGCCCTGCCAGCAGTGGGAATACATAACAGACCCAATGGGTCCGCGAGTTCCGGTTGCGTAGGTCTGCCGCTCCCACAGTCGCTGGGACTTGTTTCCAAGCAGGGCAACGTCGGCGTTCACATAGTAGTTGTAGCCGGGATGGCCGACCACCTCTGCTTTGACGGCAGGACCGAACCCACCAGGGTTGGCGGGATTCGGATCATATCCATGCCGGTTCAGCATCCACTTCATGGTGCGAGCGAACCCGTCAAGGCAGCGGTAGACCATACGCCCACCGAACGCACCAGCGGAAGAGTCTGGCACCACTGCCCGACCGTCACCGAGTCCACCGATGTTGGCGTTGTCCTCCTGGGTGAACACTGTGCCCCAAAAAACCGTCTTCCAAGTGGTGCCGTTGTCGTTGCTCAACTGCAAACGCACTTCCTTGCCCGCCAGGTCTGGCGGGGCTGGGATGCGATCACTCGGGAGGTGCGGGAAAACACCATACTCCCACATGAAGTACGCTTCACCGATTTCCGGCAGCGACCGGCGCGAGATCGTGGACAACTGCATCCCCGCCATCCCGTTGCCGGAATTCGGTTGATCGTAGGCAGTCCAAGTGGTGGTCGATTTGGAGGGGTCACCAGACACATCGTTGCAGCCGAACGAATCAGCAACAAGGACTCGAAAGATCGGTGGCTTTACCCCTTCAAACGGAATGGTGGTACTCACAGAGTCTTCCTCAGATCCATCTCAACGACGATGTGACCCTCAGACGGTGATACCGCGCCCCCAAAGAACGGTCCCGGCACAGGTGTCGCGAGGATGTCGGTGATATAGAAAGTGCTGCTTGAGAAATCGTGCAGGGTTCCCTGCATCGTCACCGTGAAGTTGCAGTAGAACCCCCTATAGCCTCGGAATGCTCTGGCGGCTGCCACGGCAAGGTCGAAGGTGGCAAGGCCAGCGACAAGCCGTACACCGAATGGGGGGTAATCGTACCTGTTCAACCTCTCGCGGGATGCGTTGACCGAGTTGCTCCGCAGTAAGTCGATATCATAGACTGAATCGACCTGTGGGAACCCATGTGTGAATTTGGCGGCATCGAATGCCACTGTAAACGGAAGTCCCACTGCGCCAAGCTGGGCTGGGACGGTAAGGGTGAAGGCACTCATTGCGCGGACCTCTGGGGAACAGGCTTACCACCTGGTGAATTCTGTGACTGCATGATGGTTCCAGCGGTAATGAGACTGTTGGCTGCCGCCATGCCGCGATTTCCGCCAGTGGAGGTGTCGTAGCCGGGAGGAGGTAGATGCCCCTCTGGTTTCGGAGAATAGGTGTTCTTGCCTGGATGCTTGGCGCGGATGCGTGCCATGCGGTCGGACTCATCGACCATATCGTCAGCAAGACTGATGGATGCACCGTTCCACCTGGCGAGGACGTTGTCCAATCCAAGGAAGTCCTGCAGAAACATGCTTCCTTTCTCAGCCCAGTTCATCTTTTCTCCACGCGCAGCCTCCATCACCATTTTCGTTACATCCTTCCTGTTTCCTGCGCGGATACCTACGTCGGTCTGCGAAAGGTCACGCTCCATCGCACGCTGCCCTGCTTGAACGCGGGACTGACGCACTGCCCCTCCACCGATAGCCTCGGTTTTCTTCTCCAGATACTGGAGGCGACCAGGGTTGCTCTCCAGTAGGGATGCAGCGGTGTTGTAATCGCCCGTCTTCTCACCGTAGCGCATCGCAGCCTCGATCAAATGCTGGGGCACTTGCCTGCCGTTGGCAGCGATCTGCGAGACGGTCTGACCGATGAGGGTGGCACCACCCTCGCTGGTTTCTCCGATCTGGAATCCTGCGAACTTTCCCGGTTGCTTAAATGCCCGCGCAGCCCGAGCCGATGCGATCACCGATGGGGCATTACGCCTCGCCATGTCCGATGCACCCATGTTCACATCTGCGAGTACCTCCGCAGCCCTGACCCCTGCATATGCCGCTACTCCGACCACTCCCAATGCCTTGAAGACAGGGGTTGCCCTGGTTAGAGCAGAACTGAACCCATCCAGTGCCTTCTGAAACGGATCGTCCCTCTTCCTCTGCTGCTGCATCGGACGGTCTGCCAACTGCAGCGTCTCAGCGTGCATATAATCAAGACTTGTGGTGTTGCTCACCATCGGGAGCGACCTTGCCCTGCGAGCCGCCTCTGCCATCCCCGGCATGCCACTCACCAGACGGTTAGAACCCTGCGGACCACCGTACCCGCCGAGTATCCCGCGTTCCCGAACAAACATCTGAGCGATCTGCTGCGACACCATCTTAACGTTGTGATCCACGATGGCTGCGCCACCACCATAACCCCCACCGGACATCCCGCTAGGACCGGCAGCGGAAATGATCCTCTTGAGGTCGGGACTTATCCCGATGTTCAGATTGAAGTCTGCAGCACCCATTAGATTACCCTCGCTTGAAAGGTGGGATTGAGTTGGCGCATCTTGACCTTGCCCATGTCGTTGGTGTACCTGGTCACAAATGCAGGGAGACGGTCACCGAGTGCCTTTGCCTCCTTGGCATCTGGCAGCAGTGTCTTCCGCAGCACCCTATCGACCTCCTTGGCAACCCGTTGCTTCTCAGTCTCCAGAACCTTGCTGAATATCTTGTTCTGTGGGGTGAAGTTGATGGCACCAGTGTTGCACTTCACGCGGATCCGCAGTTCCAGCTTGGTTGCCACCACTTGAACATACGCACTCTCAAGAACGATCCTCTTGCTGGTGCCGCTGGCATAGAACGGACTTGGTTGTGGTCCAGCCATTACGAACTTCTCTTTACCATAGTTGTTGGTCGCCTTCCCTAACCTCAGTTGGGAGAAACTGACCATCAACCCGACGTTCCTCTGCTTCCAAGTCTCATAATCGTCGCTGGCACTATACCACATCATGTGAGCATAGGAGGTGTCGAACCTCTTGGGCAGGAATACGTCGATGAAGACTCGACCTCCGACCGCGCCAGCATACATCATTATGGACTTGATCTCTTTCGGAGAGTACATCAGTCCCTTGAACTGATCTCGGAACTCCTTGATCATCTCCGAAAACTTTTCTCCGGTGACGATCTTTCCGCCACTACTGAGGGTGATCGGCATCGTCGCCCCCTGACTCATAGCAGCACAACGCTGCGAGCGCACCGACGATGAGGGTATCATCGAGGATGTCGAGAGTCTGGATCACCTCCTTGGTCAGATGGTTGGCATAGCAGAGGCACTCCGCTGCGATCTCACAGGCAGGAACCAATGCGTCCTGCTCTCCGTTGCGGATGCTCTGGATGAGAGGCGCGGCTGCCGCAGCCATCTCCATGAGGGTGGTCTGCACCTTGGTGAACTGCGGTCGCCAGCCAACCCCATAGGGTGCCTGGAACATGCGCCGACCACCAGGTCCAATCATCACCGGCAGTGCCCAAGTGCGCCCCTTGGTGTCCTCCAGACCGACCATGGGCTGGCCGCGCATCACCCTCTGGAGGTGGAACGAATCAATCGCTCCGTTCACCCAGACCTTGCAGTCGCTCAGTTGAATCGCAGTCGAGAGGTCGCCTCCACACAGATACGAGGGGCCGATGCCATAGATGATCCCACCGTCATCGGCGGGACGGGCACACAGATCCCGTGCCCCCACCAGATGGTGGGGGGTTTCGTTCGCATTTGGGTAGAGGTAGCAGATCATGTTACTCCGCTGGTGAGCTGGCAGCAACAGAGACTACCAGCGGGAAGACGATGCCATCGGTGCTGATGGGCATCACGGTGATTCCGGTCCCCGCCACGGCACCTTGCTGGGCATCGGTGCCACTGGGGTGTAGCCGTCCATGGACCGTGACCGAAATGGCAGTTCCAGCATCCCGGTTCGCCACGCCAGTGGTGGGATCGTATTCCTTGAAGTAGACCACCGTCGAGGTGCTGTAAAGGCCCAGCGTGCCAAGGGTCGCGAGGATTGTCTCAGCGTCGGTATGCGACAGGGACAGGGAGGGAGCGTTCTGCGGTCGGGCTGCAACGCGCGGATAGAGGTCACCATCACTGCGGAGGGCATTGATCGGAGCATTGATCGTCACATCCGCGCCAGCCAGACCCGTGTAGACCGTGCCATCAAAGGTCACAGGACCGAGCGTATGGAGGTCAGGGGTTCCGGTCAGGACGGGCAGTGCTTGATCCTGCTGGAACAGGACCGGCGGCTTGGTGCCATCGGAACTGAGCAGCACCACCTCGACGTTCGCCATGACAATGCCGTCGACGTTCACGGTCCAACCAACCAACTGGGCGAGGGCAGTGCATGAGTTCGTACTGTCGAGATGAATGCGGTTGTGGGTCGCCGCCGAATCGCGAATCGCATCAACGAAATGCGAGAGATAAGCGTCGAGTGTGGTCAACTTCTTGGGGGTGAATCCGAACGTCTGATATGCGATCTTCAGTGGCATCGTCAGAGTGATGCGCGGGTTCGCTCCCGGCACCGTAACCAGGGTCGGAGACATGCCACCACTGTGGTGGATCATGCTCGACATGATGTCGGTGCTGAACCCCATGCTGACTACAGGTAGGGTGAGGAGGCTCCCACCAGCGATGGTCAGGGTTACTGGGGCGAGGGAGTTGATGAGGGAAACAGCCATGGGTGGTCCTTAGCGGGTAAGGCCGATTTCGGCCTGGATGCGAGCGACTCGGAAATTCATTTGCACATCTTCCAGCCCTACTGCCCTTTGGCCTGGGGTGAGTGTGCCACAGAGTTCCGTTGTCATACTCTTGATCATAAATCCAGAATACTGCTGACCGAGATCGTTGATCACTGCGCGAGCAAAAGCCTCGGCAGCGCAATCATCAGCAGCAACACTGGATGGAAGATAGAAATCGGCAGTGAGGGTGAACCCCACCAGCGGGACCGCGCCCTCTGCGTAGCGGTCGCGCCTGAGCGAGATCTCTTGCAACAGGACGGCAGGGAAGGTGTCGGCAGCGATGTCGAGTTCCGGCGTATGGTACTGCGCCTGCGTGATCCCGGCGAGCGTAGCGCACGCCTCCAGTTGGGTGCGCCACTGGATGAGGATCGCAGATGCGTAAGCGGACCAACTCATACGGTTCCACCCTTGTTCATGGTAGCGTTCAGTCCGGTGTCGCGAGTCGCAGTGAACTGAATGGTGCCGACACGGTAGGGGTTGATGCTGCTGATAGCCCAGATGGTGCCGTCCGCGCAGCGGAAGATGTCGCCCATCTTCAGACCTGGTGAGATGTCGAATTCGGAAACGCGGATATTGATGACATCTGTCAACCGATTGATGTTCTTGACCTCATCGTATTCCTCATTCCCCCGCCCGAGCGTATCGAGCGCAGTCACCTCTTCATAGTCGCCATAGGTGCGCGGCTCGACACCGAATCTGGAAGTGCGGCGAGCGAACTCCCAGGTGCGCCCCAGCCCGAAACCGTCATCTGCGATGACGGCAGCCGAGTTGGCGCGGACGATATCGTTGCGGGAGGTCATGGGGTCTTGCCGTCCTTGAAGGCTTGGAGAATCGTACACATCTGGGTCCGAATTCCAAGGGCATCCTGCTCCTCAGAAAACTTGGTTTTCACCGCTTCGACTGACGGTTTCAGACCGGCAGCCTCTGCGACCTCGGTCACGGCATGCCCGTATGCCACTGCCTGCTGGGCGAGGACCGTCGCCTTCCGTTCCGCCTCCCGCATCTCCTTGGTCGCCTGCGGGGCGAGGAGGGTATGGGCGATGCTGGCGACCGCGCCGAAAACACCGGGGCTGAAGCGCAGTACCGACAGGGCGAGCAGTCCAGCCCCGCCAGCTCCCGCAGCGACCAGACCCCAGAACCCGACCGGCGGGGTCTCCTCGGCGGCGGCAGCGGCAATGACCTCCCGCTCTACGGCAGGCAGCACAGGCGTGCCGTCCTTCCCCACCAGGTCATCGACCTTGGTTGCCGGTGCTGGCAGTTGCATGTTTGCCACTGCGGACATGAACCGGGCTGCAGCAGACTTGATCAGTTTCTGGAATGCCTCTTGATCGCTGGTGAGCCGCGCAGCCTCAACATCCGCCTTGCCCTGTGCCAACTGCTGTGCCTGCTCCTCGGTGATGCGTGCCGCGCAGCCTGCCATGAAGGTCAGCATGAGGGCGACGATCACCACCAGCAGGGCAGCGATGATCTGCCACCAGTTCCGGTTCACGGCATCGTAAATCTTACGCTTGATGGTCATGCGCCACTCCTGCTGATGGGGTGCGTCTCCCGCTTCGCAGGATCGGCTGGGACATCAGCAGGACTTGGCGTGCGATGATCATGCGGGCGGAAGTCGCGCATGCACTCGCACAGTTCGCGCAGCACCTTGAGCGATCCGCGCAGCACCTCGTTGGTTTCCTTGCTGTGCGTGGACCAGCACAGGGCAATCCCCTTGAGTGTGTGCCCGTACTCATCAGCCCTACGAATGCGGTCGCGCTCCAACTCATCCACCTTGTCGGTCAACGCCTTGACGATGCGCTCAAGGGTGCTGATGCGGTCGGTGTAGGCTTTAACCAACTGCATGTTCTGCGAGCGGATAGCCCACAGCAACAGCCCGCAGAGAGCAATGGGAAATCCGAACTCTTTGAGGACAGGGATCAGTGTTTCCATAACTCACGGTGGGAAGGTGGTGAGGGTATAAAGGTCAGTTACATCCTGCGCCGACAGTGCGCGGAACCAGACTGCGCCAGTTCCAATCGCATTGAAGAACGGGCCGGAAGCGATGCCGACATCAAGGGTAGCGGATAGGTTGTTAAAGTCTACTTGCTGCGCGGTCGGGTCGAACGCAATCTCAACACCGTCCCAATAGAGATGTATTGTGTTATTGTCCCTGGTCAGCACCAGTAGATGCCACGTTGGATCGTCGGCGTATGGCCCCGGTAGATTGCTACTCCACGTATGGTCCTCCGTGGTAAGGTCGAATGACGCTCCGATCCGTGACCGGAAGTGACTCGCGCCGCTCAGTTGACAGAATGCGAAGATGTCGCATGGGGTGATAGTGTTGACGCTGGAGAACCATATCGCAAAGGAATGGTCGAAGTTTCCGGCTGGTGAAGGCAGTGTAATGGGAATCGTCGTAACGGCACCAGCCCCGAGATTTGCCGGGTTGTAGCCGAGCGTGTAAGTGCCGACCGGCAGCGGGGAGAACCCAGGGTCCGAGACCTGTAGGACGTACTGCGCGTCATCCAGCGGGTTGGCTGGGGGAGCAGTAACCGCGATTGCTGGTGACGTTGCCACCGGAGTCGCACCAACTGCAATGATAAATACAAACGTCAGTGGTGGAGTTGCGAAAGGCAGACCCATCAGTATTGGTAGCAACCCTGTGACGGTGATCTGGGTATCACTGTCAATGGTGTAGTTCAGAGGATCGACCAAGGTGGTACCGAATGAACTGGCACCGAAAGCGTACAGATTGAATGCAGCACTTTCAAACCCTGACCCGGTGATTACGAAATTCGGATCGTCCACTGACGCGACCGGGGTCGGCTGCACATCAGTGATGGCGAATGGGGGAAGCGGAAACGGAAACACGGCGGTCGCCAGTTTGAGCAGGTACGTGGTGACCCTGTTCAGTTTGTAGATCCCAGCGTCGAGAACTACAGTGGTCTTCTTCGACCCGGTCTCTGTGGCGGTTACGTCAACCATGGGGCGCGATCCAAGTAGACTTGCCCCTCGCAGTAACGGAAGGTGATGACACCTCCGTCCCCTGGCATGCCGACATGAAGGATCCATCCGCCGAGTTCAAACTTCTGCGGCTCCCTGGTCTTCCTCGGAGGGAATGGGAGAGCAAGTGCCAGTGATTCGTAGGAGGGGAAGTTGATGGTGAATTTCCCAATGGAGAGGTCCACCGGGATGATGGTGAGAGGGATCTGCGAAGCACCTGGTGACCACTGCGGACTCAGCCACGCCTCGATCGTGGCGAAGGTGAGGTCCAGCGGGGTGATGTCCACGATGATCTGTACGGGCAGAAAGAAATCCGCTCCCTGTTCGATCTGAATGTCGATCTTCGCTGGGCCATATGGCAGGGTCTTTGCCTGAACTACGCTCATGGGTGATTCCCCCGCGCCGGAAGGTAGCCGGTGAAGTCCTCGACCGTCACAACCTCCAGCAGCATCGCAGGCTCGTAGCCCGCCATGGTCGCGTACTTCGCGTCTGCGGTCGGCCCGCCCGCGCCCAGGTGCAAGCGCACATGGTCGAGGTGCGCCCACCAGAGGGGCATCGTCTGGTGCCGCCGCCAGAGGTCGACGCCAAAGTCCTTGGTCACATAGCCAGGATCGCGCCAACGATGCGCGGCGAAACCTGCCCACTGGTTCCACTCTGCGGTGAGCATGGCGATGAATGCGGCGTCAGTCGCCGGATCGGTCGCGGAAAACTGGATGAGGGTATGGCTCATGGTGTCCCGAACCGAG
>Ga0315284_10010232_pt1 | contig 13368 bp, 22 predicted proteins | sample YL17G09_16_MG_FD_203696 | JGI IMG/M metagenome (GOLD analysis project Ga0315284, IMG submission 203696) | Sediment microbial communities from Yellowstone Lake, YNP, Wyoming, USA - YL17G09_16 | ecosystem: Environmental > Aquatic > Freshwater > Lake > Sediment | place: USA: Wyoming | collected...
CCAAGTCCTTGGATGTCTCCATCTTGGTAGGCCAGCGCCGCATCTTCTTCTCTGTCGTTGTCGTCATGCCTGTCCCCCTTACTATCGCCTGGCCAATAATGATCTAGAGTCGGGGCCACCGGCCCCCGTTGTCTTTAGGACAACGTACTTACTCTGTGTTCCCTTACAATGTGTTTGTGTCCCGCTTGTGGGACGGGGGAGTCCCGCTTGTGGGACGGTCACAGTCGTGTGCCTGGAGTCCCGCTTGTGGGACGGGTCACAGCTACGAACTGATCCTATTTTCACTACAGGCCCATCCCCTTCAGTTCGCGGGTCGCAGTTTTCCTCAACCCTAGTTGGGTACGGATCGCGCCCATCTTCTCCAGCTCGGCCAGCTCGCGGCAGATAGCAGCCCTCGACCTCCCCGACCGCTCGACGATGTTCGATATGGACGGGTAGATGAAGCCTTTGCGGTGTCCGTCCTTGTCCGGCAAATCCCACGTCTGCAGGATGCCGTAGAGCACCTTGGCCTCGGCACTCAGGGTCGGGTGCAGTAGGATCATAGTCGGGATCAGCACTGCTGGGATCAGTTCGGTCTTCTCGTGTGGCATCGGGTCACCTCTCTCTTTAGCCCTCCTGCTATTCTGGAGCCAACGCTGCCAGTGCTGCCGCCCTACGCGCCAGGGTGATCAGTTGTGTGTTCTCCCGTGCGGTCGCAGCAACCCCGTCGTAGTATTGCTGTGCGGTAAGGAGCGACTCGAGTGCCCTATCTGCCGCCAGGATTCGGTCGATGACCGCCTGCAAAATGTAGTAGTGTTTTCCGATCCGCTCGTACCTAACCAGGCCAGCATGAATCTTGTAGTAGAGAACTCCCTGGGATATCCCTAATTGCTTAGCGGCCTCGGCTGGCCGCACAAGCGCTGGGCTGTCAAGGATGCGTTTAGTGTAGGCCATGTTTAGTGCTCCTCTCTGTTTCGCTGCTACCTTGGTAGATATGTTCATCCGCATACTCAGTATATACGAAGGAATCCCGAACGTCAAGCGGGGTGTGGTACCCCCGTACGGGTCTGTTCAGGGGGCTGTCATTGGTGCCGAACAGGTAGCCCGATTCACGACTGTGGCCGACAGGGTGGTATGGAACTACCTGGATTGCGATTTGGGGCGATCTGTTCGCTTTTGCGACGTGCCGTTTCGCTCCTGTTGGGGGCTATAACGACAGTCCCGAATATGGGCTATTTGGGGGAGCGAGGCTATTCCTGTAGAAGCCCTGATTCCTGCGTCGTGTCAGGGCACACAGCGGGACGGGCACACGTCCGATAGAGTGCACCTCAATCCCTGCCATCGAGACCAGGGGGATAGAGATGCGCTTTTGGGGATGTCCTCTTCACAGGCCAGGCCGCCAGGGAATCAGGTGCCCTCCCCCGCTGGGAGGCTGGGGATCGCTCCTTCAATGGTGACCAAGCCATCATCTTCCACCCAAATCCGCTCTATGAGCGCCTGGATACTCACTCGGAGAGCTTCACCGATGACGTCGGGGGGCGCACGCAGGCTGGATAGGGTGGCTTCCAGATACTCCGCCCAGGTATCCTCTTGGCTGATGCTCCGCAAGTATTGGCGAAAGCTCTTAAGAGATTTCACGAATCCATACATAAGGCGGAGGCGCATCGGCGTCGGGTTCTCGTCGGCGGGCGGCTGAGCAAGTTCGTCCACCAGGTTGTCGCGCGCGGTGCGAACCGCACCCACCTGCAGGAGCATCTGCCACTCGTCGATATAGCCTTTCCGCGCCCACTCAAGCACCCGCAGTTCCTCCTGGTCTAGTTGATCCCAGCGGGCTTGCGTCGCAGCTTCCCGATCCCCTTGCTCCAGAACAGAGCGCTCCCACTGCTCCCGCCATGCGTCGACCTCGCGCTCGACGTAATCAGGGTCGGCCCAGGCTCGCAGGATGTAGTGCTTCACGGGCGCTTCAAGTTCGCTGCCGTGCCATCGCCAATGGATACCTACATGGCCCGCCTTCGGCCCGTAGACCGTTCGCTGGCGGCAGGCGTAGATAGTAACCGGCCCGTTCTTATGGATCACCGTCCGCGCCACATACCGACCGCCGCAGTGCCGGCAGTAGACAAGGTGTTGGAGCAAGTAGAAGTGCTGAGTATTCCTGGGGCTATCTCTCTTTCGCTGCTTCAGCCCATGCTGGACGGCGACGAAGATCTCCTCGTCCACAAGGGCGGGGCAGGTCATCGGCTCGCCGCCATAGGTGCTCTTCCCAATGTAGCGAGGTGCCGTCAAGATCTTGTGGACAGTAGTAAGGTGCCAGCCCCAGGCCGACCGTCCTTTAGCGTAGGCGGCGCTTGGTGGTGGTATGCCTTTCTCCTCCAGACGCAAGGCAATGATCTTCAAGCCCGCGCCCTCACAAGCCCACTCATACATCAGCCTAACTATTACAGCGTTCTCTAGATGCGGCTCCAGCTGCCCCGCTTCTTGATTGTAGGTGTAGCCGTAAGGGGCACGGGAGGCTTGATACTTGCCACCTTTGACACGGCGCAGGCGGCCCATCATCGTGCGCTCGCGGATGAGGTCTTTCTCGAACTCCGCGAAGGAGACGATCATATTGAACATCAGCCTGCCTGCTGGACTGTCGTCGAACGTCTCGGTTACCGACACCACTGGCGCTCCCAGCGCCTTCAGCCTGCGGTAGGCGAGCGATGCCTCCACGTGGTCGCGGGCCAGCCGATCAAGTCTGTGGACGGCGACGCGAGAGAACAGCCCACTACCAGCCATCGCCAGTAGCCGACTCCCCTCAAGCCGGTCGCCGAGCGGGACGCTCCCCGACACGCCCTCATCCCTGAACTCGGCCACCACCTCCAGCTCATGGCTGGCGCAATACCCGCGACAGGCGTCCAGTTGATTCTCGATGGTCTGGCGCTCGGCCTGTTCATCGGTCGAGACCCTGCAGTAGATCGCGACCCGTTCTGGATCGGGCATGGACTCCCCCCGATCAACGATCACGCAGAGGCAGGGGCAAGTCAAGGTCTTCGAGGGGCTTCTTTATGCGGATTTGGGACGATTGCTAGGACAACATCGTGTCTGGCATCCCCTGGCTGAGGGCCTCTTTGCTTGCCCCGCTTCACTCCTGCCGATAGAATGGGTAGGATGGTTCCTCGCCCCTCGCGTTGTGTGCGCCTTGTTCGGCATCGTGGGGGCTGTCGTTGCCCGTGTGCTCGCTACCGGCCGTCCCTTTGGGGCTGGGATGAATGAAGCAGGCCCCCCTGGGCGATGATGAACCAGACGATGGCGTTGGCCAGGGCAAGGTTGACGAGGGTTAGGACGAGGAGCCAACCTTTCATTGAGCCTCCTGGCGCACCATGTGCCTATGGCGAGGGCGGTCGGACTCCACGCCAGTCAACCCTGATGGTGAATCAGCAGTCTATTCCAAGGAGCAGGAGGGGCACGTCGAGGTTTCCGTAGCCGCGATTCTCAAGGATGGTAGCGGTGCGCTCGAACCAGCCAGGGCCAGTGGACATCTTGCGGCTAAAGGAGTTCATCGGCAAGACTTCGATGGCGCATTCGATGCGGCCGAACTTCTTGTAGATCGGCAATTTTGCGCAGACGTCGTACTCGGCGAAAGCGTACTTACCAAGTTGTATCTCGAGCGCCACGAGGTTCTTGACGCCGTCGGTGGTGAAGGTGACGGTCTTGGTTCCGATGCCAGGTATGGCGTAGGTGATGGGCATTTTGCGTTCCAGGGTATCCCAGGAGTAGGGCGGTTTGTAGAGAAAGCCGTCGAGAATGGCGGCGTTGATGACTATAGGGGCATAGAGGAGTCGCCCGGGCATGGTCTTCTCTTTGCTCTCTTTGGTGCGGCATTGCTCTGCGTCGACGGACTGTATCGCCATCGTGACTTCGCGGAGTTCAGCCGAGTGGCTCTTTGAAATGAGTTCTAGGCCACGGCAAAAAGAGTACTGAGCTACAATTCTCATTTCGTGGCATCAGCCTCCAGCAGCCACCCAGGGGAGACGCCGAGTGCGTCGGCGAGTGCGAGTAGCTCGGTGTCCGAGACTTGGCGAAATCGGCCTTCGATCTTGGCGACTCCTGCGCGGTCGATCTTCATGCCACCTACCTCGAGGCGTGCGGCGAGGGCTGACTGGGTTAAGCCGCCAGCCAGGCGGGCCTGGCGTACACGGGGGCCAACTGCGTTCACAAGGGTACCGCCTTCCGATTGTTCCGCCGTGGGAACAGCAGAAGGATACTGTAGAAATGCAGGGAGTGGGTTCCCAAAAGGGAACACTACATGATAGGATATCGGTGAAAATCGGGGCTAGAGACGTGGGTGGCTACAAGGAGAGATAGGCATGGCGGATATCAGCCTTGAGGCTCAGGTCGGTGAGTTGGTGAGGGGTGACCGCGATGCGGTCATTCACCTGGGGGATCGACTGGAGTTACTGAGGGCGTTCCCAGAGCGATCCGTACAGTTGATCATCACATCGCCGCCGTACAACATCGGAAAAAAGTATGAGCAGAAGCGTTCGCTTGACGACTACGTGGAGGAACAGGTTGCGACCATCGAGGCGTGCTATAGGGTGCTTCGCGACGGGGGGTCGATCTGCTGGCAAGTTGGGAACCACGTGAACGGAGCGCGGGGAACGCAGGAGATATATCCGCTGGACATTATCTTGTATCCGGTGTTCAAGGGTCTAGGACTGAAATTGCGGAACAGGGTGGTGTGGCATTTCGAGCATGGTCTGCATTGCTCGAAGAGACTATCCGGTCGGCATGAGACAATCATCTGGTTTACGCGTGCTGACGAATACGTATTCAATCTCGATCCGATTCGAGTCCCCCAGAAGTACCCTGGCAAAAAGCAGTATCATGGGCCTCGCGCAGGGGAATACAGCTGCAATCCTCTAGGGAAGAATCCGGGGGATGTGTGGGTGTTTCCGAACGTAAAGCATAATCATGTTGAGAAGACGATTCATCCGTGCCAGTTCCCTATCGAATTGGTGGAGCGGTTTGTGCTGAGTTGTACGAATCCAGGGGACATCGTAGTTGACCCCTATGCTGGTGTGATGACTGCCGTGGCTGCAGCGGTGATGCACGGGCGGCGCGGCGCGGGTGCTGATGTGGTAGACGAGTATGTGCAGGTAGGACGGCAGAGGGTAGACCTAGCACGGGCTGGGCTTCTACGCGTGCGGCCAATGAGTCGCGACGTGTATAGAGCGCCAGAAGGGAGCGCGATCACAAGACGGCCACATGATTTTGGAGCGGGCGGAGGGGGAGAGAGCGTTGGGAAGGTCGAGGGGCGGGATAAGGGAAAAGGACGGAGTGATGCGGGGTGGGAGGAGACGCATAGGCAGCTGGCGCTGGGCACAGAAACAGAGAGTCGATGAGCGCGCCGTCTGTGGCACGCGTGTCATCTTGCGCAAGGGGCGCGAAGATTGGCAAGGTGGTGCCGCAAGACGCCTCTCTTGCTGAAGTTGGGAGCCTACCTACTCCGTCGCCAATCCGTGGCGCTCCAGTCCCCCACAGCAATCATCCTGATGGGTCTTAGGGCCGCTGTCTGCTCGGTATCCCAGGGGCGGCAACATCGTCCGCAACAAATCTGGTCTGCGAGCCTTACTGTCTCCTGCCAACCGCAGGCATAGCAGGAGGGGCGATCAGTAACCGTTGGATATGCTGGCCTGAAGTGATCCATCCTCTTTCTCCTCCCGCCGCCAGCCCGCAGCGTCGCGCATCGGTCATTCCTATCTAGGGGCACTGCCCTGGCTGGCATCCCTTAATTCCGCATCGGCCATCATAGACTGGAAGTTCTTCTTCGCCCGCTAGGACTGTGGAGCCTGTCTCCATTGGGGAGTTACAAGCGGGCCAGACGGCTGGTGTGAAGACCCTGAAGCTGATCCCTGGCTCGGCGTGGGAGCCCCCACATCCAACACCAAAGATTGCCAGCGCCACCGCTATCAGCGCTCCAAGTAGCCATCCGATTGTCTTCATCCTCTTTCTCCTCCCGCCGCCCGCAAGGTGGCAGCCTTGGAGCGGCAGGTGGTTGATGGAGGGCTTTACACCCGTCCCTGTCTTACTCCTTGGCCTCGACCAGACCCCAGAACACCCAGCCATTACAGGCGTGGCCCGTGATCGCACCGCCCGCTGCAGATGGGCTCTTGAACTCCCTGCCATCGTCGAGGCGGTAGCGCAGGCCACCCTTCTCGCCTTCCACGACCGTCGCGTGGTACTCCACTTTCTTGTAGCGAGCCACCAGCCGCGTCCCCGGCTCTAGGCTCCTATCGACGATAGGACGCCAGATGGATAGCTGAATCTCCTCAGCCATCTCCTCCTCGGTTGGGCACTGTCCCTCTTCAGTTGTCATCTTCATTCCTCCCTTCCATCCATCCATCACTTGGATCGAGGGGGAAGTCAACGGTTTGTGAGGATATCTTTCACGATTGTTTGGCCCGTCGCGTGGCGCACAAGGGGCCAGCATCCGCATCATGTCGCCAGCAAGTGGCGCTACGTGGGCGAACAGAGGGGCTGCGGGAGTGGTCGGGATGAAGGATGCCTACCTAGACACCAATGGCTTCGGCGACTCGGCTCCAGGCCCGATCCTCTTGACCTTCCAGCCCCCGAAGGTAGACCGAGGTCACAGCAAGCGAGGAGTGGTCGAGGTAGCGGCTGATGTCCTCAATTGATTCCCCCGCCTCACGTCGCAGTTTGGCCGCCGAGTGACGAAGAGCATGGATGCCTGCTGGGGGGAGCCCAGCGCGGCGCAGGTAGCGTTGTAGGTTGCCGTAGAACGTGCCACTCGTGACACCCAGGCCAGCGGCTGCTCGGTCGGGGTCATCAGTCGGCCACAGCGATTCCCCTTGATCCATAGTGATCGGGCTCTTGGCCCAGGCTGCTAGGGCCTGGATGATGGCATCGAAGGCAGGACGGGGTAGCTCCCTCTTCCCTTGTTTGCCGCCCTTACCGTGGTAGGTGTAGAACAGCCCGCCATACTGTGTGATGTCGCCAGCCTTCAGGTTCAGCACCTCGGATCGCCGCCGCCCTGTCAGCGTCAGCGTTAGGACGATGGCCCTGTCCCGCAGTCCCGTCGGCTTCGTTGGGATGGCTGCCAGAAGGCGCTTGATCTCCTCGGCGGTCAGGCCCCTGGGCAGGCTAGGCTGGGCACGGGGCCGCTCGACCGCATCGCAGGGGTTGGTTGCTACAAGCCCCATTCGGATCAGGAAGCGGTAGAAGGAACTGACGCACGCGATCCTGGCACTGATGGTCACCGAGGATGGCTCCTTGCCCGACAGTCCGATGCCGTAGGCGAAGGTGAATACCTCTGGGCTGGTCACCCTGTCAGGGGGCTTCCCAAGCGCGCCGAAGAAGCGCTGGAGCATACGTGCGTAAGTTTCGACCGTGCGTCGGGAGCCCGTGCGCCTCTCCTTTTCCGCTAGATAGGCGTAGAGAGCCTGCTCCCAGGCAGGCAGGGACGCATCGAACGGGGCTAGCGTGGTGGTCTTGCTCTTCATTGTCATTCCCTCCTACGAACAAGTGACGCTCGATCGCAGGGAAATGTCCAGGGTTTGTGGGGTCAATCTGCGGGCAAGATCACAAGATGTTGTCTGGTCGCAGGATGGAGGGCCATCACTCCAGCGCCCACCCGACCACTAGGCAGGCGATCCCCGTGACCGCTAGTGCGGGTGCCAGCCCGAAGGTCAGCCCGACTGCCAGGATGATGCAGGCGAAGCCGATTAGATCAAGGGCTCTAGGGATGTGGCCTACTCGGAACCTGCTAATCAATTTTCGGATCATCGTCTCTGCTCTTGTCTGGCACCGGCTCCTCGCTGGTCTTGGGCTCGTCCTCTGCTACCCTACGAGATCGCTCAGGGGCAAAGTAACCAGCCGAGTCACCCCTCGTGTCGCTTCGTCGGCCACGAGCATAGAAAATCTGGTCTCCTTGGCGGCGCTTCCTACGTGCCATCGCTTCTCCTTGCTGTCCGCTGCTGTTGGTTGAGGGCTGCTGTGTCTTGGCCGTTCTCGCGCGCCGTGCGGTCGATCTCTCCTTCAATAGTCGAGGAAATCTCTCCAATCCCCCTACAAGTAGATTGCCTGAAGTTGCTCATTCTAGGCCCAATCCCCTCCTACAAGTGATCGTTGTTCGGTTTTGCCTACCTCAATGAGCCCGATACAACAGGGGCAGGTTGGGCGTCTCGCCACCCTTCCGTGAGTAGCCTGGAACACGGTTGCCCAGCGGAAGTCTGCTTCCTGGTCTTTCAACTCGGCCAGGACGTCAGTGCCCTCTATCTCGCATATCTGGAACTCCCGACCGCTGAGGCGACCCATCACCCGTGTGGCTGGCCCTTCCTTGTCGGGCGTCTCCCTGTCATCCCATCCTGGGGATATCCACGCAGTCACGACCTCACTCCACAGGGCCTCTAGAGTGGGTAACTCCGCTCGTAGCTCGGCGCACCACACTGCGAGTAGCATAGGGACGGCGTCCCAGAGATGGAGGAATGGCTCGGCTGCTGCTGCCCGCCTAGCGATGTAGTGGCGATGGCAGGCTTCCCTTCGCTTGATGGGATCACGGATGGGCACCCTAATCGTCCCTCACTCTCTGTGCGCCAGCGCTGACCAGTTCCTTAGCGACCGATCCCAGATTCTCCAGCACTAGCTGTTGCCATCGGCGCTGAGTCCATAAAGGATTCTCGACCTCGAAGCAGCTTAGCGGTTGGTTGCCTGACCATCTCTTGTAAGCAGCCTGGGAGATTCGATTCTCCTTGAGGAACCTTTCCATGCTTTCTACCTTCGGCCTGCTCCTCGCTGTCACGGCTGGGGGCCGGCCAGTCTCCTTCCTGGTCTTTGCGCCCACTTTGGTTACGCATCGCTTGACATCCGCCAGCCGGAACCTGGCTCCACATGCGCAGTCGACTATCCCCTTCGCCAGGCTCGTGTTAACTCCCCTTCCGCACTTACAGCGGATCACTCTGACTAGGCTCATTGATTCCGCGATGTCGGCCTTTGCCCTGGTGGTTTGCTTCTTGATTGTCTCCTCGATCCATTGCGAGGGAACGGGGGTGGCCTTCACAACCTTGCGCGCGCAGTGATGACAGCGCCAATAACCCGCTGCGTCCTTCCGTGAACAGGATCGGCAGAAGGGCCTTCGGCATGAGGCACAGATAAGGATCACACGGGCGTCACCTACCGTCCCGCAGTGGGAGCATGGATCGTAGTTAATGGGGAGGGCGAGGCTTTCCCGTTTTAGCAGTGAAGTTTCGTCTGATTTCGCTCCTACAAGTGATCGGTTCGCTGAAGGGTCGCCACTACCATACACCCCTGTCGATTCGACGACTGTCGGCCCTGATCTGTTCGCTACGATTTGCGTTGTGTGTGGGGTCTGGATTCTCTGTTTGCTGGGCATCGTTAGCCACCTCGCTTCGTGAGTGATAGGGACGATCCCCCGCCGCTTACAGGCCGACTGAAGCCTCTTCGTGAAAGAGCCACACACAAGGACACCAACCTGCTGCTCTTCCCGCGATTCATTAAGCTTGTCGATAGCCACTTGGGTGGCCGCACCCAGCTTGAACGCTATCTGCCAGACCGTCCCGTGCCCGTCGCCGATGCAGAGTGGGGGCTCACTAAGCCTCTTCAGGGGATGTCGGGCACCGAGTCTCGGCCGAAGCAGGTCGGGGTGCTCTGCTAGGGTCGTGTGGAGGGTATCTGCTGTGGGCTTCCCTGGGGCCACATACTCTTCTCCCCGCGCTGTGGCCGTGCTCGCCCTGCGGCGACAGGTGGGCCGCTTACAGTAGCGGGCGTCCTTGCGAGTGGATGTAGAGGGGCTTCCACAAACCGCACAGTTGTATTTGTAGGAGGCACAGGGCATCAGTCCTCCGTCCACTCACGCCGATGCTTCACTTTGGGGAGAGGCTTCCCCTGTGGGGCTTTGGCAGGCTCTGCCTTGGCCATCCTGATTCGGTTATAGGTATCCCTGGCCAGACGTAGCGCCTGCTGAAGAATTCTATCTGTCTTCATCATCCCTCCCCCTATACCCATCCATGCCGATCGAGGTATTTGTCCTGCTTGCTTGGTGGATCAGCCACGTCCTTGGTGGCCTGTGCGCGGGCGTCCCTAGCAGCCTTCATTAAGGCCCTGTTGTGGGCGTTGTTGGCCCTCTGGAGCGCCGCTTGGTAGATTACGTCTGCTGCGAGGGCAGTCTTTCTGTCGGCTCCCTCACACGCCTTGATGTAAGCGTCGCTTGCTGCTTGCTGAGCCAGTCGATACACAACATCGGGGTCGCTGCTTGCTGGGCCTGCCACCAACTCTTGGATGCTGGCTGGGAGTGCTGTAGCTGGCTCATCTGCCAGGATGGATAGGGCTTCAGTGAGGGCCTCTTCTTCGTCGGCCTCGGCGCTCTCAGGGTCGGGCGCGATGACAGTCACTATGGCTGGATCGTGTGCGGTCGCGGGTGTAGGCAGCATCAAGGGCTCCTCGACCACCACGTCGTCTTCCCCCGTCTCTAGCTCATCCTCTTCGCCTGGGACGCCGATCTTTATGGTGAAGGCCGTAGTGCCAATGTTGACCTGAGTCCCTCCGCCCGCGCCGCTCTCCCCGCTGTGCTTGACGAGCCAATCGAGGGCAGGCACCGATCCCTGTAGCGCCATTTGGTAGGCCACCTCCCTCAACTCCTCCTTCTTGGCTTCCCCTAGCTCGGAGAGCACTTGTTTCCACGTCTTGCCTGGGGGTCTTCCAGCAGGATTCCCCGACTGCCCAGGCTTCCATCTTGGCTTTAGGTTCTTTAGGCTATCGCTGTGAGCCATCTCTCGTTCCTCGATTCTCGCTTGATCTTCGGTGTTAGTTCAGTTAACACTTACTCTAGTGCTTCATTGAGACAGGGGGGATGACCCTGTAGCCAAGCGCTGGAGGTGATCACTGACCACAGGATCGTTCTCACCCTGTCTCGATTCACTATCGTGATACTCCTGATCCTTGCGGTAGGGGTGCTGTGTCTTGGATGGGTGCTTTCTCCATCCTCTTTGCGCCCTGATCCAAGGGTGAGGACTCGCTCCAGACGGCCCCTGTGTGCCCACGTGTGCCCCGACGTGCCCGCTGTTCGGTGTGGATGGTGGATGGATGCTGCCTAGCCATCTGCTCGCTCTTGTTCGCTAGGGTAGTGTCCGTTACCTTTGGCTCTTGCCTCTCTCCTCTGTTGGCCGTGGAGCCTGGCGTGCTCGCTCTTCAACATCCACACGCAGTTTCCTGGCTCATAGTCCCCGTCCGAATCCAAGCGATGGATACAATATTCTGGGCCAGGTTTCTCGCCAATATCTGCGAGGATGTCCAAGACGCTGGGATAAAGCATCTGGATTCCTCGGCCTCCGTAGTGCTTGTAGTTGGGAGCATTGGGGTTGTTACAGCGCTGGTTCATCCGCGTCCAGGTCATCCAGGTGGGGGTCTGAGCCCCTTTGTGAGCCTCGCCATGCTTTGTAAGGAGTGCGCTTCGTAGGGCTAACACCTCTGGGGTCATTGTCGCCCGTGTAGCAGCGCTGGCGATGGCCCTCGCGTCAGGAGCCCGCTTAATATCACGGTATCTGGCACACTGATCTTCCGTCCACTTGTAGCCCAGGGCATTCTGGTGGCCCAGCATCCCCGCCCTCGACCGGACCTTTGTCTCGGCTGTCCTGGGGTAGACTCCCGATGGCATTTCTACTCCTCCGCCTCCGCCGACAAGCGCAGCGTGTTGAGCCTCTCCACCAGGTCAGCCGTCGACAACGCTTCGCGCCAGAGCCCCTGGGCCTTAGTGATGGCCACCTGGATGCGAGCCAGATGCTGCTGGCGCTTGTCGTAGGCGTCCTTCACGCCTTGGTCGAAGACTTGCTTCTCCTCAAGGCTGGCAAAGCGCTCTGGCGGACGGAGGTTGTAATTAGGCACGCCTACACCAGCATATAGGCCCCGCAGTGCTGTGATAAACGTAGCGATCAGCGGTGATGCCGTCTCCTTCAACTTGCGTTCCAGAACGTCGCCGGCACGGTTGAAAGCGTTGGAGCAGGTGATGTGGGCGAGCATTGCCTCATCCCGCACGAGTATGGCCACTTGTAGAACCTCCTGGGCCTGGGTGATCTTGGTCTCGGCATCCTGCTCGGCCTTGGCTAGCGGCTTGATAGTGGCCAGGTGCTCCTCAGTGAGCCGCTGTAGTTCTGCCACAAGCGATTGGCGTTCACTGAGTATCTCGGCTGCGTCAGCCTGTTCAATCATCCGTTTCAGGTTTGTCATCTGTGATCTCCTCTCGTGTTGGGGTGCCAGCCGCCACTGCTTGCTCGGCCTTGATCCGCGCCATTAACATTGCGATCCCTGCGCGGTCGGGCAGAGACTTGATTGTGTTGGCCAGCCACGATGGTGTCATCTTGTCTCCACTAGCCTGCGCAGGCACGGTTCTCAGTCACAGTCGCGATCGTCATCTCTTGCTATTCTCCCGATTCAATTGTCGCACATAATAACCCGAACTAGTCGGGGTTCGTGCGTCGACCCGACACGATAGGTGTGGGTCTAGGGGGTGGCCACTTCGTATCAGCAGGGGCGTCGAAGCCCTGTAGCGCCCTGTCCCACGTCCAGCCCAATTTCGCAGATGCGGGAGATCTCGGATCATACAAGGTCTTGCGCCACTCGGCCTCCGTTCGTGGTTCCCGCCGGATGCGCTCTGCCTTCGGCTTCCTTTCCTTGGGCGGATGAAGGGCTCTATAAGCAGCATGGGCCATCTTCGATCGGCAGCGGTCGCTCGCATGCCGACAAGCCTCGGCTCGTCCTACAAGTGAAATTCCACATCCACAAGCGCACCAGCGCTCAGCCACCTTACCGTCATCAATCGTCGTCATCGTCACTCTCCTTCTTCATCTCTCGGCCTAGAAGCCCAAGGACACGCCCGTCAAGATCGGCCTTAAGGCGTCGCACCTCAGCAGGCACTTGTACCTCCGCCACGAGAGCGTCTTCAAGGTCGATGAGGATATCGTAGATTGCGGCCCGATTGTCGTCGCTGGTCTCGGAAAACTTGGCCAGGTAGTAATAAAGGGCGGTGCCCTTCACGGGGGCATACTCGGTGTTGAGCCGTAGCCAGCTCCTGAGATCAAGGAGATTCCAAATCTCAGCGGTCGCTCCCCTTGCGTCAACAATCCGGTCGAGCATAACGGCGATCTCGTAGGCGTCCTTCCATTCGGCCAGAACATCACGTAGAAGGCGCTCTGCGGTGCCAAACATAAAGGCTGTGCGGCCAGTGACCTCTAGCTTCCTGCGAAGGAATCCCGCCAAGTCCTTGGATGTCTCCATCTTGGTAGGCCAGCGCCGCATCTTCTTCTCTGTCGTTGTCGTCATGCCTGTCCCCCTTACTATCGCCTGGCCAATAATGATCTAGAGTCGGGGCCACCGGCCCCC
>Ga0315284_10010233_pt1 | contig 13367 bp, 10 predicted proteins | sample YL17G09_16_MG_FD_203696 | JGI IMG/M metagenome (GOLD analysis project Ga0315284, IMG submission 203696) | Sediment microbial communities from Yellowstone Lake, YNP, Wyoming, USA - YL17G09_16 | ecosystem: Environmental > Aquatic > Freshwater > Lake > Sediment | place: USA: Wyoming | collected...
GGCGGGGGCGGCGATCCTCGTCGGGGGCCAGGACGGCGGGACGGGCCCAGCCTGGCAGGTGGCCGGGCTGGGCCACGCTGAGCGGCTCCAGCGTGCCACTGCGCAGCAGCCCCGGCAGCGTGTCCTGCAAGGTGCAGTCGTCCCCAAAGTCGAGCAGGTAGCGCAGCGGCTCATCCCGCAGTAGTTCGCCCGTCTGCTGCTGGACGTAGGCGCACCACTGCTCACGCACGAAGGCGGCAAAGGCATGCCGGCTGGCCAACAACTCGTCCAGGGGCCAGCCCGCGTAGGCGGGGAGATGGCGCAAGGAGGCCAGCAGGTGAGCGGCCAGCACGGCAGGCAGCGGCTCGGCCTGCTGGTGGAGCCGGTCGAGCCAGCCGACGAAATGGGCGGGCTGTCGCAGGGCGGCCATGTCGGCGGCGAAGACGTAGCACAGGAGAAAGTCGAGCGTGGCGCGCCGGCCCAACCGGCGTGAGGGCAGGGCCACCTGGCCCAGGCGGTAGCGCTGGGACGGCGCGAGCGCCCGCACCAGCGGGTAGGCCAGATTGGGGAAGAAGGTATGCAGGGCCAGCGTGACGTGGCGGCCCTGCTGCCACAGGTCGTAGGGCAGTTGCTCCAGCGGGCCGGGGGTGACGACGAGCAGGGGGTGGTCGAGGCTCCAGGGGCGCAAGTCCTCCACGCGGTGGCGCAGCGCCACTGGGTCGGGCTCGTTCACCAGGGCGAAGCCGCGCCTGGCTAGCGCCGCCAGGATGCCCTCGTCGGCCAGCAGGCCGTCGGGGTCGCTGACCAGGATGAGGGGGTGGGTATAGGGAGGAAAATGGGTGAGAATAGCGTCTTGCATATCACGGGGTTATCCGAAAATCATAATGCCCCTGTTCCGGTAATTGTTTTGTTCCGGTAATTGTTTTTTGGCGTTTTTTGCAGGCTGGCGGGAAGGATGGCCAGGCGGTCGTCCATCGTGGGACCAGGTTGACGTTTTGTGACGACAATTTTAGCACACAGGTTCTACCCTGTCAAACGGATTACGTGCCGTTCTAGTATACCACCCGCAGGGTGTATGGGTCAGCGTTGTTGTAGCCTGAGGCTGTGTAACCGGCGCACAGCCTGCCTGCGGGCCACCGTATCAGTACGTCACCGTCAGATGGTAGTGCTGAGTCGTCGAATAGCCCTTGGCTGTGTACACGCGGACGCAGTACTTGCCTGGTTCCAACAAGTGTGGGTGGAGCGACATGGAGGAGTGGCCGTCAATTCCATAGTGCTCGATGAGGTTCCCCCGCTCGTTCCCCACGGCCGGGCCGTAGAGTATGAGGTCGCCGTCGGTGCTGGTGGGTGCAAAGTCAGTCACGCTGACGGTGACCGTCGCCCGTGCCGAGAGCACGAAGTAGTAATAGTCGTCGGTATCGTCCGGATAGCCCAAGTAGTCCCTGCCCGAGCGCAATGGGCCATTGGCTGCCGTGCAACTATCGTTGTCTTCGCTCTCCCACGGGCCTTCAAAGTAAACCATGTGATTCCTTAACACCAGCGGCAGGTAGATGCGGTACTGCGCCGCCGTCCCGCCGCACCAGAAGCCGCCGCCGAGGATGTAGCCCCCGCCGCTCAGCACTCCTGCGTCCGGCTGGCCGGCAGTGCCGCCCAGGGCATAGTCCCCACCGGCGTGGAAGGTGTGACCCCCGCCATCCACCGTGTTCCAGTGCAGGTCGTAGCCGCCGCCAGATTGAGCCAGGGCGACGGAGGCCAGCAAGAGAGAGGCGGCCAGGGCCAGTACAATCGCCGCGCGTTTCATCGCCCACCTCGCTTCGCCAGGCTCCCGCTACTACCCCGCCTGGTCACCCAGACCAGGCCCAGGCTGGCGATCAGGAGGCCGGCGCCCGGCAGCAGACTGCTCTGCAGTAGCGGGGTGCCGTTGCCCGGGGTCCTCTCCAGTGCCGCCACCCGCGCTCCCAGGTTGTCTATTTGCGCCTGCTGGGCTGCGTTTTCCTGTCGGAGGGCCGTCACCTGCTCTCGCAAGGCCTCATTCTCGGCTTCCAGGGCCTGAGAGTGCTCGTACAACGCCTGGATGGCGGCCAGGGCCACGCCGCTGGTGTCCAGAGGAGCGAGGTGGCGCTCATCCTGGCCCAGGCCAAACGTGGCGTAAAAGTCCTGCGCCACCGGCCCCATGTGGCGGATGGACGGCCCCTCGGCCTGGTAGTTCCAGGTGGTGATGGGGAGGTCTGCCAGGCGGGCCAGCACCTCCTGCCCGTCCACCGGGGCCAGGTTCTCCTTGAGATCACGGTCGGAGGAGTCGGTCCAGGCACCGCCGAGGGTCAGGTAGGCCCCGGTCGACGTTTCGATGAGATGGGTCCCACCATCATAGATCTCAACCCATCCATCGTTGTTCACGTCAAAGCGAGCACCACCATTGGCGCGCATGCGGAACTGGTCGTAGCGCTGCGAAGCGAAGTCGGCGTCAGTAGAGTCTGCCCAGACGAAGGAGCCGTGGTGGTTGGCCTTGGCTCGCCGTCCGGCGGCGAAGGCATAGTCACCGCCGGCGGTGTTGTCTACGCCCCCCGGCACGGTGGCGCCGTCGGCGCTGGCAGTGTTCTGGTAACCCCCGCCGATGGTGGCGCTGACGCCGCTGGCGGTGTTGAGGAGACCCCCGCCGACGACAGCGAGTTCGGCGCTGGCAGTGTTCTGGTAGCCCCCGCCGATGGTGGCGCTGCCGCCGCTGGCAGTGTGGCCGTAACCCCCGCCGATGGTAGCGAACCCACCGCTGGCGGTGTTGTGGTAACCCCCGCCGATCGTGTCGTTCTCGCCGCTGGCGATATTGAGCGCGCCCCCGGCGACGGTGGTCCAGGCGCCAGTGGCTTCGTTCAATGTGCCCCCGCCGATAGTGCTGCGGAAGCCGCTGGCGGTGTTGCCGTAGCCCCCGCCGATGGTGACATCCTCGTGACTGGCGACGTTGCCGTAACCCCCGCCAACAGTGGCGTGGGGTGCGCCTGAGGTCGTGCCAGCGTTATCGCCAGCCTGGTTGTTAAGTCCACCCCCCACCGTGCCGTAATCGTCGGTCACGCGGTTGGTGTTACCACTTCCACCCCCGCCGCCGATGGTACCACCCACTACGCCCGCCGTGACACTGTTGCGGTTGTAGCCGCCGATCAAGTTGGGGCTGGTGCTGTTCTGTTGCGTCCAGAGGCCGGGTAAGGCCAGGGCGTAGGGAGCCGGGGTCAGCGCCTGGGGCGGGGTGAGAGTCGTAAAGCCGCTGTCCCCGCTGCACTTGACACGAATCTCCAACCAGCGGGCGTCACCGATGAAGATGTCGCCGCCAAAGTCCAGACCTACAGTGAACAAGCCGTCAGAGATAGGGATGGTTCGGGTGATGGCACTTCCCACCTGACTACCCACATTGGGATCGTCATACAGGCGGAAGGCCACGTCGCAGTCATCGTTGACAGGTCCGCCGCCTGCTTTGAGTCTTCCCTGGTAGGTGAAGGCGGTACCCATAAGGGTTGCCTGGATACTCACTTCGCCCCGAGGCCCCGGTCCCTGGGCGTGGGCCGACCCCGCAAACACCGCCAGCAGAAGCGCGAGGGTCAGTATGCCTGCAAGAATCTGTGGCCTTTTCATCACACACTTCCCTTGTGTCTGAAATGCGGATGGGACGGGTCGAAGCAACTGTCGCACTGTCATCGCACACCTCCTCGTGCACTGCGCCTGGTGTGGAGGCGCCAGCCCGCCTCCACGGTGTACACATATTCAGGGGGCTGGCCTGAGGCGAAGACTGAAGCGATGTGAGGCTGCAAAACCACGCCCGACGGAGCCAAACGGACGTGCGGGTCATCACCAGGATTACGTTAGCCTATCCTCAAGGCCGCATTGTCATAGTACATCAGCAGGTCGGCGTCCTCCTGCAAGATTCGCTCGGGCAGCCGGGCGGCTACCTGGACAATGGTGGGGTAGTCGCCGCGGCGCCAGGCGTCGGCGAAGCCGGCGCGCACGGCCTCGGTGCGGAACTGGCGCAACCGCCCGCGCCCCTCGACGTACTGCGCAAACTCGCGCAGGAGCGCCCGGCGGCGCAGCCGCTCCAGGTCCGCCGCCCGGCTCGGGTCGGGGACGTACCAGCGGCCCGCCTGGTCCTGGAGAAAGTTCTGCTCCAGCATGTGAGCCAGTTCGGGCAGCGCTTCGTGCTGGGCCTGGTGCAGTTGGCGCAGGAAGGAGGGCTGCAAGTCCTGGTAGGTGTGGGAGTGGCCGCCGGTGGCGGGGTCCAACTGCTGGCGCAGCCACTGGATGGCGCTCTTTTCGTCGCTGACGAAAAGGGTGAGTTGGGCCACGCGCCCGGCCTCCAGGCGGGCGCGATCGTAGGCGGGGGCCTGGTCGGGGAGGAAGAGCATGCCGTCGCGCTCGACGAAGCGCTCGCGCAGGCCCTGGTAGAACTCGGCGGCGGAGAGGGGGACAGTGGCGCCGCGCTGGACGTGGAAGGCGACCATGCGGTCGAAGAGCAGGTAGGGTTGGCGCTCGGCGACGACTTCGAGCGTACCACCCTCACCCCCGGCCCCCTCACCCCTGGCCCCTCTCCCAGGGGGAGAGGGGAGAGTGACGGCGACGGGCAGTTGGCCGAGGTGGTAGCGGACGAAGGCCCAGGCGCCGCCGGGGGTGCCGGCCTGCAGGCGGAAGCGGCTTTCGAGGCGGTCGTTGGGCTTGTAGGCGGAGATGACCAGGTCCTGCTTGACCGCGCTGGTAGAAGTGATCTGCTTGAACGTACCTTGCTTCTTGTCGAGGGTACGCACGTCGGCGACCATGAAGCCCGCGCGCAGGATGGCCTCCTGGATGGCGTTCCAGACGCGGTTCTGGGAATTGTGGAACTCGACGGTCATCCAGTGGCCGGGCTTGAGCACGCGACAGCACTCACAGAAACATTGTTCCATCAGGCGCTGGTAGTCGGGCAACGCCTTGCGCTGCACACCGTTCACGATGGCCTCGGTCTGGTTATTGGTCAAGACTCGCAGCCACGCTTCGCTGATAAAGTTCAGTTCGGAGTACATCAAGTTGCCGCCGAAAGGTGGGTCTACGAAGATGTAGTCTATTGCACCGGAAGCAACTTCAGAGAGATAAGTCGCAGATTGCGTGGAAATTGCACTGCCATCACCTGAGAACCTGTTCAGGTGCCGAAGCACTTGGGCAAGCCGCCCAATTTTCCCAGCGATAATGTAACCCAGCGAGGTTTCCACAACCTGTGAACCAATGTAGAGAGTACCGCTAAGCCCTTGGTTTACCTGGGAGTAGTGTGTAGGCACATACCGAGCCCACTTGGACATCCCCATTATAGCCTGCTCGAAGGCAAACAACAGCCAAGCGCGCCAATTCACCGCAGCATTGCGAAGCAAATGAAAGGTGGCCGCCAGCACCCACAGGTTGCGCCGGGTGCAGAAGTGGTGAACGTGGGTTAGGCCGACGTCGTCGTTGCGGCGCGACTCATCGCCAGCGGGCATCCGGTCGGCAGGGAACCAGTAGGGGATATCGCTGTCTTCGATGCGCCGGATGAGCGCCAGGTCGTCGGCGTCAGGTGCTTTCTCATAGCGCCTGCGCCCCACGGAGTAGTTGATGAGCACGGGTATCTGTTTGGCGCGGCGGACTGCGCGGCTCAACGCCCGGTCGTACACCGTTTCCCAGGCGCGCTCCAGGCTGCGTTTGGAGTGCCGGACGCCGCAGCCGGGGCAGGGGAAGTTTTCGCGCACTCCACCTGCCTCTTTGTCCACCGCCACGTCCCAGAAGGCCATCTCTGCGCCGCACTGCGGGCAGACGAAGACGTCGGACCAGACGGTGTAGTTGATGCGGCCTTTCACCCTCACCCCCGGCCCCTCTCCCTGGGAGGGAGAGGGGTGATTGGTCTCGTACATCCAGCCGCACTCGTCTTCGACTTCGCGCAGGATGCGCTGCGCCTCGCGCTCGAAAGCGGCCACGTCTACGGGGGTGTTGTAGTTGTAGGCGATGAAGGTGGCGGCGGGGGAGAGGTCTACCAGGACGGCCTTGCGTGGGCCCAGTTTGGAGATTGGAGGTTGGAGGTTGGAGGTTGGAGATTGGCGGTCGTAGACGTTGCCTTCGTCGTCCACGGTGTAGCCCAGGTCCGTGACGGCCTTACGGTCGCCGCACAGTTGGGCGGCCACGCCGGTCATGCCGGTGCCGCAGAAGCCGTCGAACACGACGTCGCCGGGGTCGGTGTAGTGGAGGACGTAGCGCATGATGGCCTTGTGGGGCACTTTGGTGTGGTAGGAGTGGGCGTTGTAGATGGGGTCGTTCTTGCCTTCGGAGACGTCGGAGGCGAAGGGTTCACGGTGATAGGTTGGAGGTTGGAGGTTGGAAGTTGGAAGTTGGAAGTTGGAGGTTGGAGGTTGCAGGCCACCATTGTCCACGGAATCGTCGGGGAGGGCGAGGCGGGCGCGGAGTTGGGTGCGCTCGGCCTGCCAGCAGGCGAGGATCTCGGGCAGGAAGGGGTTGGGGCAGGCGGTGTAGTAGGGCGGGTCGGAGAGGGCCAGGATGGCCTGGTCGTCGCCGATGGGGAAGCCTTCGATGGCGCGGAAGGCGGGATCGCGCAGGTGGTCGCGCAAGCGGTCGAGGTAAGCGGCGCGCTCGGCGGCACGGGCGGCAGCGTATTCCGGTTTCGCTTCAGCGATAGTTAGGGGAAGTTGTTCGGGCATGCGGGGTCTCTCGTGCTAGTGGTGCCTGGCTGTAGGCAAATGAGGCCCAATGTAGCCCACGATGATCGTCCGGGTTGCCGGATCAGGGTAAAAGTGAATACGCCAGGCCAGCGGCGTCAGGCGGACGTGCCAGCTAAAAACCCGCTCCACATTGTCAGGACACAGAAAGGTTCTGGTGTTCCCGTATTGTTCCAACGTGGCCTGACTTTCCGTGGTCGCTCTTGTTGGCAGGCAGTCTGGCTCGAATCCTCCCTCAGTCCATCTGCGGCAATAAGCATCCAACTCAAACAGCCGGCGCACAACCGGTCGTAGCATGGTAGAGTTCAAACCACGCACCTGCTGACCCGTCGCTTCGCAAAACACCAGCGCAGGGAGCAGTTCAGACCGGCGCACCCACAGATCATCGCCGTCTTGCACGTCGCTCTGAAGGCGGTCTTCAATCCACTGCCTGTGTTGGGCTACATGCGTCGGCCGGCTGCTGTGAATGACAGAGACAGCCGCTTCCTCCACTATCTCAGCCTCATTCAGCCATCCGGCGTTGAGAGACACAAGAGGAGCGTCCCAACACGCCTCAGAGCACAGGCTCACAGCAAGCGATTCGAGCAGATAAGCGACTCCCAAGCCGTGCGCTTCCTGGCCGTCGTGGCGAAATTCATAGTCCAGAATCCGGTCGCAGAGATCAGGCAATCCATCCAAAAGAGGAGCCTTTGCCGTCAACCTCCCGACGTAACGCCGCATCTCAAGGTCAACGTCGGGGTCGTTGAGCCACCGCTGCAAGGGATAATTGGCGGCCAGGACAATACCATAAACACCGCTTTGTGTCCGGATCACCCGACTGACCCGATAGGCAGTTGCCGTTTTTATGGTCTGGACGAACCCGGACATCCACTGTCGAGCAATATGGATGTTGGGCGCAGGTTGTAGAGACAGCTCATTTAGGACCATTTCGAGCGCCATGCGAGTGCCTCCCAGACGTCAGAGTAATTTCTCCAGGCTTTTGTCCCACTCATCGAAAAAGCCCTCGGGCCAGCGGTCAATGCGCCCGTCACGGTCTATCTGCGGGGAAACGACGTGACTGTTGAGTTGATCCGGCTCACGATCCAAAAAGTGCAGCCGCACTTGCTCCGGCGATAGGATACCCTGACGCACAGCAATCCGCATGCCGTTGAGGATGTGATCGCTGTGCGACTCGACGACCACCTGGATACCACAACTGGCAGCGCGTGCCATCAACTCACCCATCTTGACCTGCCCCTGCGGGTGCAGGTGCGCCTCCGGGTTTTCGAGTAGAATCAGAGCGCCGGGCGACGCGGAGAGCAGCGCCACCACAACCGGCAGCGTAAACGTCACCCCAAACCCGACGTTAGGGGAACGGTAACTGTTACTGACCTGTTTACCTACCACGAAAGAATATTGCAGACTGACAAAGTCTATCTCGTAACTCCTGACCTCTACCCGAACACCGGGGCTGACTTCACCCATCCAGGCATCTACCTGGGCTCTAAGAGAGGATGTCTTCCCTTGGGGATGGGCCAGGTTTGCGTGGGCTACTTTTCGCTCACCGAATAGGCTCAGGAAGTGCGAGGTGTATTCTCCGCTCACTCCAAGTTGCTGATGCTCGCGCACCTGATAATCAGACTTGGGGAAAGACGGCCGCGGGCCGATACGTTCTGCGGACAGATAATGGAAAGCGTCTCCATACAGACTGGCATCATACACGGCATCAGGGACCGGCTCAGACGCCGTTCTGACGACGTCCGACTCCCTGTCGTAATCGAAAACCCACATACCCATCAGATTAGCGCCGAAATCCACGTCAAAGCCAAATTGATCGTTGGTCGCCCCCTCATAGAACACATCCCAGGCTGTGCCCAACTGTACCATGTCGCCATTCAGCGCCAATCCAGCCGACTGCAAGAGACCTTGTTGATAAGATTGCCGCAACAAGAGCAAGGCTTGCAGCACCGACGACTTGCCCACGCCATTCAACCCCGCAAGGAGGGTCAGAGGCCCAAACGCAAATCGCTGATCCTCGAAACACTTGAAGTTGTGTATACGCAGTCCAACAATCACGCCAACACCTCCTGGATGACGCGCTCAATCCCTTTGAAGCGCCTCTTCACCTTTCTGACGTCTCCGGTCCCTTGCGAGACGGCCTCGTCGAAATCCCGTTCATCCATCAAGGCCATAAAGCGCTCGATCAACCTCTCTTTCTTCTGTATAAGGACTTGACGCTGTTCCTGACTCAGCTCACCAAGATTGACAGACCAGGCCTCAAACAAAGCCTTGTTAATCGGATAACGACCATGCTGTCTGGTGTATCTCTTTCGGAAAGCGTCGCCTCCAAATATCTCCCGTGCGGCCTCCATCACCCGCAAAAACTGACTCTGCAATTGCTCAATCTGAGTATCAGGCAACGAGTTCGTTTTTTCCATCGCTTCGTTGAGAAAGCCGTCCAGATCGCCAGTTCTGTAGGCTGTGTAAGGAGTCAACGTAAACGCCGCAAAGCGCAGCACACATTCCTGGGCCGCCATACGTTTATCGCTGATGCCGTTGTCAACTGCTCTCAAGAATTCACGTGAGCCAGCCATACGTACCAAAAACTCGGTAGCCTTACCCTGATAGAGCGCATGACGGATTTCCTGAGCCGACAGGGGCAAACCGCCCGTATTGATGCGTTTGAAGATGTTGAACTTAACTTTGGGTGGCGTGCCTTCCTGGATCGCATGGACAAAAATCTGAGTCTCAAGAATACGTCGCCTGAACCGCGGCGGAAGGTCGTTGTAGGTCTGGCCGTTGAGATCGGTTAGGAACTCTAGTCCACGCAACCTCAATTCGCCACAGGCAAACCGCTTCAGCGCGGTCAATCGCTGCAAACCATCCACGATGAGCCAGTGATCATCGTCTGTGGCATCCACGTAAATATTGGGGATGGGAATGCGGATCAGAATGGATTCGATCAGCTTGCTTTGCGCCTCTTCGGTCCATATACCGCCCTTGCGCTGAAAACCAGGGGACAGATCGAGCTCATTTCGAGCGATCCTCTTCAGCAACAGGTCTACATTCATCGGCATGGGGTTGACCCGAATCAAAGTTGGGTCGAAAGGCTCCCTGATCTCCACACCGCTGGAAATATCCTCTATCTCGACCCCCGTGCTGCCGTCGTCAATAGACCAAGGGAAAGACTCCCGCATTTCCGCGTCCTGTATATCTCCCATTACGGCCTCCTTGTCAACCGATTCTTGCGGGAAGATACCACGTTATCACTTCAACGTCAACCGCGTATTGCGCGCATCGCCTGGCTCACGGTCACGCGCGCCAATCGTTCAGCCAGCGCACCTGGCCGACCCAGACATCTGCCTGCGTCTCCGAAAGCAAGCGGTCGAGCGCGGCGATCAGGCCGGACAATGTCCAGCGGCTCTGGACGGCGAAGACGATCCCGCCGTGGCGGGGATAGCGCTGCGCCAGAACCGCGAAATCGCGCACGTTGAAGGTAACGATGCAGCGCCCCTGGGCCGTCGCACCCAGCAACTGCGCCTCGCCGGTGGCGTCCAGTGGCATCCAGTCATTCGGCGTGCGCGTTACGTCGTGGCCGCGTGCGACCAGTGCGGCGTGCAAGGCCTTGATAGACGCATCGGCGTCCAGGTGCAGCCGGGGCTTAGCCACGGGTGTCTTCCAGCGCCTGCTCGGCCGCGATGGCGGCTTCGATTGACGCGCGGTGGGCAGCGTAGAAGGCCAGCACGCCGTCCACCTGGGCTTCAGCCAGGCCGTACTCGGCGGCGACCTGCGCAGGCGCCAGTCCCCAGTGCCGGACGGCAACCACCAACGCCTGGACGCGAATGCCGGTGCCGCGCAGGACCGGCACCGGCTCGCCGGCCGCGCCGCGCCGGTACGTAACGTGCGGGAAGGCCGGGTCGTCCAGGCTCTGGCTGAGGGCACCCACTTTCTCGGCCACCGACCACAGGATGAACTGGTTGAGCGAGATGCTCTGCTGGGCGGCCCATTTTTCCGCCTCTTGTTTCAATTGGGTCGGCAAGTTCAAGGGATAGCGGGCCATTAGCCGCCCTCCAATCTTCGCACGTAGCGGGCGAGTTTGCGCCACGTGGCCTGGTACGATTTGAGAGCCGCCGGGGAGTCGCTCACTTCGCGCTTGAACTCGCCGAGATAGCATGGCTCACCCCGGAAGATCTTGGGCGAGAAAGTCTCATAATCCCCATAGTCACACGTGAACTTGCCGATCAGCCAGCAGTTGTTGGCGTGCTTGCGGATCGTCTGGTCCGCGAGGCCCTCCGCAGCCACAGCGCTCAGGAACTCGAACAGGAACCGGCCAACCTGGCGGGCGAACTCGTGCGAAACGGGGTCCCAATACCAGTCCCTGATAAAGGCTTCCAACTCCGCCGGCGCCCAGTCGTCCGCCGATTCTTCGCGGGCAGACTCTCTCAGTTCCCACAGGTCGCCGTCATAGCGCAGGGCGATCTGTTGGCCGCCGTGGACGCCGGGCAGTGGGTAGGCTGCCTCGGCCGGGTGAGGAAATCTATGGCCAGCGCACACGTGCCGGGCGATGAAATCGGGGATGGTGCGCAGCGCTGCCGCCAGCCAGGCCAACTCGGCGGCGTTGGGGACCAGCGTTTCGTCGCCGCCCGGAATGAATTTGAGCGCTATGGGGTAGGCCGACTCTGCCGCCACCGGCCAGTCGTACCTTTCGATTGCGTCCAGATCGTAAAAAGACATGGCTGTCGGCTCTTCGAAGATCAGGCTGAAATAGGAAATCCGCTCCGCCATTTCCTCCGCGCCGATCCCGGAATAGACCAGATATATGTCATCAAGGGACTCGTACAGCGACAGACCGAACGTCTCCCGGCCGCTGCCCAGCACCAGCGCATAGCGCGCCCGGCCGGTAGATGGGTAGCGCACTTTAATCGGCGATTTGTTGTCCAGCCGCTCCCAGGGGGCCTGGCGACAGAACTCGGCGGCGGCCGCGAAGAGTTCCCCGATCAGGGGGACAGTCGCCCCCCGCACACTCAGCAGCCCCGGGATCAGTTCCCGCTTATACCTCCGGACGGCCATCTCGTGCAAAGCATCGTCCACGAGGGAGAGCGTGGCCTGATAGTCACAGCGCACCTCGACCTGCGCCAATGCGGGCGTCAGCGCCTCGACCAGGGCATGATCGTCCAACACGATGCGCGCCGGCCGATAGCGTCCGCCGGAGCCTGGTATCGGGCAGTTCATCGCGCCGAGCAGGGAGAGCAAGACGTCCTCTGAAGTCGCCGAATCGCCCTTCACTTCGACGCGCCGGATCCTGCCCCGTTTTGGCTCCACCGTCAGGATGGTGTAAGGACGATATGGACGGCCCTGAGAGGGGGCAACCCACGCGTGGGCGCGCCGCCGGCTGGCGAACCAGGTCTCCTCACGCCGCTTCAGGCGCAGCGCCTTCTTGAGTTGTTGGACCATTTCGAGCGCCATACTGCCTCCCAGACGTCAGAGCAGTTTTTCCAGGCTCTTGTCCCACTCGTCGAAAAAGCCTTCGGGCCAGCGGTCAATGCGCCCGTCGCGATCTATCTGCGGTGAAACGACGTGACTGCTGAGTTGATCTGGCTTACGGTCCAAAAAGTGCAACTGCACTTGCCCTGGCGCCAGTATGCCCTGGCGCACGGCGATACGCACGCCGTTCAGTATGTGATCGCTGTGTGACTCGACGACGACCTGGATGCCACAACTGGCGGCGCGGGCCATCAGTTCTCCCATCTTGACCTGTCCCTGCGGGTGCAAATGAGCCTCAGGGTTTTCGAGCAGGATGAGAGCGCCTGGCGAAGCAGACAGCAGCGCCACCACGACCGGCAGCGTAAACGTGATTCCGAATCCGACGTTGGGGGAACGATAGCTATTAGTGACCTGCTTGCCCACCACAAAAGCGTATTGCAGGCTGATAAAGTCTATGTCCGGGTAACTCCTGACCTCCACCAGAATGCCAGGGCTGACCTCGCCCATCCAGGCATCTACCTGGGCTTTCAGCGTGAGCGTTCTCTCCTGGGGATGGGTCAGTATTTCCTGGGCGACCTGGCGTTCGCCAAACAGGCTCAAAAAGTGCGAGGTGTATTCTCCGCTCACTCCAAGTTGCCGGTGTTCGCGGACCCAGTAGTCGGACTTGGGGAAAGAAGGGCGTGGCCCGATTCGTTCTGCAGATAGGTACTGGAAATCGTCACCGAACAGATTGGTGTGGTAAACGGCGTCAGAAGCCGGTTTAGAGACCGACCTGGCGACGTCAGCCTCTTGGTCGTAATCAAAAATCCACGAGCCTGCCAGTTCGTCCCCAAAATCCACGTCAAAGCCAAATTGGCTACTGGTCGCCCCTTCGTAAAACACATCCCCGGCTGTTCCCAATTGTGCCAGGTCGCCACTCAACACCAGGCCCGCTGACTGCAAAAGGCCGCGCTGATAGGACTGCCGCAGCAAGAGCAAAGACTGCAACACGGACGATTTACCCGCGCCATTCGACCCTGAAAGAAGCGTCAAAGAGCCGAAGGCAAACCGCTGATTTTCGAAGCACTTGAAATTACGGATACGCAGTGCACAGATCATGCCAGCATCTCTCTGATGATACGCTCGATCTCCTTGAAACGTTTCGCAACTTTACTCACGTCTCCTGTGCCTTGCGAGATCACCTCATATTTATTGGCTTAACGTCAACCGGGTATTGCG
>Ga0315284_10010234_pt1 | contig 13367 bp, 12 predicted proteins | sample YL17G09_16_MG_FD_203696 | JGI IMG/M metagenome (GOLD analysis project Ga0315284, IMG submission 203696) | Sediment microbial communities from Yellowstone Lake, YNP, Wyoming, USA - YL17G09_16 | ecosystem: Environmental > Aquatic > Freshwater > Lake > Sediment | place: USA: Wyoming | collected...
ATTCAATCTTTTTGCTCTGTGCATAGTCTAAAGTATAGTCAACGATTTCCTCGTCCATTTTTCTTCCAACCCTTTTTAGAGCATAAGATTCATGAAGAACAGATAAAACCTTTTAGGTCATTTGATCAATAAAGATAAAAGCTGCAAACAAGGTCATGGGCGCTCACGATTCCGTATGTCTTTTAGATTAAGCAATGAATTGATCTGAGAGATCGGAGTTGGCGCTAATCCGTAGCTACCCTTACATTGAATCGGGGTCAAGCTCTATTTCCAATGATTTCGAATTAAGTTCCACGCAATTCTTGCCTGCAAGTATTCTGCTTGCAACTCAATACAAAAACAAGAGCAGCATATAGAATTATTAACTGGCAGAAACCTATCTACCGTAAACCGATTGCCTTCACAAGGGTAGCGAGATATGCCAACGTGTAGAAACTGCAGAAATCGTATCTCGTATGGTTTTGCTTTTTGTCCGTACTGCGGAAACAGAAATCCAGATTTTGCTGCTGCCGCAAAAAGGTCGCAAGCTGATCTTAGACAGATCCTCATGTCACGCAACAATACCCTAGGAGTTGTCCTCGAGAAGTCTCGAAAAAAGATTGAGCCGCTGCTAGCCAAGATCTGCGAGACATTTCCGGATTACACGGTGCATGACATACGTCACTCAGATAGCGTCGTTGAAATATTGGGATGGCTTATCCCAAAATCCCTACTCGAATCAATTGATGATTATGAATTATTTTTCATCCTGGAAGCAGCTTATTTGCATGATGTCGGAATGGCTAATTTCCCAGAATTGCTACAGAATAACAACGAATATGAGGATTATCACAGTAAAAAAGAGAAACTTGGATACTCTGAAGATCAAATCATACAAGAGTACATAAGAGAATACCATCACTTAAGATCAGAGGAGTACACAACAAAACACTATCTGGAGCTTTTCTTGGAAGACGAGTTTCAATCAATGATTGTTGGAAGAATATGCAGAGGTCATCGTGATGATCTAGGAAATCGTGACCTCTATAAAAACAAAGAAATGTACACAAACAAAGGAATCTGTGTGAATTTATGTTTGCTTTCCGCCATTCTCAAGCTCGCCGATGATCTAGATCTCACCTTTCAACGATCTCCGATAGAAATTTATCGATCTATGTACCCAAGTGATCAGATAAGCTGTTCGCACTGGGAGAAACATCTTTCAGTTGCAGGAGTAGGGCTTGATCCTGAGAATCCGACCCAAATAGTAGTTACAGCAAAGTGCAAAGACCATAAAATTCACAGATCTCTGAAGAAGCAGGAAATCAGGATCCAAGGAATGCTTAATGAACTGCCTAACTACCTTTATCAATATCGATCCACCATTAACGATATCCCTCAACGTATAGATTTCGAGATAGACGCCATTGGATACAAGCCACTAGATATCAAGTTCATATTAGATGAGAAGAGTATAACTGAACTCTTGATGGGCGAAAGAATCTATGAGAACAAAGATATCTTTGTTAGGGAACTACTCCAGAACGCCATTGATTCTTGTAGGCTGAGATCTGTCTTCGAAAAAGATTATCAGCCGTCGATTCAAGTGGATCAACAAGGACACGAAATCACTGTAAGTGATAACGGTCTTGGAATGGACCTGGATAAAATCGAAAGATATCTCGCTAGAGTAGGCAGCTCCTTCTATCGTTCCCCAGAATTTCTTGAAACAGGTGCGGATTTTACTCCTATAAGCCGATTCGGGATAGGACTTCTGTCATGTTTTATGGTGGCTGATAAAATCGTAATTCAAACCAAATGTCGAAATTCTGAGCCGATAGAAGTAGAAATGAATAATATTAGCGAGTATTTTTACATAACCCAAGGAAACAGACAGGAAATTGGCACCAGCGTAACCGTGAAGCTCAAAACAGAAGAAGCGAACATGGATTTGGAACGCGCAGTTCTCCACCACATAAGACACGTCGAACTGCCAATCAAACTTAAGATTTCTAGCGGTAAAACTTCTCTGGTAAGAGAAGGCACCCAAACTGCGCCAGTTCTCAGAGAATTAGCAAAAAAAGGGTATCGGACTTACCCTAAGAAGGTTGACACTCCAACTATCAAGGGAGTGATTGCTATTGTTGGCATCAAAGGGGAAAAGGAAAAGATGGTTTTCACCCGGAATCCAATGGATGCGTTCATTTCTGTGGTTATGATTTCGAATGAAGGCATCTACATTGGGAATTTCCCAGACTTGATCCAAGGAGTGAACGGTATTATGATCGACGTAAACGTGAAAGGAATGGATCTGGATCTAGATCTCTCCAGAACGCGCATATTGCCCGGCAAGAAAAGAGACAAATTGGCTAGGATCCTGCGCGGCTTGTGCATAGAGTTACTTAGAGAGCATTTCCATTTGCTGGAGCGTAGGGAAGGCAGGAAAGAAGTCTACAAGGAAAGTCAATCTCTTTTTGAAGGCTATATTGACAAATCACCCAGTTCAAATGAAACAGAAAGAGAGACATGGCTCGACTATTTCAGGGAATTGCTCTATCATCCTACATTCTCAGAAGGCATCGTTGATTACATGACATTGAATGAAATCCTCAGTTCATCAAAGCAGAAATATTTGGTAACGAAATCAATGTTTGCCTTCAGAGCCAATTACATGACCAGATTGGAGTACTTCTCTGATATTTTCACTAGTTCTACTTGGCTCAAACCTGATGCCATATACATTTTTGAGCCACCTTACGCCTTCTTTGAGATACTCTCCAAAGAATCAATCAGATTCCAGACGTTGAACCTATTACGTTCTTTGGAGAGCCACGCGATAAGAGATTGCCCAAGATATTTTCCGAAAACCTGGAAAGTTGTCGAGTATACTCAATATAAAACATCCAGATTGCTTGACGACTTTGGATTCTACCAAGTATATGTGAATGCCGGGCATCCATTTATTGAAATTCTGCTCAAATATGGGAAAGATGTGATCCGAACAGAAGAAAGGAAGAAACGCGTCGCTTCTTTCTTTGGCAACCTTAGAAGAGCTGTCCCAGATGATTTTGCTGGAATTCTACGAGAACAAAAGACTATTTTGGATTGGTTTGGGAAGGCTGAATTCGTGACAGATACAAAGGGATTGTTGTTAACCCACAAAAGCTTTCCACCAACTTGGACTGCATAGGAAGTTCATAAAGATACATCCCTGTTGAACGCTGACTGAGGCAGACAAGAATTAGTAAAACAAAAACCAGCAAATAGCTATTATACTACAGGAAAGACGGTTGCGTTGATCTACTAACTTCTTTGTCTTATACAATTCCTCAAACTATTTACCTCGTACCAAAACAAATCGAAACCTTATCTTTCCGTTTTTAATATTGCGCACATCTTTGTTATCTTTGATAATCGAATTGGATAAAGGTTAAAACTATAGCCGTAGGTGCACTCCCCGCGACCAAAAATGACAAGTTCAAAATATGAAACCTATTACGCTCCTAAGTATCGCAAGTTTATTGAAGGCAACTTTCAAGTGAGAGAGTGGCTCAAGAACAGAGCTGTCAACACTCAAAAGTGCTACGCAGACAACATACGAAGATTCTGCGAGTTCGCTAACGTAGCGCCGGAACAATTTCAGAATATGGACAAGAAGGCGGCACGAGATATAGCTTGGTCTTTCATCGAAACGTTTTCGGACAAACCGACCGTCGCCATAAACGTAATGGCAGCATTGAAATCATTCTATCGGAACCATGACGGCGAGACTTTGCCTTTTGACAGCTCAAAATTTGGCAAGCACTATGTGAAACCTCGCGCAAGAAAAGCATCGTTTGAGCATGTGCCAACGAAAATCGAAGTGTATCAGATAATTGACATGGCAACGTCGTTGCGAGATCGAGCAATGATGTTGACGCTGTTTCAGTCAGGGATTCGTTTGAACGCTTTGTTGAGACTCAATTATGGCCATGTTCGAGAACAACTCGAAAAGGGCACAGTTCCTCTTCATTTAAAAATCACCGATGACCTAGATACGAAACTCCGTGGTTACGACCTTCCCTACTACGATACGTTTGTTGGAAAAGAGGCTATTGATGCGCTAAAACGATTCTGTGAAATAAGACACAAGGAAAGCACAGATGATACGCCACTGTTCACAAGTCGCAACAACAATCGAGTGGCCGACACGAACGTTTGGTTCCACATAAAACGTTGCATGGCTCATGCAGGATTCGACAAGAGAACAATGTGGGTACACTCGTTTAGAAAGGCATTCAAAGCCGAGTTACGCAAGGCACCAATAAACGAGGAACTTTCCGAATTGTTGATGGGACATCGTTTGAAGGGGAGCCGAGAAAGTTACATGAATCGAAACGACGCTGTTGAAGAACTGCGGAAAGCGTATGAACTGGCAGACTTTAGTCGTGACGGCAAGACTAAGGAAACGCAACACGAAGTCGAAATACAACGACTCAAAGCAGAATTGACGGACGAAAGACAAAAGACCGAAGGCGTTGGAAGATACCTTGATCAGCTTCAAAAACAAGTAGAAAGGCTACAACAACAGTTCACAGAGCTTAGAAGCAGGCCCTAATAGATCTTGTTTTTGAGCGCTTACACAGAACTTTTTTGGCCCCTATAGCCGTACCATATCACTTTATTGCCTTTGGTGCACTTATACTTCGATCTTGTCTTATAATTCACAATCTCATTTGCCTCCCCACCAGCAAATTTATCGTGAAACACTAGTGGATCATCTTCGAAATAGTCAATGATCGTGAAGCCGGGTTGTTTTCCATATTCTCCAACGAATATTACCTGTGTACCACGAAAAACGCGAGTCTTTACCCAAGGCGGAATAGCCAGCTCGGTGAATACTTCTTCAATTCTGTTGCGAATTGGCGTCTTATTATAGGGTGGAGAATAAAATCTCAAGCACCATGTTAGTCCATGTTTGAATGGAATGGCAACCAGTGATTTTTCTCTTTTCAGTTCGTTGATAACCTTGCTCAATTCGCTTTCGGTGCATTTCAAATGACCTTGAATTTCGTGAAGTTCTATCCCACAATTGTTGACTACGTCAGGTTTTTTCAGTAACTCTAACAAGTTCTTTCTGAGGCTCAATTGGTCACCTCATTTTTAAGCTAGTATTAAATGCTGCCAACGTAATTCATTGAAATCAATTCTTAAGACTTTCTGGTGCACGCACTTCATCCACAACATCGCGCTCGGCAGAGATTCAAGTGACAACGACGCAAAATGCTTGTATTGTGTCTTGATCGTCACGATGTCTTTTCGTCCATGGCAAATCGATGAGAAGACCTAATGCAGAAAGCATAATATACTACGAATTATTAATATATAGTAAAAGGTGGCATGATATAATGTCTGATGAGAATAAACTCGGAATCGGGAAATGTATAGATGCGAGCTTCAAACGGAAGCGAGACAAGATACGCGCTGAACGATGGTTTCTCCAAGTGCCAATAGAACTGGTCAAACAATCGAACTTCAAAGATGGAGACAGATTGCTTGTACAACTGATAGGCATGGACAAGCTTGTTATCACGAAATTCAAGCTCGTGGCACCTGAATAGAACGGAAGAAAAGGAAGGGTTAGGAGGTTGAAATGTCATGGAATCGAACGAAGATAGCAAGTTCGAAGTGCGGACAGTTAAAGTTGAGAAAGGTGCAGCATTTGAAGATGGACGAATACACCGTACCATGACTGTCGGCTTCACAGCTGAAGTAATTGACAGTAATAGCACTGCATTCGTCGTTTCCACGTTGGAACGAAATGCAGATTTGCACATAGCTCGAGCTATCGAAAGCGCTATGCACAAACCTTTCGAATCTACTCCAACATTCGAAATTGACGAACTTTCTTGGAAATATTCACAGGGAAAAAAGGGCGTTCCATTGCAATTAATTGGAATTGCAGATAGCCAAACGAAGGAACTTGCAAATCTCATACGACATGGTATGAGCGAATACAACGGCTTCTCATACTGGATTTTCAAGGATAACACTACAATTGGACGGCGAAAAATAGCGTGACGAATGATGACCATCACTTCGTTGTCAAACAAAACCATATCGATAGGCGAAAAACACAATGAACGAGACACAGGAACCGACTACAAACGCGACACCAAGAGATGAAGAGAAAGAACAACAGAAGACTAGACAACAAAAGCTCATTGAGAGAGCCATCAAAAGCTTGGCCCATGTACACATTCACCCAAACATCGACTTTCATGACGAAACAGGTCTCACCTTCGGAGTAGTCATAAAGGACAACGGCAAGCACGAGAAAGCTGAAGAGGAAAGACCTGTGATAATTATGGATAAAGAAGTAACCATGGGCATTTTCGAGAAGGATAAAACAGAAGCGCCAATTTCTACCGGTATTTCGGTGAGTAAGCCAGATTTCTTTTACATGTCCAACAGAACGGAATATATCTTGTTGCTACTTATCAAAGACATACAAAACCATGCCGAAATCGAAAAACTACCGAAAAATGAGGTTTACAATTCCATCAGGAATCAAGCTAGACTGTGCCTTTTTCACCCAGATACCAGAATCCATATCTTTCTAGCTTCCTGGATCATAGCAACTTATCTTTTTCCCATGTTCAGAGTGTTTCCGAACTTGGTTCTCCAAGGCGAGCGTGAAAGCGGCAAATCTACAGCGTGCGATTTAGCCACTTTGCTCGCCTGGAACCCTACAGAATCTTCGTCAGGACTGCGCGCAGCTCCCCTATTCCGAACTGTTGAAAATTCGAGACCTACTGTTATAATCGACCTTACTAAAGTGGATATAAAGAACCTGGAAATTGCAGACATGTTTGAGGTCATTGACCGAAGCGGAACTGTCCCTCGATGTGTCGGAGACGAACACAAGCCAAAGTACTTCCACATTTATTCACCAAGAGCATTTGCAGTGCGAAACTCTGTTTCTTTCTCAGATAAATCAATCGAAATCATAACGGTGAGGACAAAGGAGACCAGCTACACTAAATACAAAGATACGATGTATTGCAACAAGACATTGTTGTCTCTGCCAGACCAAATCTTACGCAGTGTTGTATGCAATTGGCGTGAAGTGTACAAAACCTACTTAGAACTAGAGCAAGATGAGGTACTGCAACGACGGCGCTTCGAGCTCTGGCGTCCATTCTTAGCAGTATGCAAGGTCTACGCACCGGAAGACTATGAGCAGTTGTTGAACTACGCTCACGAGGATACCCAAAGGACTGAAAAGGGAGATCTGTTAACGAGTGTGGAAAACGTTTTGGTAGGCGTGCTGTTGGACCAGTTCCCAGATAAAACAAAAATGAAAACTATCTCTCTCAAGGCGTTGACTACATGGGTTCAGAATGTGTTAACAAAAGAAGTTGTAAGAAACTGGCGGATTGTTCAGAGCGCAGTGAAGAATCTCCGAATGCACCGAAGGGAATATAACACATCGGATGGCGTACAATACGAAATGGATGGTTCACTGATCGAAAAAGTAGCCAAGGAACGAATGATCCATCAATTCAAACCACCAACCGAAAACGAAGTCCAATGTAATAGGTGCCATGCGAACGTCGACAAGACACAGACGGAGAAGTATGTATTCGACGAAAATGGCAAAGTTTTGTGCATGTCATGCCACGTCCTCAAGGAGTTCTTCAGGAAACAGGGCTCAGTGAAGTCTGACAGTGACAAGATAGAATCATCAGATTAGGAATTCAGCAGCCATTATTTGGATTTGTTGATCATTGGCATGATTCCATCTTACTATAGCCCTATAATGTTGGAAAATGACTTAACAAATACTTGAACCTTGAAATATTCCCAAATGAAGAGAAGAAAGAAGATTCACAGCTATGATATTCAATACTGGATAGGAAATGGTGCTTCAGTCCAGAGAAGGAGTAAACCTTCCACTTTCTCTTCTCGAAACTGGAAGGGACAAAATTTCGTTTCTCACACAAGAGGTAAGAGATAAAACTTGTATCTCATACGGTGACGATACGGTTAATTTATTAGCGATAAGCTCTGTTATTGCCGAAACTGTGAGACGATGTTTCAAAGTACAGTAGGGAAACGGGTCAATTACGGAAAAGGAGCGTACAAAGGCAAGGTCCAGCATGAAGTACAGTTTTTGGAGCCCTATGGAGGCGCGGGCAGAGACTTCATGGACTTGGTTCAAGGCATTCAATGGGATGACGGAGATTTCGGCATCAGGATATGCTACTACGTGAAAGATCATGGTTCCAAAGATACAGAATGGAAGTTTGCAAACAGACCACTCTCAACAACTAAGGAAATGCTTGTGGAACTACTGAAAAAAGCCCAGAAGGAAAAATGGTTTCCAAAAATATGCTGAATTGCCAGTTCACGAAAAATCACAGTTTCTCTATAATTTCTTCCAATTCTTTTGCTTGCCTGTCTTCTTCGCTCTTCTTACTTTCGATGATAGGTGTAACGACTTTCCTCATCAGTGCGTCCTTAACATCCAATAGATCAGTCTCTTTCTTTCTGAGGTACAGCGATTGTACTCTGATGTTCATACCTCTGAGCCATTCGAGTGACTCAGTTCTAGACTCTCGACCTCTTCAGACGTCAATGTGAACTCAAGACTCTGAAGAAAGCCTATTAATTTCCTGTTTCTTCTCTCTATTCATAGATAAAGAGTATCAGGTTTTTCTTCCGTTCATTGTGGAGTAGAAAACGGTTTTAGCTCTGGTATTAAGACAATGCCGATTGTGTTAATTTAATGCTGGAGGAAACAGGCATGCCGAAGATCAAGACTGAAAGAGACGAGTTCGTCATGTATGAAGCTGAGTTGCAAACGATGTTGAGACAGCTGGAAGGGCACAGAACAATAGAAGGATTCTATGTCACGCACATAACGGCAATCAATAAGGAAACGGGTCTGGAAGAGAAGCAGCAAACGGTGCAAAGGTTCAAAATAGATTGCAGGCAAACGGAATGTCTATTGGCGCTGCTGTGGATATTCGGTAGGCGCATCATGGAGATCTTAATGCTGAAGAGGAAGAACATTCGCGTCGAAGGAGACAGCCTCATCGTTCAATGTCGAACGTTAAAACGAAGAAAGGACAAAAAGGAACTGTATGAGAAGTCAATAACGCTTACCCATCCGTACGCGCAGTATATCACGGATTACATCCAACGAATAAAGGATCCTGAGAGATATGTGTTCCAAGGGCGTTCAAAGCCTAGGAAGTTTGTGTCGAGAGCTAGGCTTCCCAAGACTGGTGAAATAAAAACGTATGAGTATGAGCGAAAGGAACACGGTTTCATGTCGCCCCAGAAGGCGTGGAAGACAATAAAGTTTCTCGATCCCTTTGCATATTGCCATCTATTTCGCCACACGCTCGCGACAATGATTGCGCGCAAGGGATACAATGAAGATCAACTGATGTCTTGGTTCGATTGGAGCACTTCACAGGTCGCACATGAATACGTTTCACGAGGAAAGAAGATGGTCGAGGATCTTTCTACACGAACTTGGTAGCAGCGGTAGCTTCCGTTCTATCTTGGTTCTCAATATTCTGGACTAGCAAACAGTTATAACACGTGTTATAGACGCGCTGGGAACTCGGTGTCCAGAAGTGACAGAAAAAGAGAATGATGTAAAGCATTGTGTTAGTTCCCCTGAACAGGAAAAATCGAAACGGAGTAAAGAAGGGAAGAAGACTGAGGCGCGTTTCTGCAAAGATTGCAGGTTCTACGACAAGAGCAAGGAACGAGAATTCCATCGAAAGGTGGGATCAAAGAATGACAAAGGTGAGCGTTCAGAAATCATTGAAACGAGAGCTGTATGTGAGAATTCGAAGGCTTCGTCCTATCATCATCTTGTAATGGCAGAATACTCAAAGCGTCAATGTCCAGTGTGGGAACGAGGCGTGTACGTGATGACGGAGAAGAAACAGCGAGAATACAAGAACACGTTGAAAAAGCAAGTGCCTGCGAAGGCGACTGTGTAATACGTGTCTCTAGTGATGGCCATGACGAAATACGTTGTTAGTTTGCCACGTGTTGACGAACATGAACAAGGCGAAGAATTCGTCGGTGCAATATTGGAGTTGTCGAACCATGTGGATGACGATGGTAGACCTGTTTTCGTAACAGAAGATCTGAACGAAGCCTTTAGAGTAGTCCGCAAGACGTGCGAAACATGTAGACGCCATTGTGGAACAACAGAGTTTGATATTGGAATCATGCCTAGAGAAAAGGAACTCGCCAAAGGTTGTTAGACCTAAATGTACAAATGTCCGTATTGCCCATGCGTTTTCGCTACGCAACACGACCTTAATGCTCACTTGCAAACGTTTGGCACGGATCCCAAGACGCACGCACCGAGAGTTCGTGAAGCTCATGATGACGCTAAACAAGACAAGGAATTCATGAACGTGTAAGTGCTCACAGAGAAGCGAGGTCCTCTCTATGATAGCTCCACGGCGCTGAATTCATATTGCCCCTAACACCCTTTCTTCTTAATATTAAACGTGCGGAATCTATATGTACCAAATTTCAAATATCACTATTCCAATTAATAGGTTAACGAAAGTGAATTGAATGCCAATAAAATCGTTCAACATTGCTAACTTGAAGAAAATCAGAGAAGCTTCCTGCGATAGTGTTCCCAAATTTATGGTAATAGCGGGACCGAACGGCGTGGGGAAATCTACACTCTTATATGAACTTCGAAGGTTCTCAGACAAAGTAAAAGGAACGGGCAGAATTCTTTATGCCGGTCCACACCGTGCTTGGCGCAGAAGGACCATTAAAGCTTCATGGTTATGGGGCCCAGAAAGAGATTTTTCCTCCATACTAACATCTGAATCAATTCCTGGCGTTGAAGGGTTACACCTATCAGATCCAGCTAGAAGGCCAGACAGCACAGATGAGACACCAGGATTTGTCAAATATAGTCTCGCTCAAATAGAGACTAGACGTCAAAATGTGATTGTATCGGAGATCGACAGAAATGATCTGAAATACCCTGATGGTTATGCTGCTGACGTATATAAACCTCTCAAAGACATGATAGAGTGGCTTCTTCCTCAGATGCGGTTCACTGGAATTGATTTAAGAAATCGAGATAATGTGAGATGCCTTCTCCGTGTGGAAGGAGTAAGCGAGCCGATTGATATAGATGATCTCAGCTCAGGAGAGAAAGAGGTCATCGCGCTCCTTATGCCTCTCATTGAGAGAGAAACAAATGCAGTCCTTCGTAGAATGGAAAAAGGAAAATCACCAGAACTGGAGACTGTGCCAGACACTGTGATGGTTATAGACGAACCAGATTTGCACATACATTCTCTTCTCCAAAAAAGAATGGTTGACTATATGAGGAAAAGAGCATATGAAGACAACGTCCAATTTATTATTGCAACGCATTCTCCTGTGATAATCAATGAGGCAAATTCAGAAGAACTGTTTGTGCTGATTGAAAGAAGTGTTGCGGGAAATGGCAATCAGCTACGCAGAGTTCTGACAAGTCAGGAAAAACTTGATCTTTACAAAAAGGTATGCGGCGACGTAGCCATTCTAACGTTAGGTAGACCGATCGTTTTTGTAGAGGGGAAAGGACCTGAAGAAAAACGAAAATCCCCAAGCGATCAAAGGATACTTGAATTACTATGGGAGAACGCTAAGGAGTTTACATTTATACCGATGGGTGGCAGGGAAGAGGTCGAAAAAGCTGCGATTATTATAAATCAAATTATAACAGAGAAACTTGTCGGTCTTCCTGTATTCGCTATCGTAGATAGGGATCTGGAAATTTCTGCAAACGCATCTTCTTCAATCTTAACGTGGGAATTCTGTACTATCGAAAACGCGCTACTCGACCCGCTTTCAATCATGGAAGCGCTAGAACCGTATCGAGAAAAGGCAGGCATATCAAGCAAAGAAGAGGTAGAGAACGAGTTGATAGAAATCTGCAAGGAACTTGCTAAAGATGAAATTAGAAAGAGAGTCGAGAACGCCCTTCCGTCATTTAACTTAAATTTCAAGGAAGAAAACATTGACAAGCTGATTGAAGAGAGAGACAGTGGGGTAGCTACCCTTAGCAAGTACTTTACTGATCAAAACGAAAATGAAAAACTTAGGGAGAAAGTTGAAGGAATCGAGAAGGAAGTGGGTGCCATGATTCGAGACAAAACTGCCTTTACGAAGTTTAATGGGAAGGCAATTTTGGGGAGATTTCATCAGAAAAGGGTGCTTGATAGGAATATTGGTATGAATTTTGAGGCTTTCTGTTATGATATTGCTGAAAGAATCGCGAAGGGACATAGAACTCCTGAATCTATCAAGAGAGTATTGACCTCCATTAAAGAGCACATAAAAAACGAGACTCAAATCAAATAACCATCGCCCTTCCGGCTGAATCAGACTCAATCAAAAAACATGTCTGCCCTCGAAGATCCTCAATAGTCCAGATATCTTCATGATAAGGTTCAGGGGACATACGAATCAGAGCAAGCTGGCAAAGCATGACGTATCGTTAAAATGTGCAGAATGTTATCAGGGGCAAATTGTGCTCTAAACACTCTCGCGTGATACGTGGGTGAAATCGATAGAAGATTACTGTGCTGTTATTCTGCTACGTTTCCGAGTTGTATGGGAGTCCATGCTGATTTTTTGCAGTGCGGGCAATTAATCTGCACTTCTACTTGTCTTCTAGTTTCATTCTTGAATTGACCTGTCTGAACATTATAGATTCTCTGTATATCTTTCCCGCAAGACTTGCATGGATAACGTGGTTTGCCAAGCTTCCAAGGAATCCTTTTGAGAATAGTTCTACCACATTCCGGGCAATCATATTCTTTTATGAAATGCCTGCGCGTAAGTCTAGATCGTATATATCGACCAGTTCTCTTACAATTTGGACACTGATTCTCCTTTTGCCGTCTAAAATCATTCCATGTTTTGCAACCGAGCGCAACAATAGATATTGAGAAAATCAACAATTCAGTCAACAATAGATGGAGAAATATCGGCTTTGACCAACCGATACTCATGAATTGTGAAACGTTAAAAACCAACAACGAAGAAAGGAGCCCCCCTATAATCCCCAGAACCGCCAAAGGTCCTTGTGAGAATTTCAACAAAAGTACGAGGACTAACACGAACGCAACTGAGAAAGTAACCAATGTGGCCACCTCTAACCAAAAGAGGTATCTTTGGTTAGTCATCTCGTACATTATATGCCAGCTTGATGGTGAAAGTGTAGAAGGCGAACTATAGACGAAAAGACCAATTGGTCTATCTTTTTCGACACCAACTTCCGGATTTCCGCTTTCCTTCTTGAGTATTTGCGCTCCGTTCGGCAACAGGAACTTTATTGTAATGTCTCCTGTGAT
>Ga0315284_10010235_pt1 | contig 13365 bp, 7 predicted proteins | sample YL17G09_16_MG_FD_203696 | JGI IMG/M metagenome (GOLD analysis project Ga0315284, IMG submission 203696) | Sediment microbial communities from Yellowstone Lake, YNP, Wyoming, USA - YL17G09_16 | ecosystem: Environmental > Aquatic > Freshwater > Lake > Sediment | place: USA: Wyoming | collected...
CGACCCTGCCCTAATTCTGTATCGGCAGGCTGGGGCGGCGATTCCAACGGGTCTGAAAACCACAAAAGCCATCGCGGTACAAAAAGAGATTTATGTGGCAGGGGACAAAGACATTGTAATTTTTGATAAGACCGGTACGCTGCAAAACAAGATTGCGCCGGATAAGGAGCCGACGTGCCTTGCGGTCAATGACGAGGGGGTAATTGTCGCGGGGCTGGGCAGTACGATTGTTATGATGAATTTGCAGGGCAAGGAACAGTCAAGATGGGCGGTTCCTGCAACCGATGCGATTTTAACTTCTATTGCGTTAAACAACGAGACGATTTTTGCCGCTGATGCTGTGAATGGACGGATTTATGAGTATGACTGGAAGGGAAATCTCGTGCGTACCGTTGGTCAGAAAACCGCCGGTAGGCAGGAACAGAGCGGATTTGTCATTCCCAGTCCGTATTTTGATATTGCGATGGCCTCCGATGGCCTGCTTCGCGTGGTTGACCCGGGGAGACATTTGATTGTCGCGTTCACGGTTGCTGGCGACAGGGAATGGGCGTGGGGCAAGGCAACGCCGGCGATTGAGGGATTCAGCGGGTGCTGCAATCCGGTCAATTTTGCGATTCTGCCCGATGGGTCGTTTGTGACGGTGGAAAAGGGGCTGGTGCGAGTGAAGATTTATAATGCTGAGGGGAAATTTATCGGCGTCGTGGCAGGGCCGGAACAATTGGAATGGACCCAGCAGCAGCAGGTCTGTAATACGCCGCAGGAATGTCAAAGCAAAGGATTTGATGTGGCCGTTGGTAAAGACGGCGAGATTTATGTATTGGACACGGTGAAAAATGTGGTTCGGGTTTTTGAGAAAAAGTAATACTGGGCTGACGTTGGACAGTCGGCGGAAATGGCTTCTGACGGCGATGCGGTGGAGTGTGCTCGGTCTAATCGCCTTGGTGATGGGTGGACTTTGGAAGCGCAATGGAATTGCGATAAACCGACAAACCTGCACGGATACACAAGGCAAAATCGGCTGCCGCCGGTGTGCGTATTTTGACGGATGCGGGCATCCGAAGGCATTATCGGTAAAACAATTTCTGGAAAAACACGGATGAGCGAAGCGAATAAACCATCCTATAATCGGCGGGACTTTCTGCGGCATGGCGTGTGGGGGGCTTGTCTGGCAGGTGTGGCGGGAACGGGGGCGATACTGGCTTCCAAAAGCCGACGGCAAAAGTACGTCTGGCAGGTGGACCCGTATAAATGTATTGCCTGCAACAACTGCGCAACATTCTGCGTCCTGCAGGAATCGGCGGTCAAGTGCATCCACGCCTACGCGATGTGCGGATACTGTGATTTATGCACGGGCTATTACCGGCCTGAGCCCAAAGCACTCGACACCGCGGCGGAAAATCAACTCTGCCCGCGCGGGGCGATCAAACGAACCTACGTCGAAGACCCGTATTTTGAATATACCATCGACGAGACCAAATGCAACGGCTGCGGCAAGTGCGTCAAGGGATGCGGCTCCTTCGGCAACGGGTCGCTGTTTTTGCAGATACGACACGACCGGTGCGTCAACTGCAATCAGTGCGCTATCGCCACGGCCTGTCCGACAGGGGCCATTCGGCGAATCAGCGCGGATAATCCTTATTTGCTCAAGGACCGGCAATGAAGCGACAAATGATGTTATGTCTATTGCTGGTTCTGGCGCTGTGCGCGTCGGCGTGGGGTGTGCAGCGGTTTGGGCCGCCGCAGTTTGAATCGGGGCATCAATTGCCTCAGATGACGACGCCGGCGCCGCGGGCGGCGGTGTGGGACTGGATTGATACAACAGTGTTGTTTGCTGCGCTTTGTGCGGCGTCGTGGCTTACGCTGAAGAAACGCGACCGCCGGCGGATTTTGGGGCTGATGATTTTTTCGCTGCTGTATTTTGGATTCTGGCGGCGCGGCTGTGTGTGTCCGGTCGGTTCCATCGGTAATGTAGCGCTGGCAGCGGCGGATTCGGGTTATGCGATTCCATTTGTGGTAGCGGCGTTTTTTTTGATGCCTTTGATTTTTACGCTGTTTTTCGGCAGGAGTTTTTGCGGGGCGGTCTGTCCGCTGGGGGCGATACAGGACTTGTTTGTCATCCGCCCGCTGCGTGTGCCGGGGCCGATTGAAGCGGCTTTGCGGTTATTTGCGTATCTATACTTAGCCGCGGCGGTGGTGATGGCGGCGACGGGGACATTGTTTTTGATTTGCCGATATGACCCGTTTGTGACGTTTTTCCGTTTTAACGGCAATTGGGACGGCTGGGCGCTGGGGGTCAGTTTCCTGGCGATTTCCATTTTTATTGCGCGGCCGTACTGTCGCTTTCTGTGTCCTTATGGCGTGATATTGCGGAATCTGAGCCGGTTGTCTAAATGGCGGGTGACGATTACGCCGGATGAGTGTATCCACTGCCGATTGTGCGAAGATGTTTGTCCATTCGGCGCTATCGCCGAGCCGGTTAAGGAATTGCCTGTGGCGGAGTATGCCAAAAACAAACGCAGGCTGATACTATTTACCGCTCTTGTGCCGATACTGGCCGTGGGCGGCGGATGGCTGGGATGGATGGCGTATCCGGTTCTTGCCAAATCGGCCGAGGTGGCGGATCCGTCGCGGCCGCTGGGTGCGAAGATGGCTATCGCGGCGGGTGTATTTGTGGGGCTTGCGGCGGCGGGAAAACTGATTCTCAGCGTCATCCACAGGCGACAGGACGATTATGAAGCCAGACGGGCGGATTGCCTGGCGTGCGGACGGTGCTTTGCGTATTGCCCGAGAGAACAGGCAAGGAGAGAAAAATGTAAAAATCAAAATGCAAAAATCAAAATGACACATCAAAATGTAAAATGAATTTTTCGATTACATATATCCTCGTTTAATAAATAGCGAATGATGAATTATCGCGACAATACAGAAATCAAATTATCTCCGTTGTATCAGGGGCTGACAGGCGGAGCGGTTGTGGCGGCGGTGTTTGCGGGTATTGCCGTGGCGCTGCTGATGACAAACGCCTATCAGCTTCGGGTTATCGGCCCGCAAAGAGCCGAACAACTGCAGAATATGCAAAGACAATTCGATAGTCGGCCAAACGATGAAACCCTGGCAGGGCAAATCCGCACTCTCGACGTCCAAATCCGGCGGGATACGCTGCGTCAGCAGCGATTTGTACAGACGGGGACGGTTTATCTCGTCGTCAGCGTTCTTATCGCAGCGGCAGGTTTTGCGGCTGCGCGATTGATGCTGCGGCCGGCGCCGACGATTCCAACGCAGCCGGTCTGCTCTGGCGAACAAATCCGCCGGGCGATGCAGGTTCGAATGACGGTGACGATTGTATTTGTCGTTATTGCAGCGGCAGGATTGTATTTGGCGCTGTCGGAGTCTTCCGCTTCAAAACCGGCGGTAATCGTCGTCAAGACAGACTGGGCCGGGGCGGTCAAAGGTCAGTGGCCTTCGTTTCGCGGGCCGTGGGGCGACGGCACGGCGGAAGAAAAAGACGTTCCCGTAATGTGGAATGAAAAAGAAAGTAAAGGCATTGTCTGGAAGTCCGCAGTGCCGCTTGCCGGGCACAGTTCGCCGATTGTGTGGAATGATAAAATTTTTCTGACCGGCGCGACCAAAGACGAACAGAGGGTATTTTGCTATGGCGCCAAGAACGGGACACTGCTCTGGACGGCTATGGTTAAACCTGCGGAGGCGGAAGGGCGCAAGGCGCCGGATGTGATGGAAGATACAAGCTATGCGGCTTCGACGCCGGTAGTCAACGGCCAGTATGTCTGCGCGATTTTCGCCACGGGCGATATCGGCTGTTTTGATATGCAGGGCAAAGTCCGATGGCAAAAGGCGATTGGGATTCCGGAAAGTGCCTACGGCTATGCCAGTTCGCTGGCAGTGTTCGGCGATTTTGTGATTGTGCAATTCGACCAGGGTTCGGAAGAAGGCAAAAGCGAATTAATTGCGATGAATCTGGCGGACGGCAAAATCGCCTGGCGGACAAAACGGCCGACGCCGAATACGTGGACATCGCCGACGGCGGTCAAAACTCAGAAGGGATATCAGATTCTGACCAGCGGTTCGCCATGGGTAATCGGTTATGAACCGCAGACAGGACGGGAATTGTGGAGGGCGTCGTGTCTGGGCAGCGATATTGCTCCGACACAGATTTTGGCGGGGGGATTTGTGCTGGCGATACAGCCATACGATAAACTGTACGCCATCCGAATTGATAACCCCAGCGGGGATGTGACACAGACGGCGATTACCTGGCAGACGCAGGGCGATATGCCGGACATTTGCAGTCCCGTCAGCGACGGCAAACTAATCTGGATACTGACCACCAGCGGGACGCTGAGCTGTTTTGATTTGAGCAATGGCTCGGAAGTGTATAAGCAATCTCTCGAAGGGGATTTTTACGCTTCGCCTTCGCTGGCGGGCAGCAAACTGTATCTTCTGAAAGAAAACGGACAGATGATTATCGCGCGGGCCGGGCGGGAATATCAGGAAGTTGGGCGATGCGCAATTGAGGAAAGCGGATGTTTCGCGTCGCCGGCCTTTGCGCAGGGACGCATTTATCTGCGCTCGACGAGAAGTCTTTATTGCATTGAGCAGGTTCAGTAATGCAGCAGACGGATTTAACCATTGTAGATGAAATTTTAAGCCGTGTCGGAACCAGTAGTGAAAAGACGCTGGCGATTCTTCAGGCGATTCAGGAGAGTTGCGGCTATCTGCCCAAAGAGGCGATGGAGCGGGTCTGTGAAAAGACGCAAATCAGACCGGCGGATTTGTGGGGTGTGGCGACGTTTTATGACCAGTTCCGTCTGGAGCCGACGGGAAAGCACCGCATCCGCGTCTGTGTGGGGACAGCCTGTCATGTCAAGGGTAGCGAGCGGGTCTATGATGCGTTTTTGCGGCAGTTGAAACTCTCGGTGGGAAAAGATACGGACGAGCAGGGACTTTTTACCCTTTCAAAAATCGCGTGTTTAGGATGCTGTACGCGGGCGCCGGTGGTGCAAATTGACAAGAAAGTCTATGGCCCCGTGCGGTCGGAAATGGCGGCCCAAATTCTGGAAGCGGCGCAACGCAAAGAAGACAGCGATTCCGTTTCAGGCAAAATTGCCGCTCCTTCGTTGCAAGACATCACGGCGGAGTTGCGCATTGGCGTTGGTTCGTGCTGTATAGCCGGCGGAAGTATGGATGTTCGCAGGGAACTGGACAGGACGGTCGCCAGGCTGGGACTGGACACAAACGTCGCGGTCAAGCCGGTCGGCTGTGTTGGGATGTGTCATCAGACGCCGCTGGTGGAAGTGCTGATACGCAAGCCGGCGGTGCAGACAGCGGACGATCATCAGGATGGAATTTTATATACCAGGGTTACAACGACCGAAGCGGGGCGGATTGTCAGGCGGCATTTTCGTCCCAAAGGATTGTGGCGGCGAGTCAAAGGCGCTGTGGATGGAGCATTAGAGGACTTAACTGGGCCGGGCGACGGGATGCCTGTCCCGCGGGCGGTGCGCGACGGGGAAATCTGCGCGTTTCTGGGCCGACAGCGCAGAATCGCGACGGAATACTGCGGTCATCTGGATCCGCTGGATGTCGATGAATATATCCGGTATGGAGGCTTCGAAGCGTGGCGGCGGGCCGAGCGGATGAGTTCGCGGGACATTATCGAAGAAATGAAACAATCGGAACTTCGCGGGCGCGGCGGCGCGGGATTTCCCGTAGGGCAAAAATGGGACATTGCCCGCCGAGCCGGCGGCGACGGCAGCGGCGTCAAATACATCATTTGCAACGGCGACGAAGGCGACCCCGGCGCGTTTATGGACAGGATGATTCTGGAAAGCTACCCGTACCGCGTTCTGGAAGGGATGGCTATTGCCGCCAAGGCCATCGGCGCCAAAGAGGGCTATTTATATATCCGCGCAGAATATCCGCTGGCGGTTCAACGGGTGCGAGCGGCCATAGCAAAATGCGAAGAACGGGGGCTTCTGGGTGAGTTAAAATTGTTCGTCGTTGAAGGCGCGGGCGCATTTGTCTGCGGCGAAGAGACGGCATTGATTGCGTCGATTGAGGGCAGACGCGGGATGCCGACGATTCGGCCGCCATATCCGGCCCAACAGGGATTGTGGCAAAGGCCGACGCTGATTAATAACGTGGAGACCTACGCGACGGCGCCGTGGATTTTGCGGAACGGGGCGGATGCGTTTGCGCAAATCGGCACACAAACGAGCAAGGGAACAAAAGTTTTCGCCTTAGCCGGAAAAATCAGCCGTGGCGGGCTGATTGAAGTGCCGATGGGAATCACCATCCGGCAAATCGTGGAAGAGATTGGCGGAGGTGTCGCTGGTGAGGCGAGATTCAAAGCCGTGCAGATCGGTGGGCCTTCGGGCGGGTGTGTGCCGGCGGAGCTGGCCGATACGCCGATTGATTTTGAATCGCTGGGCGAGGTCGGCTCGATGATGGGTTCGGGCGGTATGGTCGTGCTGGATGAAAATGACTGCATTGTTGACATCGCGAGATACTTTCTGGAATTTACACAGGCGCAATCCTGCGGCAAATGCACCTTCTGCCGGGTGGGAACCAAACGGATGCTGGAAATGCTGGAAGACCTTTGCCGGGGCAAAGACTGCAACCTTGATGAACTGGAAGCTCTCGGTCGGCGAATCAAGGCCGGCAGTCTGTGCGGCCTGGGGAAAACGGCGCCTAATCCGATTCTTTCTACGTTAAAGTATTTTCGTGAGGAATATGAGGCGCATCGGCGGGGCAAATGCCCGGCGGGGAAATGCCGGGAGCTGATACATTATGTCATCGGCGACAAGTGCATCGGTTGTACGATTTGTGCGCAGAATTGCCCGGCGTCGGCGATTACGCCGAAACCATACGAAAAACACGAGATTCAACAAAGCGTCTGTATTCGTTGTGGGACATGTAAAAGTATCTGTCCGGCGCAGGCGATAGAGACAGAATCATAGAGTTCGTAGTTCTTGGTTCGTGGCAGGAAAAGAAAGATAGCGGCGATTTGTGAACAGTGGGACAAAAATAATTCAATTGGTAATAGATGAAAAACCTGTCGAGGTTGAACAGGGAGCGACGATTTTGCAGGCGGCCCGGAAAGTGGGGATTTCAATTCCCACGATGTGTTATAAAAATGGGTATAAACCTTCGACGAGCTGTATGGTGTGTGTGGTACAGGTGGAGGGGGATCCTTCGTTTGTGCCGTCCTGCGGGACGCTGGCGCAGGAGGGAATGCGTGTGCGAACAAATATGCCGGAGGTGTTAAGTGCGAGGAAAGCGGCGATTGAATTGCTGCTGAGCGAACACGCGGGCGATTGTGAAGGGCCATGCCGGGTGGGGTGTCCCGCGAATATGGATATCCCGCTGATGCTGCGGCAGATTGTCGCCGGTCGGCTGGATTTGGCGATTCAAACCATCAAGGCCGATATTGCACTTCCGGCGGTGCTTGGACGAATCTGCCCGGCGCCGTGCGAGAAGGTGTGCCGAAGAAATGCGCACGATGCAGCGGTTTCGATTTGTCTGCTGAAAAAATTTGTCGCCGACTGGGACCTGCGGCGGTTCGATTCCTATCAACCCCGGTGTGAACCGCACGGCGGCAAGAGAGCGGCAATTGTGGGAGCGGGGCCGTGCGGTCTGGCCGCGGCATATCACCTGGCTCAGCAGGGAATACGATGTGTGCTGTTCGATAAGAACAAGAGCGCAGGCGGAATGCTGCGGTATGGAATAGGCGAAGCGGCGCTTGAGCGGGACGTTCTTGATATGGAAATCAATCAAATCCTCACGCTGGAGCATATCGAATTTCGCGGCGGCGTGGAAATCAGGGCATCGTCGTTTGAATCGCTTTGTAAAGATTATGATGCGGTGTTTGTTGCGACGGGAAGCGATAAAAACGAGTTCGGACTGGAAATGACGAATAAGAGCTTAAAGACTGATCCACGAACTTATCAAACCAGCCGGAGTAATATTTTTGCCGGGGGCACGGCGATTGGCAGACGCAGGCTGTGTGTGCGAGCTGTGGCCGATGGGAAGGACGCGGCGGTTTCAATTCTGCACTATCTGCGGGGACAAAATGTTGTCAGGGCGGACAAACGGTTCAACAGCCGTCTGGGTCAGCTTGCGGAAGGCGAAATGGAACAATTTTTAGCAGGGGCGGAAAAAGGGCTGCGATGTCCGGCGAGGAAAGAAGATTTTTTGACGCTCGAGGCGATGGTTGAGGCGAGGCGATGTCTGCATTGTGACTGCGGCAAGGCGGACGATTGTACCTTGCGCAAAATGGCAAAATTGCATCAGGCACGGCAGCAGACATATCAAGGACAACGCAAGCCTTTTATTCGTCAGGTAAGTAATTCGGGGCTTGTTTTTGAGCCGGGAAAGTGTATCTTGTGTGGGTTGTGTATCGAGGTAGCACGAAAATACGCCAATGACATAGGATTGAGTTTTTCCGGAAGGGGTTTTAAAACACAGGTGGCTGTGCCTTTGGGAAAGGTGCTGGACGAGGCTCTGACGAGGGAAGCCGCGGAAAAATGCGTCGAAATCTGTCCGACCGGAGCGATCTCGAAGAGTTAAAACCGAAAATTAAAAGTCAAAAATAAGTGGAGATTATTATGAGTGGAATTAACGAGCAAAGAGTTTTGACAGGGTTGTTTTTGGTGTGTGTTGGGATAAGTGTGTTTGCGGCGGACTGGCCGAAGTGGAGAGGGCCCAACGGCGACGCTATCTCCGCGGAGAAAGACTGGGATCCGCTGGCGGTCAACGACCAGAACAAACCGCTGTGGCAAGCGGAAGTGGGAATCGGTTTTTCAACAATCGTGGTGGCCGAGGGCAAGGCAGTCACAATGGGCAATGTGAAGGACACGGATATTATAACCTGCTTTGATGCGCAGACCGGCGCGGTGTTGTGGAAAAAAGAATATGCGGAACCGCTGGACGCCAATATGCATGAGGGAGGTCCTCATGCGACGCCGACAATTGCCGAGGGTAAAGTTTATACCATCAGCAAAACCGGAAAGGTCTTTTGTCTTAATCTGGCCGACGGCAAAGTCATCTGGCAAAAGGAATTGACCAACAAGTCCCCCCAGTGGGGCATTGCCGGTTCGCCGGTAATTGTGGGAGACAAAGTGATTTATAATGTTACAGACCTCGGTCTTGCGCTGGATAAAACGACAGGGCGGGAAATTTGGGCCGGCGAAAACAAGCCGTCGGGTTACAGTACAGCGGTGGTTGAGACTCAAGGTAATCAAACAGTCGCTTATCTGTTCGACGGCGATAATCTACGGTGTGTCAATGCGGACACGGGTAATATTCTCTGGTCGTATCCGTGGAAGACCGAGTGGGGTGTCAATGCTTCCGACCCGATAGTAATAGGTCAGGAAATTTTTATCACCTCCGGTTATAATCATGGATGCAGCCTGTTGAAGGTCGAAGGGGGACAACCGGTGAAGGTCTGGGAAAATAAAAATATGCGGTCGCAGCTTTCCGGGCCGGTAGTACTCGATGGCTATATCTACGGTATCGACGATAATCAGCTTGTCTGCCTGGACTGGAAAACGGGCGAGAGAAAATGGGTGGAAAAGTCCGTCGGCAAGGGAAGCCTGATGGCGGCGGACGGGAAATTGATTGTTCTGGGCGAAAAGGGCAAGCTGATGATTGCCAGAGCGACGCCGGAGAAGTTTGAGATGATTTCGTCGGCACAGATTCTGGATGGTAAATGCTGGACGATGCCGGTGCTGGCCAACGGCAAAATTTATGCCCGCAATGCCAAGGGAACACTGATTTGTATTGATGTGTCTGTCAAGAAAACGGCTCAGTTGGCGGAAATGGGGGATAAGGCCGCTGTGCAGCCTTCCTGGCCGCAGTGGCAGGGACCGAAACGAGATAACATAAGCGAGGAAACGGGCTTGCTGAAGAGCTGGCCGGAAGGCGGGCCGAAAATGCTGTGGAGCTGCAGCGGGCTGGGAATCGGTTTTTCGACTGTCAGCATTGCCGATGGGAAAATTTACACGACGGGGATGGTCAATAAAGAAGGAGTCCTTTTCTGCATTGACTGGGGCGGCAAAGAATTGTGGAAGCAATCCTACGGTCCGGAATGGACAGGAGATCATCCGGGTGTGCGCTGTACGCCGACGATTGACAACAGCAGAGTCTATGTCATCAGCGGGGTTGGTCAGGTGATTTGCTTTGATGCTGCCGACGGCAAAAAAATCTGGCAGAAAGACCCGTTCACGGAATTTCAGGGCAAATACGGCACCTGGGGCATTGCAGAGTCGGCGGTGATTGACGGTGATTCGTTGTTCTTTACTGTCGGCGGGGCGAAGGCCACCATGGTTGCCCTGAACAAAAACACCGGCGATACCCTCTGGGCCAGCGACAGCATCAAGGATACCAGTTCCTACTGCACACCGCTGCTGTTCGAGTATGCCGGCAAAAAGATTCTAACGACGATAACCTCCGACCATCTCCTTGGCGTCAATGCCGCCGATGGAAAAATAATCTGGTCGTTTGCCGTGACCGACTTTGCCAAAAAAAGCTGTCGCATCAATCCCAATACCCCGGTTTACCGTGACGGCATGGTTTTCTATACCAGCGGCTACGACCAGGGTTCGGTGATGCTCAGACTCAGTCCCGACGGCGCCGGCGTTTCGCAGGAATGGGACAATAAGGATTTCGATGTGCATCACGGTTCGGTTGTGCTAATCGATGGTTATCTGTATGGGGCCAACTGGAAGGACAACGGCGACGGCGACTGGATGTGTGTGGAATGGAAGACGGGCAAAACGATGTACCAGACCCACTGGGAAAACAAAGGTTCGCTGACCAGCGCTGAAGGGATGCTGTACTGTTATGAGGAAAAGAACGGTAATGTCGCCTTAGTCAAGGCTGAGCCGACGGGATTCAACCCCATCAGTATATTCAAGATTTCGCTGGGGAACGGTGAACACTGGGCGCATCCGGTGATATGCGGCAAACGGCTGTTTATCCGCCACGGTGATGTGCTGATGGCGTATGACATTGCGGCGAAGTAAATTGATTTTCGATTTTCCATTTTCAAATTTCCATTTCTAAAAAGATAAAAGGAAATTGAATCGTGGCGGTTATTTTTTGTCAATGCAAGAACGCAGAGGTAATATCTGCTGAAGTCAAGGCGGGGATTGCCGACTGGTTTAAGGCCAATCAGGTTATCGTTGTGTGCGTGAATGATTTATGCGGGCTGGCGGCTAAAAAAGACAGCCGATTGCGCCAATGGACGGCAGATGAGAATCTGATTGTCATTGCCTGTTTTGAGCGGGCGGTGCGATGGCTCTTTGCGTTGGGCGGGGCGGAGATGAAGGATACGGCGAGGATTTTTAACCAGCGTGTTCAATCGGCACAGGAAATTATCGAACGATTGGAATCGCTGCATTTGCCCACGGGTCAAATGACTTCCATTTCCAGTGCGGAGCAGTGGATGCCGTGGTTTCCGGTGATTGATTACAGCCGGTGCACCAATTGCCGGCAGTGTCTGAATTTCTGTCTGTTCGGTGTCTATGCAGGCGGCGCCGACGGCAAAATCGAAGTTGTCAATCCCGCCAACTGCAAAACCGGCTGCCCGGCCTGTGCGAGGGTATGTCCGTCGGCGGCGATTATCTTTGCCAAATACGCCGAAAGTCCGTTTAACGGCGATAGGGTGGATGAAACGAAACTGACGCAGCTTCGCAACAGCGGCGACTTCAAAAAATGGGTCGCCGACAACCTTCAAAAACGGCTGCGAATGCGAACGCAGCTTCAACAGAGCAGCGGGGCGGGCAAAGGCGATTCGAATGAGTGAAAAACCGCTTCAACCTGCGATTGTTCTGGTGGCCGACCGGACGCTGAGCGCCCGCTATCGGGCGTTGTTTGAGGGGATTTTCGCCACGATGCAGACGACGCAGGTGCCGGAGGCGATGATGCGGTATTTTGTCGCGCCTGCGGTAAAGGCCGATACACGGGGGCGTGCGCATACGACGCCGCTGGGGCTGCGGCGGGTAGAGGCGTCGTTAATTCATCAGCTCGGATTAAAGCCTGATGATGTGGTCTGTACGACGCCGGAAAAACTGGATTCGCTGCTGGGACCGTGGACGAAAATTGTTGCTGTCAGCTCCAGCGACCCGCTGGGAATGGGGATGAGCAATACCACGACGACCAACTTCTGGAAGGGCCAACTTTATACGCGGCGGTGGACGCGCCAACTGCTGGAAGAAATCGGTGAGGCCAAACAAAGGTATCATTTTACGGTTGTCGGAGGCGGAGCGGGTTCATGGCAATGGCTGCGCTATGAAGATAAAACGGCGAGGAATGTGCTGGATGTGATTTTTGAGGGGTATTTTGAGACGCTTGGGCCGGCGGTGTTTCGGGATATTCTGGACGGCAGGGCCGTTGGTCGGCATATACGGTGCGAACAGACCTGTGCCGAGAATATTCGTCCGATTCGCAATGCATCGCTGATGGGAGTGGTGGAACTGTCCCGGGGCTGCGGCAGGGGATGCCGGTTCTGCACGATGGCGGATAAAAAAATGGAGCACTTGTCCGCTGAAACAATTTTGTCGGATTTACAGACTAATGTTGCCAATGGCGTCCGTTCGGTTGTCAGCGGCAGTGAGGATTTTTTTCGCTACGGAGCGCAGGGTGTTAAACCGGAATTTGAAAAGCTGCGGGCGCTTCTGGAACAAATGCGGCGGATTCGGGGTTTCTCGTTTATGCAACTGGACCACGCCAACATTTCCAGCGTGGCACAGATGACCGACGAGCAGCTTCAGGAAATCCGGCGGCTGCTTCATTGGGAAAAGCCGACGGAATATCTATGGGTCAATATGGGGGCTGAAAGCGCAAACGGTCATCTGGTGGCGGCGAACTGTCCGGGCAAAATCGCGCCGTTTCGCGCCGACGACTGGGAGGAACTGCTTTATGCCACCGCCGAGCGTATGAGCCGCAATGGCTATTTCGGGGTATTCAGTCTGGTGCTGGGGCTGCCTGGGGAAACGCCGGATGATGTTGAAAAGACGCTGCGGTTTGTGCGGTTTCTCGAAACACAGCGGGCGGCGGTGTTTCCGGTATTCTATGAGCCGTTGTCGCAGGAACAGATTCGGGATGGACTTCGATTTACGCTGGATAAAATGACGGCGGCGCATCTGGAACTGTATCGCAGTTGTTATGAGATCAATTTCCGGCAGGTGCCGCGATTATTTTATGATAATCAGCGGGCCGCCGGCGTGCCGTGGATAAAACGCGAGGCAATGCAGGTACTCGGCAAAACGGAGGTCTGGTCTTGGCGAAAGACATTTAAGAAACTGGGCGCGGAGCTCGCCGATGCAAAACCGGTTGGGGAGATTG
>Ga0315284_10010236_pt1 | contig 13365 bp, 14 predicted proteins | sample YL17G09_16_MG_FD_203696 | JGI IMG/M metagenome (GOLD analysis project Ga0315284, IMG submission 203696) | Sediment microbial communities from Yellowstone Lake, YNP, Wyoming, USA - YL17G09_16 | ecosystem: Environmental > Aquatic > Freshwater > Lake > Sediment | place: USA: Wyoming | collected...
GATGAACTAAATGCCGCCGGCAGGCCGCGGCAGACGCGCAGCGGGCCAAAGACCCGAAAGGGCCGCCCGTGATCCTCCTGGATACGCATGCGCTCATTCTGCTTGCCTTAAGGCCCGAAGGCCTGTCCAAGGTCGCTGCACGGACCATCGGGAGAGCCGAAGCAGGCGACGGAATCGCGATCGCATCCATCACGCTATGGGAGATCGCCCTCCTGATCGATTCGGGCCGCATCGTCGTTCAGGGATCGACCGAAGCATTTCTAAGACTGATCTTGCAGCGCCCTCGATTGTTTATGCTGGATCTCAACCCTGAGATCGCCGCCCTCGCATTCCAATTCCCCGCGGACTTTCCCAACGACCCCGCCGACCGGATTATTGCCGCAACTGCCCGGGCTCATGGCCTGTCGCTCGTCACCAAAGACCAGCGCCTGCAGGACAGTGCGCTGGTGCAAACGATTTGGTAAGCCGAATGGGATAGTGGGATAGGGGGACTGACGACGATAACAATTTGATGCGGCGATACTTGGTTGAATACCTCACCCGGAAAATGGTGCCTAAAATCAAAATTCGGACCTGAAATCCGGCTTTAAGTACACAATCGAGGATTCAGGAAGAGGTATACTTACAGATCAAGACTCACACCTTGAGCCGATCCGCCTTAAATTCAAAGGATGGCCTCATTTTTTGGCGCTAACCCCACTTTTTCGCGCCCTGATCGGTACCTTGTCCAATGAATTCTATGGCTTGCCGTCGTCAGTCCCGGATCGAACCCGATTTGAAGAATTCTCCACAGGTGGTAGCGGACTGGCAGGCGAGCAAACACAGCAAAGCCGGCATCGGTTGCGATACCTGCCATCCAGCTGAACACAGCACGACAGGCGAGACCGCCGGCCTGGTCAGGCGTAGCAATCAGTTGCCGACTCCCGACATTTGTGCGAACTGCCACGCAGAGCGGGTCAAGCAATTCCAGGGGAGCAAACATGCACTGGCCTGGGCTGCGATGAAGGCCATGCCGACCACGCACATGTTGCCCTCGGCATTGTCGGATGGGATGAAAGGCTGCGGAGGCTGTCACCAGATCGGGCTGAAAACGGACGCCGAGATCCGGGAGTTGAGGAAGACGAGTGTCGGATTCGGAGTGGCATCGTGCGATGCCTGCCACACGAGGCACTCCTTCTCTGTTGAAGAGGCAAAACAGCCGCAAGCTTGCCAGACCTGCCACACGGGATTTGATCATGCTCAATGGGAAATGTATTCATCCTCCAAGCACGGCGTCCGATATCAGCTCAAACAGCTGAAGATTCTCCCCGAACAAGCCGCGGCGCCAACGTGTCAGACGTGCCACATGCCGCAGGGAAACCATGGTGCTCACACCGCATGGGGCTTTCTAGCCGTAAGCTTGCCGCTTCCGGAGGATAAGACATGGGCCGCGGACCGAACTACGATCCTACAGGGTCTCGGAGTGCTTGATCCCAACGGCAAACCGACGGCGCGGCTGGAGGTCGTGAAGTCAGCGGACGTCGCGCGGCTTACGGCCGAGAGTTGGCAGAAGGACCGCGACCAGATGAACAAGGCTTGTGCGGGGTGCCATGCGGCCGGATTTATCAAGGAGGAGATGCGCAAAAACGACGACATCATCCGGCAGGCAGATCATCTAATGGCCGAAGCCGTCCGAACCGTGGCCGCACTGTACAAGGATGGGATCATCCAGAAGCCCCCGCAATACTCGACTGCCTACCCGGACCTGCTAACCTTCCATCACGCCCCGACGCCGGTCGAGCAGAAGCTGTTCGTCATGTTTCTCGAACATCGGATGAGAACATTTCAAGGCGCTTTCCATGAAAGTCCCGATTATGCTCTCTGGTATGGCTGGAGCGCGCTTCAGCGTGATCTGACCGAAATCAGCGCCATGGCAAAGGATCTCCGCCGCGATCAAAAAAGGGGAAACTAGGACCTGATTTCTAAGAGATGCTTTGAGCCCTTGGAGTTTTCAAGGTTGGGATGTTTACCTCCAAGGCGCTAAGGGCTCAAACAATCTCCAAATATGGATGTCTATTTCCTAATGAAGTGATTAGTATTTCTAACAGGGGACCTTGACAATGAACAGAAGATCATTTGTCGGAATGCTGGGCGCAGCCGGGGCCGCCGCGCGGGTAGGGTTCGGCCAGGCTGCGGCCGGCAGGAAATCACGAATCTTCACTCAACAGAATTATCTATTGAAGGGCGGCACGCAGGGCTCACGCCTGACAGAGTATCTCAGCAAGACCTATTTGCCGGCATTGGCGAAAGCTCACTCGGGACCTGCGCTCGTGCTGGACGCCACGCTCGCTCCCCACCTGCCGCAGGTCGCCCTGCTGACGGGTTATCAGTCCGTCGACGAGGTTTGGGCGGTTCGCGCCAGGCTGGCGGCCGATAAAGAACTCGAAGCGGCGACCGACGCCTGGGAATCCGCCGCGGAGCCGCCGTTCGAAAACACCAGCAGCGCCTTGCTGGAGAACGGAGACTACGTTCCAGAGCTGACGGCGCTGGATCCGCCACCCAAGGCGTCGCGTGTCTTCGAGATGCGCATCTACCACGCGCCGACATGGAAGAACATGCGGGGGCTCCAATGGCGATTCGGCGAGGGAGAGATGAAGATCCTGGCGAAATGCGGCGCGGCCCCTATTTTGTTTGCGACCACTGTAATCGGTCAAGACACGCCTAGCCTCACCTGGATTACGGCATTTGAAGACGAGGCCGCGCGCGACAAGGCCTGGGCGGCGTTTGCCGCCGACCCGGACTGGCAAAAGCTCAGCCAGGAATCAAACAAGCGTTATGGCCCTAATCCAACTATCCGGCAGATCCGTTTGTATCGATCCGCCGGGTATTCCCCAATCCGGTAGTGGAAGCGTCGAGACCCGGCTGTGCAGGTCGCTGCTCCATGGTTCTCGCGCGGAGGAGAACCAGGCATGCTATGGCTTGGCGTCGTCAGTCCCGGATCGTCGCACACAAGTACGATGTTTCGTTCTATTTCATCGTTCCGATGGGCGCGTTGATCTATGGGTACATTGCCTGGCGGTCACGCTCGATAGCGGCGAGCATGGCTGCCCACGCGGCTCATAATGCGCTGGGTTTTTCGATTGGAGCCCTCTTTGCCCGCCTCGGATTGTGAAAAATAGAAGGGACATTCCGATTTGCCGTTCCGGACCGTGGCGATCTCCAAGAATGCCATGGCAAATCGGGATGTCCCCCTGGACCGGGCGACTCCAAGGCTCGCCACAAGCAGATCCGGGCCACGGGATCTGCCACTTTTCGCATCTGCCCGCGAAAAACTATGAGGCATTGGGCGTCCCGCCCGCAAAACACGCCGGTTGCGGGGGCTTATGATCATGCCAAGGCGGCGAAGACGTCTTTGGCGGTGATGACCTCGACAAGACGGCCGGCGGGGCTCTGGCGCCGTATTGTGGCGAGACATGGCACGAACAGGGCGTGTACCAGGCGCTTGCCGTTCGCCCAGCGCTCGCGCGGAGCGCCCTTGGCGAGCAAGGCCCGGACGGCCGCCTCGAGTGCGGCCTCGGTAAACGGCTGCTCGGACCACTTGACCTCGCCGAGCAGGAGCGCATCTCCTTCGATGGAAGCCGACACCAGGTCCCACTCAGGGCCGTTCCCCTTCCAGTAGCGAAGGGCGGGGCCCCAGGGGCCGGCGCCGCCGGGCAAGGACTTTGGCAGCCGCGATGTCGCGATGCGGCACAGATCCTCCCACGCCTCGGAGGCCAGGCGGCCGGCATGCCGTCTCCAGAACGCCGCCCGGGTCGCCGGACTGCCCGTCGCCAGCGCGGCCCGGTTTGGCGCCACAATCCGGAACCACATCCTCGTGAACGGGTCTGCAATCCGGTAGAGTGAACGCTTGCCTCCCTGCTCCGCGACGCCGAAGGGCTGCTCCCGCCGCAGCAGGCCGAGTTCCTGCAGGCGCATTACGGGGCGGGTGAGCGTCGTGGCCGAAGTACCCAGGCGCCCGGCGATCTCCGACAGCCGATGGGCGCCGCTGCCGACCGCATCAAGAAGCGGGCGCAGCGCCGTGGCCGGCGGCAGTTCCTCGACCAGAAGCCGGTCCGGCTCGAGGTGCAGCGGGCCTCCCGGGTCAAGGACGAGCGAGTCCACCGCGGCCTCGGTGTCCGTGCCATAGCATTGGGCGAGTTCCCAGTACCGTGGAATCCCGCCCCACGAACTCCAAGCCTGCACGCAGCCTGCCGGATCCGTTATTCCCAGTCCCTCACGGATGAAGCCCGCAGGCAAGGGCTGCAATTCGATTGCCTCGCGGGCGCGGCCGAACAGCGGTGAGGAGCGGTCGAGTTGCAGCCCTTGCATCATGCGCTGCGAGGAGCCGGCGCACACAAGGCAGAGGCCGGCCTGCCGGGCATCGTGATCTACGAACGCCTGAAGCGTCGCCGGCAACTCGGGGCTCACCGCGGCCAGGTAGGGCAGCTCGTCGATAACCAACGGCCCCCGCCATCCGGCTTGTGCGGCCTGGCGAGCCAGCGCCCGGAGCAGCGAGCGCCAGTCCGGGTACTCCGCCTCGGAAAATCCGTCGAGTACGGCGGACAGGGCTTCCGAGAAGTAGCGGCGCTGCACCGCCGGCGCCGACTGGTCGGCCACGGTATAGATCCCGCCGGTTCGCCGGATCCATTCGAGCAGCAGGCGTGTCTTGCCGACACGCCGCCGCCCCCAGACCAGCCCGAGCCCCCCGCCCTCATTGCGGCTCAGGCCAAGCAGCCGCTGCATCTCCGGAGTGCGATCGAGGAATTTCATAGGTCAAACATTATGCGTAAATGCATAATGTTTTCAAGCATAATTAAATATTTTTGGGGTAATCTACCGCTTCAGGCGGTGCGACGCGACAAAACTGCGCGAATCCCGCGGCATTATATTCTCGGCATTCTCACTTGTGGAACCGTGCAAGTAGGTCCCGGCCGCCGGCCGGGACCTGAATTGGCGCACGCGCCAGGCACGCAGCCGCTGTCAGGGTAAGGGAAAATGGGGGAAAGATGTGGTGGACTGCACCCCAGTTACGTCCCCAGTTTTCCCGGTCCGCTTGTTTCTACCGCATGTTTTTCTTCTGCACGTGCCAGGTGGGCTCGCGGCATAGGATACAGTCGGCGCCGCTGAACATCCGGGCAGCCTCCTTGTCGCCCCTCAGCTGCCACATGTACCAGTTGGACGCAATGCGTCCGATGGAACCGCCGCCAGGGGCACCGTAGGTGCCTATATGTGCCAGTCCGTCCTCCCAAGCACGGAACACGGGCACCTTGGTCAGGTAGTCGAAGGAGTCACGTCCACCGGAGAAGGCGATGTCCAGTTTTTCGTCGCCGGTTAGGTAGAGAATCGGCGAGTGGATGGCATTCAGCTGCGACTCTGCGCGGGTTCTTGCCTCGGCCGGGTTGGCGTTCGAGCCGGGCTGGGGAGTCGTCAGGCGGGAACCGCTATTGAACATGCCGACGGCGCTTACACGTGGGTCGGCGGCGATCTGGGTGGCGAGGCCGCCACCGCAGGACTGGCCGCCGACACCGATCTTGGCCGTGTCGAGCTTGCCGTAGAACCTGCTGCCGTGCCGGCTGTTTTCAGCTATGGCCCAATCGATCGCCTGCTTCAGGTGATCGGCGGTTGAACGCATGGACCTCCAGGGAGCGGTGGGATCGTTCGCGAGCGCCGCGGCAGCAGGCGCGGGGGCCTGGGCAGGCCGCGCGGGCTGCGGTGCGCCGGGCTGAGTCACAGCCGGATTTTCCTGTGGCCCGACCTCGAGGGCGACATGGCCCATTTGGCCGGCGGAGATCACCAGGAAGCCGTGGCTGGCGATCTCGGTGAGGAACAGGCGAAAGCGATTGCCGGCATGAATACAGGCGCCGTTGCCCCAGGCGATAATCGGCAGCTTGGCTGCCGCGTCGATGTTCACCGGGTAGTACATCACATGCTCGGGCAGGCTGGGGTCGGTAGCCATGATGGCCTTGTAGGGCCCGGTCCCGAGCGGCGTATCCGGCATATAGTAGGGCGGTATGCCGAAGGGAAGCGGCCGGCCCTGTGCGTCCTTGCCGATCCCCAGCAAGGGCGCGGGTGAAAGGGGCGCCGGCGGCACGGGTTGCTGGGCGGCACCGTACTGTGCGACGAAGACCGAGGTCAGTAGAGCAAGCGCGCTTAACGAAATCCTCATATTTTTCTTCCTTTCTTGGTTTTGTCGGACCGACCGCCAACTTCTTCAACGAAATTTGGAGACACCACCAGCCGGGGGGGCTCCACGTCCGCCACGCCCGGTTGGGACCGCCGGCGTATTGGCGATAAAGTCCAGTCCCTTGGTATTAAGCTTCACTACCTTGATGGCATCCCCGAAATCCACCAGTTGCTCGTCGGCCGCGTTGTAGCGAATCATCTTGACAGCTTGCGTGCTGGGATTGCCGGTCTTGGCAAACGCGATCACGACATCCACCGTCGACGCGGATTGGGTCGCTCTCAATGGGTTTATACGTGACTTGGCCCGATGCCGCCCATGTCAGGGCGATCAGCAGCACGGAGCCAAGCGTGACAACGCGCCATGGCGCGTATGCGATATTCACGGTGTTATCCTCCAATGAAATGCTGGGTTTGAGGATTCTTGATTCACTTGGTTGCAGTGTTAATACCTGTTGCCGATCGCCGGCTTGCCGTCAACAGCACCTCTCTCTTTCTGATATGCCAGAATAGCACCGGATGCGGCGGAAATCACCTGGAATAGTTTCGGGAAAGCCGCCATAACTTCGTAATTCATGTGCGGAAAAATGGGAACAAAATGTTGACCCAAAACCATTTCACAGAGACCTTGTGGAATGCTTGCCACGCTCGGCAATATTGGGTTGCGTCCCCATTTTTCTGCCGCTGTGCACCATGGCGATGGGACGGCTGGGCATTCTGAGCCGGGTGGCGGGTTTCCTGTTCGGCTCGGACATGGCTTACGCGGTCAGCCAGGAATCATCGGCGCCGGGCCAGGTGCCCATCGCCGATGCCCGGGCGATCTCCGATGGCCCGCTGAAATATGCGCGGTAAAGAGCCTTATCGCATCAGGACGAACTCGGCGGATGGATAAGTAAAATTAGCTGCGTAATGTTCTCAGCCCTCTACGGGCGTGCGCCTTTGCGTGCAATCGTTTCAGCTTCCGATAAGATATATATGTAAACTTCGCGGCTTGTGCCGCCCTCCCAGGCAGTATTCTACATCTAAACTGGGCAAGCTCTATCCGCCGGGCGTTCACCCCGGTGAACGCGGCGCCGCTGCATCATCTCAAACGTTCACTCTTACTTCTTGGGCGCGGGTTGGGCCGCTGGCTGGGCCGCTGGAACTGCACCCCGCATCGGATGCGGTTCAAGCACGGCATCCGTCATCCCCAACGCCCACCTCATCGCTTCGAAGTACATCTGCTGGACGTCCCGGATATCCCACGTCTCGTTCGTATGTCCGAACGAGCCGAAGAATACGCGGCCTTTGCCGTACAGCTGTGCCCACGCCAGCGGATAATCGCCGCCGGGAACGCGCGTATCGTCCGGTTTTACGTCCAAGCGAAGCAGGACGTGAATCTTGGTGCGGTCGTAATCCTTGGGCAGATAGAACTCGTCGCTGAACGGGAACGAGGGCGCGAAGTGCTTGGTGGCCGGAAAGTTGGGATCTTCGTTGATCACGGTTCCGGCGCCCGAAATCGGGTGGCCCTGGAACCGCCCGCCGAGCAGGTTCACCCACTCGGGCCAAGACTCGAACGCCGTCAGGCCGACGTGCGCCGCCACCAGCCCGTGGCCCTCTCTGACGAACTGCAGGAGTTCCTCTTTCTGGGCGGCATCGAGCGGCACCTCGCGGTGCCCCTGGAAGAAGATCGCGTCGATGTTGCTCAGGCTCGGCCCTCCACTTGCCGGCGTGCCGTCGGTCTTCTTGGCCGTCTTGGAGATGATGTTGGAATCGGTGCGGATGAGCGTATCCCACAGCCCGGATTCATAGCCGAGCCGTTCGATTACCGCCATGAAGTGCGCGACCGATTCGTGCTGCGCCACGCCATTGCGGGTATCCGCCCACGCAAGGACACGCTTCCTCTGAACGCCGCCGCGAGCGCCACGCCCGCCACGCTGCCCTCGCGCGGCTGCGTCCTGGCCTCCGGCGCCACGTCCTTGGGCCGGATCCTGGCCACTGCGTGCGCCCGCGGCTGCCCCCGCGCTCTGTGTACTTTGTTGGCCCAGAACCCAGAACGCGCACAGCGAAGCCAGCAACAATATCAGTGCTATTCGAATTGCCTTTGTCATTTTGTCCACCTCGATCTGCAAGATAGAAATAGGGTGCACGGATCAACTGACATATCACACTTATTAACATAAAATGCCATGGAAACCAATCAATTTTGCGGTCGGCCGAATTGCAGGCGCGACCGGCAGGCTGGAATGCCCCGTGTGGAGGAATCCTGGACACCCATTATATTGCTGGCGATTGCGAGTTAATTGGCGATCTAATAACCTCCATAATTAGCCCGACCAACAGTATTCGGGGGGAACAACGCCCTTTTGTAGAGAAAATGACCAGTCGATTGCAGGCCTATCCTGCAAAGTAGAAGGCCCACCCTCGAAAGTACATTGCGCGTGAATTCTGTTAGCGGCTTACCTCTATTGTACTCCCGACGCTTTTCCATAACCCTTCTGAGACAAATCAAATCTCTCTCTCTTTTCAAGTCAGCGCTTAATGCGGGGAATACTTCCATAAGAACATTGGAATTTGTTTCCCATGCGGCTGCCCAGGCTTCCTTTTCACGGGCCGCGTCGGAATCGGGGGTCAGCGCTGGTGAGAAAAGCCATTCCGCATCCCACCGACCAAGTTGATCGGCAGAAAAATCGACAATTTTGGCAAAGTCCTTTGCGAGAATTGACGCTGATAGGTCTTGGACAGATTGTTGAAAATGGTCACACCGAACTTGCATTTTTCTCTGGCTTAATGCATCAAGGCTTCGCAAAAACTGATACGCTGGGCTCTCATCCATGCTGCCTCCAAAGATCTTGGGCTGGAATGTCGTGAATGGGTAATTCTATCCCATTTCTATGAGACTACTTGCTGAATATCCGGTAGGCGATTTTGATGACAAAGTGCGATGCGGATAACTTAAATGGAGAACCGCCTCTGAGGATTTTTTGAGATGGGTCAGTTTTTTCTGCGGGCTCGAAATCCGCTGTCCCCGCATTCCTGGGGCTAATGCCAGTAACGGCAAACAGCCTGCCGGCCGTTTGCCGCTACTTTGCCCCATTTACATTGCTTCCGTGCTTCCGTCTACTTAGGACTCGATCCAGGGACGGGTTCTGCCGAGCTTGTCCTTTTCCTGAAGGATCTTTTTGGTCAGATTGGCGCCAGCCGCCACCTGGAAATCGTACATGCCGACGAGCAAGGCGTCACAGCCGTTTTTGAAGCAACCGGCGAACGCTTGGTTGGGACTAACCCTTCCAGCCGCGAGAACCTTGAATCCAACCCAGGGCACCTTGACGCTCGCCATGACGTCGACTACTTCCTTGGCAGCCTTTTCCCTGGCGGCCTGATCGGGCGTACTGGCCGCACCCGCAGCTGCCGGGCCATCGCCTCCCGTCATATAGAAATTGATGGGGTTGTAGGTCTTGACATAGAAGTCGGGTTTGATGCCCGCCTTTTCGCAGGAGGTTACGACCTCGAGGGAATGGCAGCAGATACCGCCCACCATTTTGGCTTTCCGAATGGCATCAAGCGTTTTTGCGATCAGATCAGTTCCATTCGCTTGTCTAATGGCGGCATCGGATGTGTTGCCGTGAACGTAACCCAGCTTGCAGCCCATACTGAGAGCCATCGGAATGTCGTTCTCCGAACTGATGCCGGCCATCCAATTGAGCTTGCCGCCCTGCGCCATATGTTTCTTGGCCCAGTCAGAGTTATTGGCCGCCATGCGGGCGCCGGAACAGTTGATTCCATGCTTCTCGTACATGGCAAAAGTTTCGAGGACCTTCGCTTCGGTGAAATAAGCCCTGAGAAGCGAGGAAATGTAAATCAGGCCGCTACCCGAATCATGCGCCTGGCCGACTAAGAGGTTGTGGCCGGCAATTAATCGGCTGACCTCAATGCCACCGAGTTTGAGTGTAGGTATCGGACCTGGAATGTCCGGAACTGCAACCTGTGCGGGACCACGTCCGCCTCCCTGAGGAGGTCCGCCCTGGCGCTGCTGAAACCCCAATAGATTATTCTCTTCCATACTGTACACCGCCGCTGCCGCGCCGGTCAGTACAGTTGCCTTCTTGAAGAAGCTTCTTCGACTAACTATCCTCTGGTCCATAATCTCTCCTTAAAAAAAATGATGCTGGGCGCCGAATCGTGGTACCGACTCAACAGATATATCAGAATACAATACAAATTTCACCAAAAATCTGCATCGCCGAAATATTTCGCGAGGAAGGGAATCGCACTACTTTTTTGCCTCGGCGGGCCGAAATTCCATCATAACTTCCTTTACGAGGTCCTCGCCGCCGGCCACCTTGCTCGGACTGAAGAGCGTTTCATAGCGTATCTCTTGCTTCTTGGCACCTCCTGCAACAAATGTGCCGCGGAACAGGACATTGTATTTATCAGAGATGTGGACTTGAAAGCAGAATTGGTAGGTGCCTGGTTTGATCCCCAATTGATCGAGGTCGAAAGCCATTTCACCGTTTTCTACATTGGGCGTCGGCCCCGTGACCGCATCCACGACCGATTTTTCCGCTTTTTCCCAGTTTGACTGTTTGACCCAATCGGGACAAGCATATCCGAATTTATAGTTGATCCCGGAAAGTTCGCTGCTGACAAAGAGAGTCTTTAGCAAATGGCCGTCTTTGTCGGCAAGCCATATGGCGGTGTGATAGGTTGGTTCGATTTCCGCCGTGGGGGGGGCATTATAGAGAAAGGAGACATACAGACTCCCTGTGCCTGCCGGCGCGGCGAAAAGCGAACCCGTAAAAGGAATGGTTGTCAAGCTAAGAGCTAAGATCGACGCGAACCATCGAATTTTCATAATAACCTCTCTTCACCCTTAGAGATTATCGTATGAGATTAATATTTTAGCGAATTCAGGCGGACTGTCTCTCAGGTTCGTTCTGACTTGGAATCCGCTGCATACCCACCTCATATATAGGCGCCCCTGAACAAAGATCTCAACTGGCCCGATTTGCGCCTTGTTATAAATTATGCTAGCATGCGCCCCGGGTCGAGACAACAGAAATATCAGTTCGGCAATCGCGCTGTAGGGCACACTTGACACCAAGCGCTTGCCCGGTTCATCTTATCCTGCAAATCGCACCTGAGGCGCACAACTTCGCATCTTTCCCGCAACCGGACGAATCGTGTAAGGGGCGACCTGCCGGTCGCCCCTAATGATGCCGCATGGTTTCCTTCTAAAGGCGCTCGGCGACCGACAGAAATCGGCAGCGAATTCCCGCAAATATGTCATTTCGCCGAGATCCCACGGTGTTTAGCGTGTCCCACAGCCAGCGTATAGCTGGCCATACCGCCCCAGCCATCGGGATCGGGATCGGGGTCGGCATCGGTCTTTTTGGCCTTTTAATCCGCAATTAGCCGCTTTGCGGCAGCACCATCATTGTGAAAGCCGATATCGATTCCGATAGCCCTCGGTTCCAGTCTGCGAAAACCCGGGGGTTCTGCGATCAGTAAGATAGCGGAGGCTTACCACATCAGGACAAACTCGGCAACTGCGGTTCTATCCTCGACATGCACCTGAAGTCCACCTTCGTCCTGACTGAATAGACTGGTAACGCCCACCTATTTTGCATGGAAAAATTGGGGACGTCCACAATGTCCTGTTCTCTTTTTTCCCGTATTAAGTGGCGTATCAGCGGCGGGATGCATTATGGTCGCTTATCCTTTTTGGAGGTCTCTTGCCAATGCGTCCATCAAGAGCGCTTTGTTTTTTCATCGCCGGCATGTTGTTCGCCGGCCTTTTCGCCAAACAGTCTCGCGAGCTGCGGGCCGCGATGCCTCAGGCGGCGGCTCAAACGGCACCCCGGTCAGCAACCCAAGCGCCGGCCTATCAAAGGTGTATCGATTGCCATTTGAAGAATTCTCCACAGGTGGTAGCGGACTGGCAAGCGAGCAAACACAGCAAAGCCGGCATCGGTTGCGATACCTGCCATCCAGCCGAACACAGCACGACAGGCGAGACTGCCGGCCTGGTCAGACGCAGCAATCAGCTGCCGACTCCCGACATTTGTGCGAACTGCCACCCAGAGCGGGTCAAGCAATTTCAGGGGAGCAAACATGCACTGGCCTGGGCTTCGATGAAGGCCATGCCGACCACGCACATGTTGCCCTCGGCATTGTCGGATGGGATGAAAGGCTGTGGAGGCTGTCACCAGATCGGGCTTAAAACGGACGCCGAGATCCGGGAGTTGCGGAAGACGAGTGTCGGATTCGGAATGGCATCGTGCGATGCCTGCCACACGAGGCACTCCTTCTCTGTTGAAGAGGCAAAACAGCCGCAAGCTTGCCAGACCTGCCACACGGGATTTGATCATGCTCAATGGGAAATGTATTCATCTTCCAAGCACGGCGTCCGATATCAACTCAAACAGCTGAAGATTCTCCCCGAACCAGCCGTGGCGCCAACGTGTCAGACGTGCCACATGCCGCAGGGAAACCATGGCGCTCATACCGCATGGGGCTTTCTTGCCGTCAGCTTGCCTCTACCGGAGGATAAGACCTGGGCCGCGGATCGAACTACGATCTTGCGGGCTCTCGGAGTTCTTGATCCCGGTGGCAAACCGACGGCGCGGCTGGAGGTCGTGAAGTCAGCCGACATCGCGCGGCTTACGGCCGAGAGCTGGCAGAAGGACCGCGACCAGATGAACAAGGCTTGTGCGGGGTGCCACGCGGCCGGATTTATCAAGGAGGAGATGCGCAAAAACGACGACATCATCCGGCAGGCAGATCATCTCATGGCCGAGGCCATCCGAACCGTGGCCGCACTGTACAAGGATGGGATCATTCAGAAGCCCCCGCAATACGCGACTGCCTACCCGGATCTTCTAACCTTCCATGACGCCCCGACGCCGGTCGAGCAGAAGCTGTTCGTCATGTTTCTCGAACATCGGATGAGAACATTTCAAGGCGCTTTCCATGAAAGTCCCGACTATGCTCTCTGGTATGGTTGGAGCGCGCTTCAGCGTGATCTGACCGAAATCAGCGCCATGGCAAAGGATCTCCGCCGCGACCAAAAAGGGGGAAAATAGGGACGAAACAAAACTATCCCATAAGGACATCGCGCGTCGGATAGGGGTGGATAGGGGGACTGACGACGATAACAATTTGATGCGGCGATACTTGGTTGAATAC
>Ga0315284_10010237_pt1 | contig 13365 bp, 6 predicted proteins | sample YL17G09_16_MG_FD_203696 | JGI IMG/M metagenome (GOLD analysis project Ga0315284, IMG submission 203696) | Sediment microbial communities from Yellowstone Lake, YNP, Wyoming, USA - YL17G09_16 | ecosystem: Environmental > Aquatic > Freshwater > Lake > Sediment | place: USA: Wyoming | collected...
CCAGACGACTATGGCTACCGGGTTGGCGGCGGCCTGTCCCGCGTTGGACTCAAGGCTGCCGATGGCGGTGTAGCTGCCGTTCCCGAGCGGTGTCGAGTTGAAGACATACCAGTCCCATACCGTCCAGTTCTGCAGCGCGCTGGTGTTGAACCCGTCGAGGATAGCGGGGTTTGGTACTAAGAACCTGCACCGTGCCCATGCCTTGATCATTGACTTGGCGTAGACCGCGTTCAGAACAATTCCGGCGGTCGAAGCGGGGTTGGATATGGCCCCCGCCGCATCTACGCGGAACGTACCATCCTTGACGGCCAGACCCACGGCGGCTCCGGAATTATTGCGATCGAACAGGTCGTAGGTATTCCAGGCGGCAAAACCCTCGGCCCACGGACCTGACCCCGAAACCTTCGAGAGAAGCCAAAACCTTCCCTCGCCCATGAGCCACGCATTGGAGCGTTTGCCCGGAACGTCCTGAACCCACCTGTCGAAGGCATGGTCCCACCTGGCGTTATATGTGAAGCAGAATCCGTCGCCCTTCTCCGTGTTGCCCGTCTCAAGATAGAGGCGGATCGGGACCGCCGTGGCGGCTTCGGTCACGGGGCTCTCAAAAAGCAGCGTCCTCCGGTTGGTGCTCGCCGAATACCGGTCCGCGCTCAGGCGCGCAATGTTCGACTGCGTCGCCCCGAAGCCGAGCTTCAGGGTATACTGGAAGAGGTTTATCATCCCCGCCGGGTCGAATCGGACGGGGAAGGCGTCCCAGCCCGACCATGCCGTGTCGTTGACGGCGGCCCTCGTGGACATCTGGAACCCGCCCTGGGCGGTGAAGTCGAACCGCGTCGCCTGCTGGCCGGTTATATCCTTGGACCACTGGGAGCCGTTGAAGCTCGCGTTGACCGTGATCTCCAACATCGTGGTGTTGGCCAGGGTGGTGTTGGTCACATACGCGCGGATGATAATGCCGGTACTCGCCTTGGCGGCGAACAGGAGAGTCGGGGTAGAGAGCTGGGTCGGAATGTCGAGCCGTGGCTTGAAGGCGGACGCCCCTACGTTCACGAACTCGCCTATCTTCAGCAGCCCGTCCCCGTAAGGACCGTCAGCGACGGCGAACGGGTTGAAGGCAATGTTCCTTTGCCAGTCGTTTTGGGTCCACGGGACAGCGCTGGCGCCAGGCCAGACCGCGAAGGACCCCTTCCCGGATCGGAACTCGAACATTGATGAGTCCAAGGACGGCACATCACGGCCCCACGTTCCGACCGCGGAGAGCTTCGCGTTCCTCGTGAGGTATAGGTCTCCCTCCTTCAAGTACATGCGAAGGAGACCGCCGGAGGACGGGTAAACCACGTCCACGCCCTCCCACAAAAGGACCGCACCGAAGCTCGAGTCGTACGGATAGGTCGCACGGGGAGCTTTCTGGTCCGTGGCGTTCTTTATCCTGTTCGCTCCCAGGCTCACCTGGTTCAAATTCAGGGCGTCAAGCACGCTTGGAATGAAGGATGGATCGATCTTGCCGGTCAGCCCGAGGAGGGCGGATATTCCGACGTTGCCGACGCCGAAAGCCGGGTCAATAGATCCGGCATCGCCACGGTTATCGAAGTCCTGTATCTCCGTGTCATAATTGTCGAGCTCCTCATGGAACTCCACCATCTCCGGAAGGATGACAGCCACGGCTGGTACGGCGACCTTCACCAGACCGACCGTCACCGTCTTGGTGACGGTGAGGGGGATACCCCAACGGCCTGCCACCGTCGACGCGGACGGGGCCTGAGCCTCGACGGTGATGGTGGCTCCGGGGAGGGTGCTTGGACAGAAAAGCTCGACCTCGTCAAGGCCGTAGAGGGCCGCGCAGACGGTTCCCTCATAAAGGCCAGGAGTCAGCCCGAGGTAGTCCAGCGTCCCCATGAAGCTGCCCGGCACAGACCCGCCCGGGTTTCCGGGAGAGAACCGGACGGAAGAACTCTCGCCTGAAAAACTCTTGCTCCGAAAAACAGTCCGTACGGGGTCCCCGGCGATGACGGCGAGGGCGACCGCCTCACCCTCTGAAACCTGCGAGGCCGCCCCAATCTGGTTGTTGACGTAGGTCGCGAAAGTGGAGGCCGAGTACTCTCCCGCCGGCGGGTTGATATGTATCGGTGTATTGCCGTTGAAGGAGACGAAGAAAGAGTCGCGAGTCGTGGGGTTTGAGAACACGTACGGGCCCGGGACCGGGACGGGAACGGAAGCCCGGTTGAACTCCGTTCCTCCGGTAAGCCCAAGCGTCGCGTTCTGATACGCCGCGTTGACGGCGTCCACCATCTGCTGGACTGTGATGACGTTCTCTATGAAGACGAAGAACATCACCGTCGTCCCGTTCCCGAAGTCGATCGTGATTTTGATGACGTTCGTGAGCTCGAGGGAGCCGAAGTCGGACGAGGAGACGGCACCCGGCGAGGACGTGACGATGGAAGGCCGTATTGGTCCAGTCCGGTAGTAAGTGACCTCCAGTCCGAGGGGGACCGTCATGGGATCCTCCTTACGCGCGCATAGGCTGGGCGTCCCGGCAGGATTTCCGGCACATATTTGAACGGAGCGACCTGGATCATGGCCGTGTTCTGGGGCTCTGAAGGAGTGGAGTCCAAGTTCCGGATCTGGATGATTCCGCCAAGCCCGTCCTGGGATACCGTGATGAGCCCGCGCTTCGGGGCCGAAATCCCGGCGGAGCTGGCCTGATTGGAGTCGCTGAGTCCGAAGATTTGGAGGGTCCCCGGGGTCACGTCGCTAAGGGAGATGAAGGACTCGTCGCCGAACGTATATCCGGACGTGTTCGCCGATCTAAGGGCGAGCCGTCCACCCACGTTGGACGCCACGGGGACGGGGACGCCGTGCGATGACGTGACAGAGTTTATCTTGGCGGCCGTCCTGGCCGTCGTCATCACATCCCCGCCGTTCAGCTTCACGAAGTCCGCCACAAAGAACACAATGGCCATCGGAAGCCCGGCATTGACGCCGGACAGGATGATCGTGAACGACGAGTTGAACGCCAGCGTGTACGGTCCTTGGCTTCCTTCCAAGAACGCTCCGGCCGACGTCTCCGCCCCTCCATCCACGCCCGTCCGCGTGGCTCCGAGCACGTTAGTGTAGGACGCTCCCGTCAGGTTCTGAACAGGCCCGCCCGAAAAGACGACCGACAAGGGTCCTTTCGCGTACTTGGTCTTGAGGTTCTTGACCTGTTCTTTGCGGGGCTGCGGCATCCGTCCATTCCGTCCTAGAACAAGTTCAGTGCTCCGGGTTCTCGGGCACGATTATTCCGAGCTCACACCCTACGGCCATGAGAAGCTCGTCCTTCTCGGAGGGACTGAGTTGGGAAAAGCACCTCCCCTTCAGCCGGACCTTGACCATCTCATGCGCGGACAGCTTAGGCTCCGGGGTCTCCCTGCGAAGTTTGGCGAGGTCGAAGACCTCGTGCGGCTTTTCAGACATCTGGGCTCCTTGAGACGAACTCGAAGACCTGCGTCACCGAGGTCTCCTCTTCGACGGGGACCGTGAGCCCGGGGAGGACGAACGTCTGGAAGGCGACAAAGCAGCGGTTCCAGCCCTGGGATGCCATCGCGGAGTCGGCCGAGCTTTCGGCCGCCGTCTGCCCGGGACGGACCGGTCCTGAGTCCGTGACGACCTGCCTCTCTCCGGCCGCGTTCTGATAGACTCCTATGAGGTGTGCCGTCTCGTCGGACGGGCTGGAAACGAGGTCTATGACGATCTGCGGAATCGTCCCTTTGACTCCCTCCCATTCATAGCCCATCTCGAGCAGGGTGGCCTTGCCGGCGGCCACGCGGACGTACGGGACCACGGAGAAGCCGGCGGTCATAGAGCACGTATGACGGGTGATCATTGGGCCCCCACGACGGCGAAGTACATGAAGTATCCGCGTATGTCGCCCAGGAAGTTGTCCGGATTACCGTTCTGGGCGGTGAGAGGATAATAGCTATATCCGGTTGGGGCCTGGCCGATGAGGGCCGCGCTGTAGAGGTGTAGCTTCGTCCCGGTCCAGGCGAAATAACTACCCGGCTCGACCGGGACAGATGGATACGGATAGTTGGATGCCCTGCCGCTGAAAAGGACAGCATAGTGCGTGTTCCCCATCACCGTGGCAAAGTAGCTCGCGTACGCTCCGGCCCCGAAGTCATACCCCGTGAAGTTGCAGTTGAACCCGTCCATGAGCGAGACTTGGGTGAAGCTCGGGCCGTCACCCCTCACCTTCCCCCAAGACTTGATCATGTTCTTCGCGTAGGTGGCGTTTGGTATGGGCGCCGTCGCCGCCGCGATGTTGGGCAGGCTCCTGTCGACGCGGAAGGAGCCGTTCCTCACGACGGCCCCCTCGAAGCCGGGGTTCCTGTCGAACCCGTCGTACGAGTCCCAGTTCCCATAGCTATCCGCCCAGTTCCCGGAGCCCGCGGCCTTACTGAAGAACAGGAAGCGCGGATTGTTCATCGCCCAGGCGAACGAGGGTGAGATAGGGACGTCCTGGACCCACTTGTCAACGCCCTGATCCCACCGGGCGTTGTATGTGAAGCTGAACCCGTCACCAAGCAGTGCAGTGCTCGCCTCCATGTAAAGGCGAATCGGGATTGTTGAGTACGGGCCCCCGGCGGGCGACTCGAACAGGAGGGTGCGCCTGTTGATCGACGGGTTGTCGCGGTTGACAAAGATGCGGGGAATTTCGGGATGGTCGAAAATCTCCGTTCCCGGGTACAGGGTCCCGGCCACGTCGGCGTAGCCGTCAGCAAAGTCGGAGTAGAACGGTCTGCTGTCCCAGTCGTTGTCGGCCCAGGGGGTAGGTACGTCGCCGGGATCCTTGTTGGCTATCTCGAAATACTTCTGCCCGAACGTGTACTTGGACGACCGTTTACCCTCACTGTCTTTATGCCAGCTACCGTCATATTTGGCGTTGACGGTGATCTGAAGGTAGCTCTGAGAGGACTCGTCGGCGATGTTGCAGTATATTCGAAGGTTTCCGGACGAGCCGAACCCGCCCCCTGAGTAGCCATCGTAGAGGAGTATCGGCTGGTCGGAGAATATCGGAGTCCCGACCCTTGGCTTTGAGGACTCTGTGGAATTGGAGATGAGCCCCTCCCCAATCCTGACAATGTCCTCGTTCAGACCCTGACCAAGCGAGTCCATGGTGACAGCGTTCTTCCACTCGGCGAAGTCCCAGGTGTCGGGGTCTGACCCACTGTGGAAAGAGAGCTTGAGGACCCCCTGTGTGAAGTCAAGAAGGAACGAGTCCTGGGCGGTATCCCGGGCGAAGCTGTTAGCGTTCCCGAGAGACTGCACTATCTTCCCGTTCAGGGTCACGAACACCGATCCGGAGAACGTGTAGACGCGGATGACCGTATTATCGTTCGGGACGGCGCCCGTGATGTCCGCCGAGGACTCGAACAAGAGGTTGTAGAACCCGGTCTCGCTCCACTCGTGGCTCGCCTGGATTTTCGGCGTGAGCGTAGAGCTGAGTAGGCTGTTGAGCTTCGACCCAACGTTCAGCTGGTCGAGGCCTAGGAAGCCGAGTATCCTTGGCAGGAGCTGGGCGTTCATCTTGCCGTCAGGACCTATGACCTGATCGAGCCCTATGTTGGCAGTCCCGTCCTGCGGCACGAGCTGGTTGAACGGAGAACGGTTGTCGAAGTCCTGGACGACAGAGTCGTAGTTGTCCTGTTCCTCGTGAAACTCCATCATCTCGGGGATGAGGGCGTGGGACGTGGGTGCTATGACCGCCTGCACACCGTTCACCGTCGAGGCGTTCACGCTCGCCGGAAGGCCGAGCTTCGTCATCGTGCCGGCGCTGCCGGTGATCGTGAGCTGCGCCCCGGGAAGGGGGCTCGGACAATGCAGGTCGACCTCGTCCAGTCCGTAGAGCTCGGCGATCGTTCCGGCCCTGTACATTCCGGGGACCAGGCCGAGCTCGTCGAGGGTCTCCATGAAGGTCCCCGGACTAACCCCTCCGGGGTTTCCGGGAAGCAGCCTTAGGGAGGACAGATTCACATCCGAGTTGAGGCTGCGAATCCCGGCGTGGATGGACCCGGTGGGGGACGTGTACGTGAAGGCCTGGCCCTGCCCTCCCTGGCCCGCCGCGCCTATGGCCGAACCTATGAGGGTCGCCATCTCCGCCGCCGAGTAGATCCCCGGCGGAGGGTTGACGTGGATGGAGGCCAGGCCGTTCAGGGAGAAGAAGAAGGATCCCCTTGTCGCCGGATCGACGAACCTGTACGGACCGGCCAGCTTGAAGATGATCTGTGGAAGAGTCGAGTCTATCTGACCACTGGTCGCGGATTGGCTCGCCCCGGCAAAGAAGGTGTTGAACTTGTCGACAACACCCTGAACGGTTGAGAGTCTGCCCGTTCCCGAAGACAAGGTTGACGGCCACGGAGTCCGCACCGGACAGCGTCGAAAAGTTCGACTTGGCGGCTCCCGTGCTGGTTACGACGTGTGGCCGGACAGGTCCAGTGCGGTAGAACGAGAACTTCAGGTTCCTGCCGTTGATCACAGCTCCGGGAAACGCCGTCAAGCGCGCGTATATCGGCTGGCCGTGCACAGTCTCCGGCACGTACACGCCCGCGAGCGTGTGGCGCATGACGCTGTTCAGAGCTTCTGAGATTGAGGTGTCCAGCTTACGGAGCTGGACGGTCCCTCCGAGGCCGTCCGACGACACCGTAACGACACCGCGCTTGGGGGCGGTGGTGCCGACAGCGGTGGCCGACGAGACCAGTGTGAACCCGAGGACGTTTAGTATTCCGGACGTGACCTCCGCAATGGTCATGACGGCGGAGTCGCCGAACAAGACACCGGACGCGGTGGCGGATGTGAGGACAAGCCGCCCTTTCACGTTGGCGGCCACGGGCACGGTGGCGCCGTATCCGGTCGCGATCAAGTTGATCCGGTCTGCCATCCGGGCGGTCGTGACGACCGGAGACCCCCCGAGGATCACAATGTCGCCGGCTTGAACGGCGACGGGAAAGGCGGTGCCTCCGTTCAGACCGGTGATGGAGAGGGTGAAGCTGTCTCCGACCAGCAGGGGAAAAGGGCCCTGGCCTCCGTACAGGATTGCCGGGGCGGATGTTTCCGCCCCTCCGACGATCCCGGTCTTCGTGACGGACAGGAAGTTGTCGTAAAAGGCCTCAAGGACACTGTTCAAGACCGTCTGCACGGGGCCGCCCCCGATGGAGAGGGTGCCGACGCCGGTAAACCTCGTGTACTTGGTCTTGAGGTTCTTTACCTGCTCTTTCCGAGGCTGAGTCACTTGTGGGCCCTTCCCGTCGGAACTTTACGGACGACCATCATCTCATGACGGCGCACCCATAAAGGCCCTGTCGCCGTCCAAGTCAGGTCCGGTGTCGTTCCTCGTCAGAAAAGGAGGAACCAGGCCTCCAGAATGTCGGTCGTGCTGAGGGTCGGGTTCGAGATGGACGGGATGTACGTCACGTTCTGATCCGTGACGCCGCTGACCACATAGTCGATCCCATACTTCAGCTTCACTCCGTTGAGGAACAGCTGGACCGCGGTCGGGTCGAGCGGACGCAGAGACAGAGTGAAGGCCGTCTGGCCAGTCGTCGTTACCGGCAGGAGCTCCTGCTTCTGGGACGTCAGCGATACGTCACTGGATCCGAAGAAGAGAGGGTCGTCGAAGACGTTGTTCTGGAACAGAGGCCTGGCTGCGGGGACGATCCCCGAGTTGACGGTCCCGCGTTTCTTCTCAATCGGGCGGCCGAGGATTCTGAACCTGTCGACCGCAGTGAAGCCCTCTCCGGCCCCGGACGCGGAGTGAACTATGTCCGTTTCCCGGAAGTATCCCGGGACGCCCTGGGTGACGATCACCATCTGAAGCTCATGGCCGGGGTGAACCTCCTTCGACCCCGTCGACTGCGGCTGGGACTTGACGAGGTACGCCGTGGCGACGAGCAGGGATCCGGACTCGGTGTTATACCGCGCCTTCGGGAAGCGCGAGGAGATGAGCCCGCCGGGCCATGGGCCGGTCGCTGAGAACGCCGCGCCGCCGCGCGAAGTCTTGAAGACCTGAACGTCGTTGGTGTTTGAGGTCCCGTCAACCCCGACGATAGACTCCGTCCCGATTCCGGTAGTCCCGGATGCGTTTCCACATACGTGCTCTGTGCCCTCCCACGTCGAAAAGCCCTGGGCGGCCTTTGACTGGGGAGCCTCGAACGGGATGATGGTCAGGACGCCGAGCGGGATAGAGCCAATCCCGCTCGTGCTCCGGGATTGGTACAGGGTCTTCCCGAGAAAGTCCTTGTCCCGGAAATAGGCGCCGACGGGAAGGTGCACCGTGCACCCTGCGTACTCCGGATGCAGATCGTGGTCGTACCTGTCGGATAGGCCCCTCGGCTTAATTGAAGGCCTGGTCGCGACTGAGAGCGCCGTGACAGGGAACTTCGAAGTTGCCCAGTCTTCGTAGCCGACTTGGCTGAGCGCGAAGCGCCGGTCCAGGTCCACCCACGTTCCAGCATAGTCCGGTGGATTCCCGGGAGCCTCCTCCGTGCTGAGGAGGGGAATCGGGACAGTGCCGGAAAGACGGCCGGTGCCGAGGGAGGTCACGAACGAGATCGCGGCAAGGACCTCATAGCCAACCTTGTTCGGTAGTGAAAGGGAGGCCACCGGACCGAGCGGGTTGCTATAAATCGACGTTGCCTCGCTCGCCGTCAGGGGCCCGCGCTTGTACGGGTCATCAGAGTAAGCGCTCTGGGTCCCGAACACGTCCCCCTGGTACGGGGTCCGGCTATAGTAGACGGTGACCTCGTTGTTCGTCGAGCCGGAGGTCAGAGGGGCTGGAGTCAGGAGCCCGACGCGCACGTCGATAGCGTCGACGAAACTGTTGATGGCGACCGCGGTCGTCCCTCCCCCGGACAGCTTGGCCACGCAGATGCGACCGTTCGTCTGAAGGAATCCTCGGTCAAACCCGAACATGACGAACTCGACGAGGAAGTCGGAGTTGTCGAACGTCGTCCCCGTCGGCGCCTTCGAAACGTCGATGGTGTCGGCGTTCAGGATGAAGACCACATCGCCGTCCGTGTTCGTCTCGAGGAGGAACGTGGGACCATCGAAATTGTCGTGAAGAAGGTTCACATCCTTGCCGGCCCCTCCGACGAACACGCGGTTATTATCGAACGGCGTGGACGTGGGGACGACGGCGTTTCCGTTCCGCAGGTAGACGCCTGTAATGCGTGCAGGGCCCATGAACGGAGGGAACTTGATGCCGCGGAACGGACCGCCTCCGGCACCTTGGAGCGCTGTGTTCGTATACTTTGCCCCGAAGAAGGAGATGGAGCCACTGTTGTTTCCGTACGTCTCGCCGACCTGGGGGGTGGCGATGTAGTAGCCGGCCGCGTTCGGGTAGCTGACCAGGTTCTGGTTGAAGTCCGACGTGTTGGAGTTCGGACCCTCCTTCGCCATCAGCAAGAAGTTCAGGCCGGACGAGAAGAACGTGCTGGAAATCGGCACGATCGGCGTATGGTGGAGGCCGAGCCGGGGCAGGTATTCCATCGGGATTTCGACATACCGGGTCTCCGATCCGCGGTAGAAGAGGCCGCCAAGGGCCGTGATGGTGTTGCTCGTATAGAGCTGCGTGACGCCGTCCAGCTTGTTCTGGGGCATCGCGCCCTGGAATAGGGTCCCGGAGTTGTACCAGTTGAGCTTGGATCCGTCGCGGGCGAGGAGCGCCGGGACCTGGACGTTCCGGTACGGGGCGACGTAGACCGACTTCGACCCCGGGTCGATCATCAGATCAGAGGTGCGCGCGTACGTCCTATTGTTGCCCGTCTGAACGTACGGGGAATCGCCGAGGTACGTCGGGATCATCCGGTTCTTGTCGGACAGTCCGTCGCGGAGGATTGCCTTCGACGTGTTCGTGGGGCTGCCGCGATAATGGCAGGTATGTACATAGTCGGGCTTGTGGGAGAGACCACGGCCGGCACCGTATACCACAGCGAACTCAACGTGCATCACGACCTTCTGGACGAAGGCCGTGGTCGTGTTGCCCTGGAGCGTGTCGATGAACTCCTGGAGCTCCGTGTCAATGACCCCGCTCTGAAGGGTGATGACAAGATCCCCTCCGACGACGGTGACGTTCAGGCCCTGACCATTCTTGAGTATGCGAAAGCCCGTGGGGACGGGGGTGGTCAGGTTCGGATGAGACGCCGTGGGGGAGGTCGGCTGGGAGGCCGGCAGCGCCGCAAGCGGGTCCCCGCCGTTCGGGTCGGTCGTCATGCCCTCAAAGCGGACGATGACCGCGTCCGGATCTTCGTCCTGGGTCATGAAACGGACCTGGTCCGCGTCCGACGCGGGAAGTCCGGACCTGAAGCTCGCGATGCGGATCGTGATCTTGTCGCCGTTCCACCAGCTCGGGTAGACACCGCCGGAGAGACGGTTGCCCTGAATGTGGGTCGGCGGGGATGCCGTCCAATCGGCCTCGACGTTGTACGGGGCGACCGCGAACTGCATCGCGCTCCCGAGCGTGGTCGAGTTCGTCGGGACCTGGACCGGCACGTTGAACCGCTGGGTTGTCACGCAGTCCGAGAACATCCGGCGGTTACCGTCGGGTTGGTCAAGTCGCGTGAGTCCGCCGACAAACACCGAGGTGTCGGTGACACGGTCGCCGTAGAAGACGACAGGTCCGGCGGAGTTTGTGCTCCCGAAGCGCTTCCAGGCCGTCCGAAGATTCCCCTTCAGGAGCTCGAAAAGGTTCGTCTTGAGGATGGACTCGTAGTTGAACTTGTCCGCTACGGAATGGCGAAGGTCGAGGACGTCGGTCGCCGAGACCTGGTCGGCGAATAGCCCGTCCGGGCGAACAGTGTAGAGCCTGATCGGGGTGGCGGCCTTGTGGGACCGGACCACGGACTGGAGCTGACCGCGGTCCACCGTGACGGTGAACTGGGTCGGAGACACGGCGACGATGTTGTTTATCCGGATGATCTCGTCGTCGATGCGGAAGTACGCCTCGCCAAAGGAGTTCATCGTCGAGAAAAACGTCCCCGTGATCGACGTCATCGTGAACGAAGTGGCGGTTTCCGAGAGGTCCGACGGAAGGACCAGGTCGACCGTATACACGGTGGCGCCGTCACGGTTTATGGCCGTCGTGTTGCGGTTGAAGGCGCCCGCCAGATTGCCAATGTCCGAGAACCCGGCTCCGTTGCGACGAAAGACGCCGCATACAGGGATGGCGTACACGTACCCGTCGGCCGTCCCGAACGTCGCCGTGTCCCCCATCCCAGCGCGCCAGAGCCCGGGGTCACCGAGGGTCTTACGCATGTTCTCGAACGGAAGGGACGAGTCGGCCGTCAACATGCCCCGGGCATAGACGAGCGTCGGGTCGAACCCATCCGGGTTCTGCGCGAGGTTGATGTCGGAGACGACGCGGAGCCGGTACTGGATCTGGACGCGGCGCGTGGTCTCGAAGTTGATCTTGGGGTCGACGAGGTCGTCCGCTAGGAACGAAAAACCGCCCTCCACGTTTCCGAAGCGGTAAAGGAAACCGCGCTGGGGCTTCCCTGGCGCGACGGCCGGAGAGGGAGGGTCCACGTCGACGGTGGCCAGCCACACCTCGAGGAAGACGAACTCCGCCCGGTTGCCGCCCGTCGAGGTTGAGGGCGGGTTGAGGAGTATCTTGTTCCAGGTGTCCGCGTCGTTGGACGAGAGGGGCGGGGCGCCGGTCCTGGTACCGCCGACCGGGATGACCCAGCCGTTGACGTTCGCCCAGAGGAAGTTCCGGACCTCACCGTTGGACTTCCGGCCGTAGTAGAACAGGTTCGAGTGGTTCGCGGCCGTGAAGAAGTCCGCCCGCGGGTTGGACTCGTCCATGAGCCATCCGGACGCGACCCGGGACCGGACCTCTTCGGCCCGCATCTCGAGGTCCATGAGGGATATGAGGTTGAACTCGGAGTCGAGCGGCGGCTTGTTCGCCTGGAACACGACTGCGGCGAGCTGCTTGTCGCGCGCGTCAATGTACCGGCTAACGCCCGGTCCGAGCGGATTTTGTGCCATGTCCTCTTACGACTCCCGTGGTATGAAAAGGCTCAGAGCCACCGCCACATAAGCGGCCTAGCCACGGTACCGGACAGCAGCCGGTCGGAAGGAGACTATATTCCGTACTTCGCCGCCAGCTCCGCGCGGACGTCCGCACACTCCGAGAGAGTGAAGGCTCGGTTGGCAATGCGGATCTCATAGACGTGTCCGCGCATGCGGTACATGCCCCCGCCGAAAAAGTAGATGCCCCAGAAGAGTTGCATCGTCATGTTGGCAGTGTAGCCGTTGAAAGTGCTACCAAGAGGGCCTGTGTCCGTCGGAGACTGCGTTGGCTGCTCGTTTATCCTCGCTGTCACGGCAGCGGTCGATGCCGCCCTCAGCTCGAAGATCACCGGCACAGACCGGTAGTCGTACGGCGGAGTGATCGACTCTATTGTAAGAATGTCCGTCGGCGAGGTGTGCGAAGTCCGATAGTTGCCGGGCGTCCCAAGGTATGAGACGATGGACGGCGTGAACGGGGAGAACGGGCTCGCGCTACCTCCGCCGATCTGGAACGGACTGGTGTAGATCGTCGATATGACGCCGCCCTCGTAAGAGTCGGTGATGTGAAAACCGAACCGGGCCACGATGAAGACCGTGAACTCTGTGGCCGATATGAACGAAGCGCAGCCAAGCCCGGTGTCGAGACGATGCCCATATAGAGGGCCAGGGGCAAGGTGGTCGGGGTCTACGTCCCAGCCCTTGTGGCCGTTCAACAGTGGCGCTGTCGCGGGCGGAGCCTGTCCTGCGAAGTTGGACACGGGATGACTGGCCGACGTGCCAGAGCTTGGCTGACCTGGCGCCGTCGTCCCGTCATAATCGTCCGCAATCCACCATCCCGTATAATCAAGCGCGGGAGCCGCGAAGGTATACCCGCCAACAAGCGGGGCGCTGGTCCCCAGTCCGTTTGTCACCGTCACGTTCACGGCCCCGGAAGCGTGCGCGACGGTGTTGCCGGAAACATGGGTTGCGTCGTCTATGGCAAAGCCGGTGATGTTCGCACCTCCGACGGATGCCGAAGTAGCCCCGGCCGAGTAGCTGACTTCAATGACGACGTGCGTTCCTCCAGTCGTGAGACCGGAGGATGGGGAGATTCCGATGACGGTGAAGTTCGAGAAGGTGTAACCGCCAACAAGCGGAGTGCTCGTCCCCACTCCGTTCGTCACCGTCACGTCGGCAGCCCCGACGTGAGCGACGGTGTTGCCGGACACGTGCGTCGCGTCGTCTATCGCAAATCCGGTGATGTCCACGCCCCCGACCGACGCTGAAATTGCGCCAGCCGAGTAGCTGACTTCAATGACGACGTGCGTTCCTCCCACAACAGGGCCG